>Ga0208916_10000047_pt1 | contig 48843 bp, 44 predicted proteins | sample DEB19_08_DNA_5_FD_184523 | JGI IMG/M metagenome (GOLD analysis project Ga0208916, IMG submission 184523) | Aqueous microbial communities from the Delaware River and Bay under freshwater to marine salinity gradient to study organic matter... | ecosystem: Environmental > Aquatic > Marine >... | reverse complement strand
TCTTTCAAACCGAGTTGCTGGAGCAGCTCAATGGCTTTCTCACGCTGCGCAGTTTGAACTTGTCCGTGCAGGGCGATCGGCAACAAGACGTTGTCCAGCACCGTGAGCCAGTCCAGTAAGGTTGGGGTTTGAAAGACAAAGCCCATGTTGGGATTCGGCCCTGTCACCGGCACACCTTGCAAGGCAATCGCGCCACTCTGCGGCTGCAACAAACCAGCGGCGAGCTTGAGCAAGGTGGTCTTGCCGCAACCACTGCGGCCAATCAGGCAATGAAAATCGCCGGGCGCGATGTGCAGACTGACACCCTGCACGACGTCGTCCCTACCCGGGTAGGCGTAGCGAACGGCTGCTAGCTCTAAAAAACGCGTCATGTCACAGCTCGTAGGGTGTGAAGCGTTCGGCCGCCAGTTCAGCCGACTGGTCAATGTCGACCATGCGCACCAAATCCAGCAAGCTAAAACGGCCGTCATGATGCCAACCCGCTTCGGGTGAAGTCATCGAACCCAAGGCACAAATGCGCGTGACGCCGGCTTGGCCCAAGGCCTCCCCCAGCGCCAGCAGTTCTTCAGGCGCTGCCGCCAAGCCCACCGTTTGCAAGTAAGCGCGTTGCGGCTCAATCAGCGGCATGACGTCTTGCAGAACATCAACCGCGACCACCAGCATGCAGCGGTTCAGCGGGCTGGGCAGCAGCGGCTGCGGTGCATCGGCGTAGACGACCGTGAAGGCTTGCGACGCATCGCCCTGCACCCGGTGGCCGGCTTGCCGGAGGCTCTCAAATTCGTGATGTTTTCGCCAACTCGCGACGCTGGCCGCTTCTTCAAGCGTTAAGCTGCGGCGTGCAAATTTTGACGCCAGTGCCGCCAGCTCGCTGGACAAGCGTTGCGCAAATTCAAGAGGCTGAACGGGTCCACCACGCTGTACATAAAACACATGCGGCGAATAACAACCTTGTTGGTCCCAGCGCGCCACATCCAGTGCCGCTGCACGCGCTGTGGTTTGCCCGCGAATGACCGACAGCGCGGCTTTTGAGACCATGCCAAAACTCAGCTTGTGGCCGTGCGGCAAGAAGCGCGTGGTCACCGGCATCCGGTCTTGCATGGCTTGCAATGCTGCGTTGCCACCGTAGGCCAACACCACGTCGGCTTCGGCAAAGACGCAGCGCTCAACAACGTCGTCGCCGCCCTGCCACCAAACCGCGGCGAAGCAGTCGGCCCAGCGTGGCTCGACCTCGGCCAGCAGCCGGGCAAACAGGCTGGCAAAAATAGGTTCTGCACTGGCTACTTTGCCGATGGAACCCGCTTTGACCAGCAGGCCCGAGACAAAACTCCACAAGGGCAGGGCGGGCACATTGCCGGCCCAGACATGCACCAACAGATCGGGGCCGATGGCCTTGCTCCAGCCGCCTTTGGGGCGGGGCTGGAACTCGTCGAGCAGCTTGGGGTTGGCAAAATCTTCCGTGACAAAGCGTTGCAGCTGCAGCGCCCTGAAGGTTTGCAGGTAGCTGTTCAAACCGAGCCGCACCATGTCCGAGTCAAAGCCGGTGGCGCGTGGCAACAAGCGCTCCAGCGCTTGGCGGTAAGGGTCTTGCGCATCCAGCAAGCGCGCGATGGCGGTGTCGATGGTGCGGATGATGTCAGAAGCCGGCCACGACTTCAAATGTGCTCGGCTGGCTTGGCGAATGCGACTGGCGAGGGTTTTGATTTGGTCGGTGCTGAGTTCGGGCACTTCTACTGTCAGCGCATCCTTGGGCGTGCCCAGTTGCAGTCGCTTCCAGCGAACTTGGTCGTTCCGCAAGCCGGGTAGATAACCGGCTTTGAAGACTTCAACGCTGACGTCTTCTGTGTGGGCGATGGTCATCCCCGCGCCGCTTTCAAAAAGTCTTCCACTGCCAAGGAGCAGCCTTTGGCCTCTGCACCTTGTGCCCGGCCGAGCAAGACAAAACCGTCGTCTGAGGCGACGCCCACATCTTCCGTCAAGATGGTGGTGACGGAGTTGAAGTTGGCCAGATCGGTGTGCGCCAAAATACCCCGCTCGCCTCGGGCGACTTCTTGGCCGGTCATCGGGTCCAGCACGCGTGAACGCAGCCAATGCGGCCCGCGCTTGACAGAGGGAACGCTGCGGTTGCCCGCGTCATAAAACTGCGTGCTCAGCTCGGTCATGCCGTACATGTTGATGCACTGACGGCGGTCGATGCCGAAGGTGGCTGACAACTGGGCGTAAAAATCGTCCATCGGAATGTCTCGCGACTGGCCTTTGAAACCGCCGGTGTCGAGAATTCGGCTCCCCTGTGGCAGGGCAAACGACAGCCCGCGCGCCTGCAGTTCATCCATCAGATGGACAAAGCTGTAACTTGCGCCTAACAAGGCAAATGGTTGCTTTGACTGCTCGGCTTTTTGCAGGGCTGCACACAGCGCGTCAGTGCGCAGTCCGCTCTGGTCTAAGAAGTAGGCGCTGTCAGCGCTTCCAAAATGCTGCACCGCCAGGCCCAAATAGTGGGCGAGTGATGAGTTCTGCATCAGCGTTTCAGTGGGGAACAAAATGCCCATCGGCAGACGCGCATCGCTTTGCATGAAGTGTTCGCTGAAATGGCGCAGCATGGACGCGTCATACACCGCCAAGTTGGGGTGGTGGTGCCGGCCTTTGACATCGCCGCGGGTCGTGCCGCTGGTCATGAAGACGCGTTCACAGTCTTCAGCCGGGATACAACTCAGCGTGAATTCTTTGAAGGCGTCGATGGGCACGGCCGGAATGTCGCGCCAACTTTTCACCAGCCGAGGGGTTTTGCCGCGCATCTGGCAAAAACGCTGATAGGGCAGGTTGAGCGCGAACTGTCTGGCAAAAATGCGCAGCGCCAGATCATTGAATGCTTCATCACTGACGGCTGGGAGCGCGATGAACGTTAGCAATTCGCGGGTAGTGTCTTCGGAACTTGTGCTGCCGTCTGCCATGTCCAGTGCCCTATGCAAAGCTGTTTTTGTTGGCAGGAAGGCTGGTGGCTCACGAGGATGCTCTCAGAACAAGAGACAGTCCTTGGAAAACTAGCTTCCCTGCGCGAGGATTACCTCAATCAGGTTCAAAGGGACTTTCTCAGCCGTTGCCACTGTCGTGACTTCAGCACCCCTAGCGAATGGTTCTTGCGAACTGTGCGGATTGTAATGCGCCCTCAAGGCGGCAACACTTGCCTGTGTTTTAGTCGGTTGGCGTTGACTTTTCGACGCCCAGAACTTTGTGCAGCTTGGTGCTGGTGGTGGTGTATTGCAGCTGAATGGTTTTGTCCGGAAAGATGATCGGCGCAGCACCGAAAGCGGCCAACACACACTCATGAAAGCCGCACACAATCAGTTTTTTCTTGCCGGGATAAGTGTTGATGTCACCGACTGCAAAAATGCCTGGCTCGCTGGTCGAAAACTTCTCGGTGTCCACCGGGAGTTGCTTGCGTTCGATTGCCAGTCCCCAGTCGGCAATCGGCCCGAGCTTGGGTGACAGGCCAAAGAACACCAGCAGCTTGTCGACGGGTAACGCGTGCGTGACGCCCTCGGGGTCGGTGATGTTGGCAGCACACAGCTTGCCTTCTTTTTCCTCGTAGCTGGTCACTTGGCCGGCCATGAACTGCATGGCTTTTGACTCGCACAAGTCTTTCATTTCGGCGACCTTGGCTGGGTCTGCTTGAAAGCTGTCACGGCGATGCACCAGGGTCACGCTCTTGGCTTGTATCTGCCCTGCTTTGGCGAAGGCTATGGCTGCATCGATGGCGGCGTCGCCACCACCGACGATCACCAAGTCTTGCCCGGCAAAGTCCGCAGGGTTGATGACGCGGTAAAAAAGTTGCGTGTCGTCAAACTTGTCGAGTCCGTCGAGGCGCAGCAGGCGCGGCTGAAAGGCTCCGACACCGGCGGCGATGAAAATCGTTTTGCTTAAAAAGGCCGTGCCTTTGTTCGTCGTCAGTAAAAAGCGGCCGTCGGTCTGCTTTTCAAGGGTGCTGACTTCTTGCCCAAAATGAAAAGTCGCGCCAAAAGGCTCGATCTGCCGCAGCAGCGACATTGTGAGCTCGCGGCCGGTCGTGGCTGGCAAGGCCGGAATGTCGTAAATAGGTTTATCGGGATACAGCTCAATGCACTGGCCGCCCGCGTAGGCCAGCGAATCGATCACGTGGACCTTGATTTCTAGCAAGCCAAGCTGGAACACCTGATACAAGCCAACCGGCCCCGCGCCGATGATGACGGCGTCGGTTTCGATGACGGCTGGGTTCACTGGGTGTGGCGCCAGAAAAATCAGCGAACCAGTTCGCTGAGCTTGCCGGTTTTGTCTTTCCATTCTTCTGCGTCTGGCAGGGCTGGCTTGCGCTTGGTGATGCTTTTCCAACCGGTCTGGGTCGACAACTCCAGGTTGATCTTGATGAAGTTGAGCTGGTCTGCGGGCAGGTCTTCTTCCGCGTAAATCGCGTTGACCGGGCATTCAGGAATGCAAACGGCGCAGTCAATGCACTCGTCCGGCTCGATCACCAACATGTTGGGACCTTCGCGGAAACAGTCGACGGGGCACACATCCACACAGTCGGTGTACTTGCAACGGATACAGGATTCAGAAACGACGTGTGTCATGCTTTTTGGCTCTGTCGGTGAAAACCCTAGATTTTAAGATCTTTCTAGGGGAGGGCTGAAGGGAGGGTTGAAAGGCGGGCTTAAATCTATTGGGTGGACAGAACCAAGGCCGCTCCGGAGGTCTTGTGCGAAGCGGTATCGACCAGCACCAGCGAGCCCAAAATACGCGATTCGGCAAAGGGAACTGCCGCTATCGGCTCTTGCAGTGTCAACTCGACCACGCCGATGGCATTGGCATCGAGCTGCGTCGCCGATTGCTCTTCAAGCGTGTTGATGTTCACTTGGTGCACGATGCGCTTGACCTTGGCTTTGACCCAGCGATGGCCTTGCAGCGCCCAATACAGGCGACCGGGCAGCAAAGGTTCATCGTCCATCCAGGCGACGGTGGCGGTCAACTCGCGTTTGCCGGGTGACGCGCCAAAGCCTTCGCTTGCCAACAGCACGTCCCCGCGTGACACGTCAAGCTCGCGGTCCAAGATGATGCCGGCGCTGTGGCCCGCACGCACTGATTTAGGCGAACGAGCGTGGTCCAGCACCTCGGCCACCACGGCGCTTTTGCCGCCGGGCAAGACGCTCACGCTCTGGCCGACCTGCACCGCGCCGCTGGCGATGCGGCCCCAGAAAATGCGCCGTCCTTGTGTCGTGTCCGAACTTGACGAAAACTTCTCAACCCATTGCACCGGAAAGCTGAAAGGCTGGGCGGTGTCGGCGGGTGTGGCCGACAACTGCTCCAAAATTGCCAGCAAGGCCGGGCCTTGGTAGTTGCACCAGCCGGGGTTGGCGTCGACCACGTTAAAACCAATCAGCGCCGACACCGGCACGATGGCGTGCGCGGTGATGCCTGCATCTTGTGTGAACTGCCGTAGCGCTGCGCTGATGTGTTCAAACGCCAGCGCAGGGTCTTCCACCGCGTCCAGCTTGTTGACGGCAAAAACGATGGACGGCACGCGCAGCAATTTCACCAGCAGCGAATGGCGGCGGGTTTGCGGCAGCAAGTTGGGCAGGGCGGACTGCCAGTCGAGTTTGGTGGCGTCGACCAGCACCACGGCAGCGTCGGCGCTGGACGCTGCCGTGACCATGTTGCGGGTGTACTGCTCGTGGCCAGGCGCATCGGCAATGATGAATTTGCGCGCGACCGTGTTGAAGTAGCGGTAGGCCACGTCAATCGTGATGCCTTGCTCGCGCTCAGCTTGCAGGCCGTCGGTCAGCAGGGCCAAGTCGACCTTGCCACTGCGTTGCACGCTGGCCAGTTGGTCTTGCAGTACGGCGCGGGAGTCGACCAACAGGCGGCCGATCAGCGTGCTCTTGCCGTCGTCGACGCTGCCGCAGGTCACAAAGCGCAGGGCTGCGCGCGTGTCTTGCTCGGCATTTTCAACGTCTGGCTTGCTGGTTTGAAGAATCGTGCTCATCAGAAATAACCCTCTTTTTTGCGCTTCTCCATCGAGGCGTCGGAAGTCTTGTCGTCCATGCGGGTGGCACCGCGTTCGCTGACGTCGGCGGTCAGCGTTTCCAGCACCACTTCGGCTGGGTTCATCGCCGGGCTTTCGACCGGGCAAGTGCAGGTGATGTCGCCCAAGGTGCGAAAGCGCACGGTTTTATCGACCGCGGTTTCACCGGCTTTCAAAGGCGTGAGCTCGGTCACCGGCACCAGCAGACCTTTGCGTTCCACCACGCTGCGCTGATGCGCGTAATACAGCGACGGCAGTTCGATCTGCTCGCGCTCGATGTATTGCCAGACGTCGAGTTCGGTCCAGTTGGAAATCGGGAACACGCGAAAGTGCTCACCAGGCTGCAAGCGCGTGTTGAACAGGTTCCACAACTCTGGCCGTTGGGCTTTGGGCTGCCATTGGCCGAAGGCATCACGGTGGGAAAAAATCCGCTCCTTGGCACGGGCTTTTTCTTCGTCACGGCGGGCACCGCCAATCAGGGCGTCAAAGCGAAACTCTTCAATCGCCTCCAGCAGCGTGACCGATTGGTGCACATTGCGCGGCTCGTCTGGGTGCGCCAGACGAACGGTGCCGCGCTTCATCGAGTCTTCGACGTGACGAACAATCAAATTGGCGTCGAGTTGCTTAGCCCGGTAGTCACGAAAAGCCGTCACTTCAGGGAAGTTGTGGCCGGTGTCGATCATCAACAGCGGGTACGGAATGTGGCCGCCGCGGGTGCTGTCAACAAAGGCTTTTTCAGCGCATTTGAGCAGCACCAGCGAGTCTTTGCCGCCAGAAAAAAGCAGGGTCGGGCGCTCGAAAGCGGCGGCGACTTCACGGAGGATGAAGATCGCCTCTTCTTCTAAAGCGTCCAGATGCGCATTGCTCAGATGGGGTTGGGCTTGAGTCAGCACGGTGGCTTCGGCTACAGCGTTCACGCGGAGACCTCTTTGATCGGAATGATGGATGAAATGGAGGAGGACTGACCTTCAGCGGTGTCAGAGTTGTCAGAAACGTGCAGACCGCACTCTTTGGCGCTTTCTTGCTCCCACCACCAGCGGCCGGAGCGAATGTCCTCGCCCAGCGTGACGGCGCGGGTGCAGGGCGCGCAACCGATGCTCGGGAAAAACTCGTCGTGCAGCGGGTTGTAGAGAATGTTGTTGATGCCGATGAAATGCCAAACGTCGCCGGCTGTCCAGCGCGCCAGCGGGTTGACTTTGGCGCGTTCGTCCGCCTGCCCGACCAACTCGTGCTCGATGAACTCGACTTCAGCTCTAGCGTTCGACTGCTCGCGGCGCAGGCCTGTCAGCCAGCCTTTTTTGCCAGCCAGCGCGCGGCTCAGCGGTTCCATCTTGCGGATGCCGCAGCAGGCTTTGCGCAGGTCCACGCTTTCATACATGGCTTTGTCGCCATGCGTGCTGACAAATTCAGCAGCGACTTCTGCCACCGGACGATAGGCTTCGACCGGGCGGGCGTAACGCGCCTCAATGCGGCCAATCATCGCCACGGTCTGCGGGTGCAGCATGCCGGTCTCTAAAACAAAAATGCTGCAATCGATGTGGTGTTCCGCCAGCAAGTGGGTGATGACCATGTCTTCAGCACCCAAGCTGGAGGCCTGCGTCAAAGGCGAAAATTCTTGCGCTGCACGTTTGAGCAGGGCGATGGTTTCGGCCAGTTTGGCGTCGAAGTCTGGTGAGGCTTTCGCGTAAAGCGAGACGGCGCTCATGGGTTGGCGCTTTCGGTTTCAGCTTGGGCGAAGTGCGGCTTGATCTGCACAGCGTCGCCTTGGTAGCGGCCCACGCCGTAACCGGGGTAACTGGCCAGCACGCGCTGCGCCACGTCGAGCGGCTGGTCGGCGCGCAAGACAGCCACGTCAAAGCCACTGCGTTCCATTTGCGCGAGCTGGTCGACCAGCACGTCGCCGGTGGCACGAATCTCGCCGGTGAATTCACGTCGGCGGCGCAGCAAAAAAGCCTGGCTATAGGCGCGACCGTCGGTGAACTTCGGAAAGTGCAGGTCGATGCGCTTGACGCCTTCTAGCGGCAAGTCCATCGGGTCTGCATCGTTGGCGACAACCACGGTGCCCGGGAGTTCAGCTGCGTTGTCTTCAGCGTTGTCGTGGGTGGTGAGTAATTTCATGGTGTTTACTTTCAAACTGTATTCAAGCCTGTTCGACCACGGCGATGCGGGCGCTCTTGGCCGCGGCCTTGTACGGCTCCATGCCGACGCGGCGCAGCGTGGCAATGAAAGTTTCGCCAGACGTGCGCTGTTGGCGATAGGTCTCCAGCACAGCTTCAATCACTTCCGGCACTTCAGTCGCCGTGAACGATGGGCCGACGACTTTGCCCGGCAGCGGGTCACCGCTCAGGCTGGAGCCGTCAGAGCCGCCCAGCGAGACTTGGTACCACTCCAAGCCGTCTTTGTCGACGCCCAAAATGCCGATGTGGCCGCTGTGGTGATGGCCGCAGGAGTTGATGCAACCGCTGATGTGCAGATCAATCTCGCCCAAGTCGTGGAGCTCGTCCATGTCTTGGTAGCGCTCGGTGATGGCCTCGGCAATCGGGATCGAGCGGGCATTCGCCAACGAGCAAAAGTCGCCGCCTGGGCAGGCGATCATGTCGGTCAGCAGGCGGATGTTCGGTCGAGCAAAACCAGCCTTGCGGGCAGCGCGCCAGAGTTCCGGCAACTGGTCGCAAGCGACCCACGGCAGCAGCAAGTTTTGGTCGTGCGTGACACGCAATTCACCGGCGCTGAAGGTGTCGGCCAATTCAGCGGCTTTGTCGAGCTGGTCGGCTGTGGCATCGCCGGGCGCTTGGCCTAAGCGTTTGAATGACAAGGTCACAGAGCGTAAATCAGGGTTCTTGTGCGAGGCGACGTTTTGCTTGAGCCAGCGGCCAAACTCGATGTCGTCTTCAGCGGCGGCGCGCAGGATGTTGGCGATTTTGGCGTCGGCGCTTTTGCGGTCACAGCTCAATGATGGTGGCACGAAGCAGGCCGTGACACGGTCTAGCTCAGCCTGCGAGATGGTGTGCGGGCCACCGTCATGTTCCATGATTTGCAGGTATTCGGCTTCGACGTCATCGATGTAGCGCTGACCTTCGGCTTTGACCAAAATTTTGATGCGGGCCTTGTAAATATTGTCGCGACGACCGTAGCGGTTGTAGACGCGGATGATGGCCTCGATGAAGTTCATGACCTGATGCCACGGCAGAAACTCACGGATCACAGTGCCGATGATGGGCGTGCGGCCCATGCCGCCGCCGACCAGCACTTTGAAACCGAGCTCGCCTTCGGCGTTGCGGATCAAATGCAGACCGACGTCATGCCAAGCGGTGGCAGCGCGGTCTTCAGTGGCGCCGCTGATGGCGATCTTGAACTTGCGCGGCAAAAAGGCGAACTCTGGGTGCAGCGTGCTCCACTGCCGCAGGATTTCGCCAAACGGCCGCGGATCGGCAATTTCGTCAGCGCCAATGCCGGCACGTTCGTCGCTGGTGATGTTGCGGATGCAGTTGCCGCTGGTCTGAATGCCGTGCATGTCGACGCTGGCCAGCAGGTCCATCACGTCGGCTGATTTGTCGAGCGGAATCCAGTTGTACTGGATGTTCTGGCGCGTCGTGAAGTGAGCATAGCCGGCGGTCAGTTTGGAGCCGATCGACAAACCACCAGTCACCACGGGGCCAAGCAAATCTTGCTTGGCTTGAGCCTCTTTGAACAGCTCGGCATTCGGCTGGTCGTACTCGCGGGCAATCTTGGCCAGCACCCGCACTTGCGCGGTGGAAAGTTCGCCATAAGGCACGGCCACGCGCAACATCGGCGCGTAACGCTGAACGTACCAACCGTTTTGCAGACGAAGCGGTTTGAATTCGTCTTCAGATAGTTTGCCGGCTTGCCAACGGGTGAGCTGGTCGCGGTACTGGTCAGCCCGCGCACGGACGAACTGGCGGTCAAATTCTGTGTATTGGTACATGAGCAGATTGAAAAATTAAGAGAGGTTGGTTGCCGTTTTTCAAGCGGTTCAGAGCGTGATCAATTTGACGCCGGCGTAGGCCAGCAGCAAAGACAAAAGGGAACGAATGATACGGTCTGGTGTTTTGTGCACCAGTTGCGCGCCCAGCCATATGCCTGGCAGCGATCCGGTCAGCAGTTTAGCCAGCAGCGGCCAGTCGACCGACCCGAGCGAGGCGTGACCCAAGCCCGCCACCAGTGTCAGTGGTACGGCATAAGCGATATCGGCCGCGACGATGCGCGGCAACGGCAGCAACGGGTACAACAAAATCAGCGCTGTGACACCAATTGCGCCGGCACCGACCGACGTCAGCGTGACCAAGGTGCCAATCACGGTGCCAAATAAAACCGGCAGGCTCCAATGGCGCGGCCGTGTGGCTTCTTCTAGCTGCGCACCAGCAATCAGGCGGGGTATTTTTTTGCCCTGAATGGCTTTGTAAAGGGTGGCCAGCGCAGTGAACATCAAGGCTATGCCGAGTGTCAGCGTCATCGTTTTTTGCACGGTCGGGTTGGCGGGGCCTAAGTTGTGCAGGACATACAAGGTGATCAGTGCAGCCGGAATGCTGCCCATGCTGAGCGCCCCGACCAGACGCCAAGGCACAACCCGTTGACGCGCCAAGCTGGCCGTGCCGCCCATTTTGGTGAACGCGGCAAACAGTAAATCGGTGCCGATGGCCAAGTGCGGCTTGATGCCGAAGCCAAAAATCAGCAGCGGCGTCATCAAAGAGCCGCCACCCACGCCGGTCAGGCCGACGATCAGGCCGACAACAAAGCCGGCAAAAATAAACGCGAAGTCATGCATAGAGCGCTACTGTAAAAGAAGGGCTTATGAATTCAAACGACAGTTTTGTACTTCTCTTATGCGCATAAGCTTATTCAGAAACGCGATATCGACTGGCGAGCAGTGATTGCGCCAAGCGTTTGTCAAGGGGCAGGGGTTCGGCGTGCAGCCAGGCGGCGAGCAATTCTCCACACAACACAGCAAAGCTCAGGCCTCTGGAGCCTAAGGCGGTACACACACACACGCCAGGCAAAGCGACATCGTCTAAAGGTCCGACGATGGGCAAGCGATCGGGTGAAACAGCGCGCACGCCGGCCCAAGCCTGGCTTTCGTCAAAAGAGGCCTTCAAAACCTCAGCAGTGTGCGGCAGCAGTTGCTGCAGTCGCCCAAAGATCTCTTGCCGATCTTCGTCCTTGATATCTGCGTGCGGGTTGTCGCGCTCAAAGGTTGCGCCCATCAGCCAACGTGGCTTTCCGTCGTCGGCGGTGTAAGTGGGGATGAAGCTGCCATGCCCGTTGACAGGAAAGGGCGGCATGGCGCTGGCATCTGTGACAGCCCCTGACGCAACTTGCCCGCGGACGGCCTGCAGCGGTAAATTCGCAAGCGTGGTTGTCAAGCCGGTGCTGTCAAAACCTGCGGCCAAGACCACCAGTTCAGCCTCGGCGATGCAGTTGTCCTCGTCATCCAACACTTGCCAGGCCTTGCTTGGGTCTGCACTGGTGGGGCGTTTTAGACGGACAACCTTGACGCCGTAGCGCGCTGTGATGCCCGGCGTTTCTAGCAGCGCTTGAACCAGTCGTTTCGGTTTGATCCAACCGCCTGCGGCGTGCCAGAGAGCGGGTATGTCTGAAGTTTTGGCGTCCATCGCTGGGCTGCCGGTGGCCGCTTCAAGAGCTTGAAGTTCACCTGGCCCGGCCAGGCGGCTCCAGTGTTCGCCAGCTTCCGGCCATGGGTTTGGCAGGCCGCCGCTGGCGTCAGACCGGCGCTGCAGAACGCCACCGGCTTGCCAGTCCACACCGGCCAACAGTTGCGTTTTGGCGAACTGCCATGTGGCGCGCAGGCCGTTGCGTGACAACCGCGACAGCTGGCTGTCGTCGGGCGAGATATGCGGGGCCAACATGCCCACCGGGAGCGCCGATGCGCCCCCGGAAGCAAAGGTGTGTGCGTCCAGCACCGTCACTTGCCAGCCGCGCCGGGCCAGACTGGCGGCGCACGCGGCACCGGCCAGGCCTGCGCCTATGACGACACAGCGTGTGGGTGAGACCGGTTTGGGCTGGTTGAGATCAGCGACTTTTTTGGGTTCCCAGCGTGGGTTGAAATACGCCTGCAGATACCCGCTTGGGGGTGTACCTGCCGTCTCGCTGCGGATCTCAAAACCGCATTGAGTGAGGCCTTTGACCACGTTGTCCGGCCCTGTCGAGCACACCAGACGGGTGCCGCGTCGGCAGCAGCGGGCCACTGCTTTCAATAAATGCGGGTCGAAGATGTCCGTGTTCTGCGGCAGTTCATGGGCAGCCAAGCAAACTGAGTCGGCCTCAAAAGACTGTTCCTTGAGCAGCCCTTTGGCGTCGCCAACGCCCAGCGTCAGTAAAACATGGCCGCCTTCGAATGTCAGTCGATGAAAGCCGGGCAACAAGCCATGCCATTGATTTCCGAGCTGGAGAGCCAATGATGATAAGGCGGGTTGTTCTGCAATTCCTTGCAAAAGTTCTGCGGTACTGACAGGACGGGCATCGGTCGAAACGTAATGGAGCAGCCGGGGACGCTGCGGGTCATTTTTCCAGGCGAGCCAAGTGAGTAAAAAGTTGTGGCCCAGCCCAAAGCCAGCCTCTAAAACCCGCCATTGAGCCTGGCCGGCCCACGCTGCTGGCAGGCCGCAGCCTCGCAAAAAGTCAGGCCGGGCTGGCGTCAGCAAAAGCTCAAGGTGCCGGGGGAACGTAGCCGGCAACAGCGTCGGCGCCGTCGCCAAAGAAATGCTTTTCCATTTGTCGGGCTAAATATTGACGTGCGCGGAGATCGGCCAAGTTCAATCGGTTTTCATTGACCAGCATGGTTTGCTGTTTCATCCACTCAGCCCAGGCGTTTTTGCTGACTTCCTCCCATATGCGCTTGCCCAAAGGACCGGGGTACGGCGGGAAATCCAAACCTTCAGCTTCTGTGCCGAGTTTGATGCAGTTGACCATCCGTGCCATATGAGTTGTCTTTCGCGGAGTTCGCAGTTGAAAAGAATGCCAATAAATAGACCGGCGGATCGACGGGGATCAGCCGGCCACAATCAAAGCATGATTATCTTTCAAGCCGAACCCTCTGTTGTTGATGGGCGGTGACGCGACCTTTTGCGGGGGAAAGTCATCGTCCTTAAAAGGGAATTTTCATTGAGCGGTAAAATAATCAATAACGAAAAGAATAAATGATGTTGATCGGCCAGCCTTCCCCGACCGATCAACACACACAGTGCTGCTCGCCAATCGATGTTCGCTCATAGCTGAATTGCTGAGCGAGACAAGTCATAGAACGCGCTATGCGCCAACCGGAAAAAGGTAACGCCAGTGGCAAGATCTGAAACAAAAACGGCCGTACTTCCCGACGGCCTTCGTTATAAATCCAAAGTATCAGGCTCCCCTTTTGTGGCGACAACCTCCTTTGGCAGTGCAACCATGTCGTGCTTCATGTGCGGCAAACACCGTCCGCGCTCCATGATGGGCACGCGCAAAGTCTTGGGCAAAGCCCAAGCGGTTTGTGCGCCAACATGCAAAGGACTGGATGAATTGCTCAGCAACCCTCCGGCCTGAGTTTCTGGCGCTTTCACCCATCCTGAGCGGCCTCACCTGACCAAAAGAGGCCAGTCACGACCATGTTTTTGAACCGAAACACAGCTTTCCAGCGCCTTGCGTTGGCGTTGATTGCGCTCGCTTCTATTGGTATGTTGGCTTTTGGCTTGTACTTGCAGCATGTCGTCGGTCTTGAGCCTTGCCCGATGTGCATTGTTCAGCGGTATGCCCTGATGCTGGTCGCTCTATTTGCCGGGTTGACGGCCATATTCACGGGTCGTGTCAGTCTGACCGGCGGAAGCATACTCCTGTTGATCAGTGCCGGTTCCGGTTCTTTTGTGGCTGCGCGACAAAGCTGGTTGCAATGGTTTCCGCCTGACGTCGCCTCTTGCGGACGCGATTTTTACGGCATGATTGAAACCTTCCCGCTGCAGCGGGTGATTCCGATGATCTTCAAAGGCAGCGGTGATTGCAGCAAAATTGACTGGACTTTCCTGAAGCTGTCCATTGCCAATTGGTCTTTTCTGTCTTTTATCGCCATCAGCCTGATGGCTGTTTTCTTGATCTTTCGCTTGTGGCGCCCTGTTCAGCGCTAAGGGTGAGACCCACCCTTGTGCTGACCCGGCACTGAAGCTGTCCTCAAATACCCGACGGATAGGTCTCGGGCACCTCACCAGCTTCACCTGCATGCCATGCCAAGCCTTTGTCCAGGGGCTCTAGTGCATGGGTTTGATCCAAATGCAAGAGGGCGTCGAACTGCCGCGCCAAATGGGTGAAGAAGTAATGGCTTTGTCGCTCCGTTTCAGGTCTGTAAATCACCCCAATGGCACGCTGCAGGCGTAACGCTTCAGTCAGATTGAGCAGCTCTGTGTGGTCTTTCAAAAGCAACATGAAATTTGGCGTGCCAACTTGATGAAAGATGGCTTCCCAGCTTCCTTCAAGCCCAGGCCGGACACGTTTGCGTTGGGGCGGCTCGTCCCATTCTGATGCTGCGGTGACGGTGCCGTGATGCGTGCTCATGCCTATCAAAAAAGCGTCTGTGCCGAAGCGCTCGCGCATCAACTGGCCGACGTTCCACTCGCCACGGTCACCCATGTCGGTGACACCGGCATCGCCCAAATGTGAGTTATGCGCCCACACCACCATGCGCGGAACTGTTGCGCCTTGACTCAAGTGGTTTGACAAGGCCAGCAAGGTCTCGACCATGTGGCTGTCACGCAGATTCCACGAGGAGACGCGCCCTCGAAACATGCTGCGGTAGTACGCTTCGGCGTTGCGCACCAGTCGGGCATTTTGCTGGGCGTAAAAATACTCATCGCGGGCTGCGCTTGGCGTCGATGGGTTTTGAGCCAGGCGCTGCGTCATGTCCCGCAGCTGCTGCACGACCTCGTCTTCGCAGCTGCGAGCCATGCCGTAGGCGGCCCCGTAACCGTAGGCTTGGCTGTCCTGGCCAACGTGGTCGAAGCAGGCATAACGCGCACGTGCCCTCAGCGCTTGCACCGGATCAGTTCTGTCCAGGTAGGACAGAACTTCTTCCATAGACCGGAAAAGGCTGTACAAGTCCATGCCGTAAAAGCCGACTTGCTGTTCTGGGCCGAGGCCGCTGTTGTGTTTTCGCAGCCATTCAACAAAGTCGCAGACTTCGGTGTTGCGCCACATCCAAGCGGGAAAACGCTCAAACCCTGCCAAGGCTTCCCGGGCATCCGGGTCGGCCGACAAACCGCGCACGTAGCGGTTGACGCGCCAAGCGTCTGGCCAGTCAGCTTCAACTGCGATGGCCGTGAAGCCCTTTTCCAGAATCAATCGCTGAGTGATCTTCACACGTTCCCGGTAAAACTCTTGGGTGCCGTGCGAGGCTTCGCCGATCAACACATAGCGCGCGGTGGCTATGACTTGCAGCAAGAGGTCGTAGTCCTGCGGATCACCCACAAGCGAATGTAGATTTTTTTGCAGACCTTCAAGCAATGCACGTGGTGCGGTTTTGACCGGCGGCAGTTTTTTGTCGAGTGAGTTGCTTGGCATGACTCAATGCTCCGCTGGCTGAGCGGCATGTTCATGCCAGGTTTTTTGCAACAGTGAGCGTACTTCGTCATCGCTGGCTTGCGGCATGAAGTCATACCAAAGGCTGAGCGCATGAAATGGTTCGGGCATCGCCGGGCAAACAACTTCATCCGCCACGTCGCGCAAACTTTCACAACTGTCTCTGGCACCCACAGGCACGGCCACGACCAAGCGCAAGGGGTGATGCTGCTTCACGGACACCGCTGCCGCGCGCATGGTGGCACCGGTGGCCAGCCCGTCGTCGACCAAAATAACGGTACGCCCTGCGATATGAACAGGTGGGCGTTGCGCCCGGTAAAGCTGCTCGCGCCTGAGCAACTCGGCTTGTTCTTTGGCCAGCACTGCCGCCAGCGCTTCGGGGGCCACGGTGATGCCCGGTAACGGGTTCATCACGCGCACGCCACCGCTGGCAATCGCGCCCATGGCGTACTCTTCGTGTCCCGGTAGGCCGAGCTTTCGGACCACGAAAACATCCAGCGGCGCATGCAGCGCTTGGGCCACTTCATAAGCTACCGCCACACCGCCGCGCGGCAAGGCAAGTACCAGCACACCAGGCTGGTCTTTGTAGTGGCTGAGATGCTCAGCCAGTTGACGTCCCGCATCAATGCGGTCGTTGTAATAAGGTCGTGCCATCATCCCTAAGCCTCCTTCGATGTGTCCGCTTTGTGCAAATAGCGTTTGAACCAATCTGCGGCCAGTGCGGAGACTTGTTCCAAGGCCCCGGACTCTTCAAATAAATGGGTTGCGTGCGGCACCACCGTCAGCTGTTTCTCGCATCGCATGAGTTGATACGCTTCCTCGTTGAGTTCGATCACGCCGTGGTCTGCACCGCCCACAATCAGCAAGGTGGGCGCCATCAAGTTAGCTAACACCACCGGGCCAGCCAAATCGGGCCGGCCTCCGCGCGAGACCACGGCTGCCACTCGATCGCCCAAGCGGGCTGCGGAGATCAACGCGGCGGCACTGCCGGTACTGGCACCGAAATAGCCGATCGGCACGTCCTTGAAGGGGTCTTGCGCGGTGATCCACAGCGTGGTGTCTTGCATGCGCTGTGTCAGCAGAGCGATGTTGAAGCGATGTTCGCCGGTGTGCACATCGGTTTGTTCTTCTGTGGCTGTCAACAGATCAAACAACAGCGTTCCGATGCCAGCGTTTTGCAAGACTTGCGCCACCTGCCGATTGCGCGCGCTGTGTCGGCCGCTGCCGCTGCCATGGGCAAATAAAACCAAACCGAAAAAACCCACTGGCAAAGCCAAGTCACCATAAAGCCCAGCAGTGCCGCACGGAATCCGCACCTCAAGCTGCGCTCCTTCCTGCTGCAGTGTCATTCCCATGCGGGTAACCCTCCTGACTGCAATTTAGGCGGGGCAGGGCGTGTTGTGCGTCAGCGCAGACGCAAGAATGTGTAGGAGGTCGTGTCGGGCGGCCTAAGGGTGAAGGATTTTCACCAACACCTGGCTTTTGCGGTTCAGGTTGTATTTGCGCTTGCGTGCTTCCGGTAGCCAGTCGGTATCGACAGGCTTGAAGCCGCGCTTCAGGAACCAGTGCATGGTGCGGGTGGTGAGCACGAAAATACTCTGCAGACCCATGGCGCGGGCACGCTGCTCAACCCGCTTGAGAATGCGTTCGCCATCACCCTGGCTTTGGGTGTGTGGCGACACCGTGAGTGCCGCCATCTCGCCGGTTTTTGATTCTGGATAAGGATAGAGCGCGGCGCAGCCAAAAATCACGCCGTCGTGCTCAATCACCGTGTAAAGCCCCGCATCGCGTTCAATCTCGGTGCGGTCGCGCTTGACCAAGGTGCCGTCTTTTTCGTACGGCTCAATCAGCTGCAAAATGCCGCCGACGTCGTCCACCGTAGCTTCGCGCAGGCTCTCTAGTTTTTCATCGATCACCATGGTGCCGATGCCGTCATGCACATAGATTTCAAGGAGCAGCGATCCGTCCGTTGAAAAGGGAAGAATGTGGCTGCGCTCCACGCCATGCTGGCAGGCTTTGACGCAATGCTGCAGGTAAAAAGCGGTGTCGCTCGGTTGCTGGGCATTCGGCAATTGCGCCAACAGTTGCTTGGCAGCGGCCAGCGGCAGTTCGGTGTCGATCGGGTTGTCGTCGCTTTCAGGCTCAGACGGGTTGACGCGGATGCCCGGGATCTCCGTTAAAAAGATCAGTTTATCGGCCTTCAGCTCTATGGCCACGCTGGTCGCCACTTCTTCCATGGTCAGGTTGAAGGCTTCGCCGGTGGGCGAAAAACCGAACGGCGACAGCAGCACCATCGAGCCGAATTCAAGCGTCTGTTGGATACCAGCCGTGTCTACTTTGCGGACCAGGCCGGAATGTTTGAAGTCAATGCCATCGACGATACCGACCGGCCGTGCGGTGATGAAGTTGCCTGAAATCACCCGCACCGTGGAGCCGGCCATGGGGGTGTTGGGCAAGCCTTGGCTGAAAGCGGCTTCAATTTCGTAGCGTAACTGGCCGGCTGCTTCTTGGGCGCAGTCCAGGGCGACAGAGTCGGTGATGCGCATGCCGTGCGAGTACTGTGCGGCATGGCCTTTGGCGGCCAGTTGCTCATTGACTTGCGGCCTGAAACCGTGGACCAGGACGATCTTCACGCCCATGCTTTGGATCAGCGCCAAGTCCTGCGCAATGTGCGCGAGCTTGCCTGCGGCGATGGCTTCTCCCGCCATGCCGATCACAAAAGTCTTGCCGCGGTGCAGGTGGATATAAGGGGCGACCGAGCGAAACCAGGGCACAAAGGTAAAATTAAAAACGGCGGACATAGGCTGTTCTGGTGAAGAAAATGAAATCTTGGTGGGCGGCTTCTGAACGGATAATGCGCAGTTGTCTCTCGTATTTTTCACCGATTTTCACCTAAGTTCACCGCTTGTCTGCCATTTCACCCCCTGCCTTGGTCATTGAGTTCCCTGAATCGCTGCCGGTGTCGGGCAAGCGCGACGAAATCACCGCCGCCATTGCGGCGCACCAAGTGGTCATCGTCTGCGGCGAAACCGGTTCAGGCAAAACCACGCAGTTGCCCAAAATCGCCCTGGCCATGGGCCGCGGCAAGCTCAATTACCCGGGCGGTCGTGGCCCCTTGATTGGCCACACTCAGCCCCGCCGTATTGCGGCCTCCAGCGTGGCCAAACGCATTGCCGAAGAACTCAAGACGACGCTCGGCGATGTTGTCGGCTACAAGGTTCGCTTTCAAGATCGCTTGAGCCGTGACGCCTCGGTCAAGCTGATGACCGACGGTATCTTGCTGGCCGAGACGCAGACCGATCCGCTGCTCAAAAACTACGACACCATCATCATTGATGAGGCGCATGAGCGCAGTCTGAACATTGACTTTTTGCTGGGTTATCTGCGCCAGCTGCTGCCGCGCCGGCCAGACCTCAAAGTCATCATCACGTCGGCGACGATTGATGCGCAGCGCTTCGCAGATTACTTCGCGTCAAGCAAAGGTCCTGCACCCGTCATCATGGTGTCGGGTCGGATGTTTCCGGTGGAACAGCGTTACCGGCCCTACGAAGAGTCGCGCGACTACGACCTGAACGACGCGATTGCCGATGGGGTGGATGAACTCTGGCGCAGCCCGCACAGTGCCGGCGACATTTTGGTGTTCTTGCCCGGTGAGCGCGAAATCAGGGAAGCTGCCGACCACCTGCGCAAACACCTGAGCCACCAGCCGCTGCTGCGAAACGCCGAAGTATTGCCGCTGTTTGCGCGCCTGAGCCAAGCCGAGCAAGACCAAATTTTTGAAGGCCACAACGGCAGGCGCATTGTGCTGGCCACCAACGTCGCCGAGACCTCGCTGACGGTGCCTGGCATTCGGTACGTGATCGACGCTGGCACGGCGCGCGTCAAGCGCTACAGCTTCAGGAACAAGGTCGAGCAGCTGATGGTTGAGCCGATTTCGCAGGCGGCGGCTAACCAGCGCGCCGGTCGATGCGGTCGGGTCGCTGATGGCATTTGCATTCGTCTGTACGACGAGCAGGACTTTTTGGGCCGGGCGCGCTTCACCGATCCGGAAATTTTGCGCAGTTCGCTGGCGGCGGTGATTTTGCGTATGAAAGCCTTGCACTTGGGCGCTGTGGAAGCTTTTGCCTTCATTGAGCCACCGCAGGGGCGCGCCATTGCCGACGGCTACCAGCTGCTGGCCGAACTAGGCGCTGTCGACGATGACAACGAACTGACCGCAGTGGGGCGCACGCTGGCCAAATTACCGCTGGACCCGCGCGTGGGCCGCATGATTTTGGAGGCCCGCGACCGCCAAGCGCTCGATGAAGTGATGGTCATTGCCAGCGCGCTCAGCGTGCAAGACGTGCGCGACCGCCCGATGGACAAGCAGGCACAAGCAGACCAAGCGCACGCCAAGTTCGATGACGAGAAGAGCGAGTTCGCCGGTTATTTGAAACTGTGGAAGTGGCTGGGTGATTCACGCGGTGGCCATGCGGCTGAGCACAAGCTGTCGAACCGCCAATACGAAAACCTGCTGCGTGAGAACTTCGTCAACATCCGCCGCGTGCGCGAATGGCGCGACATCCACTCGCAACTGCACAGCGTCATTGGCGAGCAGGGTTGGCAGATCAATAGCAAACCTGCCAGCTACGAGCAGTTGCACTTGTCGATGCTGTGCGGCTTGCTCGGCAACCTAGGCTACAAAGCCGAAGACGAGGAAGCTTATCTGGGCGCGCGCGGCATCCGCTTTTACCGCCATCCCGGCGCCAAGCTGAGCAAAAAACCGGGCCGCTGGATTGTCGCTGCAGAGCTGGTGGAGACCACGCGTCTGTTCGGTCGGGGCATTGCCAACATCGAGCCGCAATGGGTTGAGCAGGTCGCCGGGCACTTGCTCAAAAAGCAGCTGTTGGACCCGCACTGGGAGAAAAAAGCCGCGCAAGTCACGGCCTTAGAACGCGCCACGCTGTATGGCTTGGTGATCTACAACGGCCGCCGGGTTAATTTCGGTCGGGTCGACCCGGTGGGCGCTCGTGAAATTTTTATTCGTGAAGCGTTGGTGGCCGGCAACTGGGACACCAAGCTGCCCTTTTTGGCGGCGAATCAAAAACTCATCGTCCAGGTGCAAGACCTGGAACACAAAGCCCGTCGTCAAGATGTGCTCGTCGATGAAGAGCTGATCTACGCTTTTTACGACCAGCAATTGCCGACGGATATTTGCACCGGGGCCGGTTGTGAACACTGGTACAAAGACGAGGTCAAAAAGCAGCCGCAGTTGCTGCTGTTGTCGCGTGAAGAACTCATGCGCCATGAAGCGGCCGGCATCACCACGCAAGCCTTTCCCAGAACCTTGCGCCTAGGCGGCGTGGACTGCAGCGTGAGTTATCTGCACGAGCCCGGAGATGCGAAAGACGGCGTCACGGTGGAAGTGCCGCTGTTTGCCTTGAACCAAGTGAATGATGAGCGCTGCGAATGGCTGGTGCCGGGTTTGCTCAAGGACAAGATTCAAGCACTCATCAAAACACTGCACCAACGGCCGCGTTCGCGGCTGGTGCCTTTGCCCGAAACGGCCGCGCGCATGGCGGCTGATTTGCTGCAGCCCGAAAAATGGGGCGGTGGTTCGCTCACCGACGCCGTGCTGAAGTGGGTGCGCGATGCGACCTCGCTAGACATCAAGCGCAACGACATGAAGCTCGACATGTTGCCGCCGCATCTGTTCATGAACTTTTGGGTCGTCGACGAACACGGCCGGCAACTTGGTTTGGGGCGCAATCTGGGCGCGCTCAAGGGCGATTTGGGCGCACAAGCACGCGGTGCGTTTCAAGCGCTGGCCGGGCTTAAAAATCTCAAGGTGGCGCCTGCGGTTGCAGAGCCGAATGCAGCGACTTCAGACCTTTTAAGCAATGCGCGTGGCGCGCCTGTGTCTGCAGCCAAAACGTCGCCCTCAGCGGCACCTAAAAGCCCGGATCGCTACACCACTTGGAGCTTTGGGGAACTGCCCGAGCTCATGGAAATTCGCAAGGGCCCACAAACGCTGATCGGTTTTCCAGCGCTGATGGACTTGGGCGACGCGGTGACGATTGAGGTCTTCGACGAGCCCGACATGGCGGCGACCAAACACCGCGCCGGACTGCGTCGTTTGTTTTCTTTGCAAATCAAAGATGCGCTCAAATATCTAGAGAAAAATTTGCCCGATCTGCAAAAAACTGCAACCGCTTACATGCTGGTCGGCCGCGCTGCAGACAACTCAGGCGGCGGCACGCTTGAAGAATTGCGCACGCAGATCATTGACGTGGCGCTGGACCGGGCTTTCTTAGTGGAGCCCTTGCCGACGGGCGAGGCCGAGTTCAAGAAACGGGTAGACGATGGGCGTGGCCGGCTGACCTTGATTGCCAGCGAGGTGGCGCGTCTGGCTGCCGGTATCTTGATTGAATTCGCCGCCGCCCAGCGCAAGATCAAAGACACTAAAAACGCTGCTGAAGCGTCTGCAGATGCCGCGCAGCAGTTGCAGCGCTTGGTGCCCAAACGGTTTTTGATGCTGACGCCTTACGGACAACTGCAGCACTTTCCGCGTTACCTGAAAGCCATCACCTTGCGCCTGGAAAAGTGGCGGGCTGACCCAGCCCGCGACACTGCACGGCTGGCCGAGATGAAGCTGCAAGAGCAGCGTTATTGGCGGCTGGTGGCTGACCGCAAAGGCGCTGTCGATGCACGTATGCAGGAATACCGCTGGCTGCTGGAAGAACTGAGGGTGAGCTTTTTTGCGCAAGAGTTACGCACGCCGCAGCCGGTGAGCGTTAAGCGGCTGGACAAGGCTTGGGCTCAGATCAATTCCTGAGCGTTGAACGCAGGCCGCGGGGGATCGCCGAGGGGGCTCGGCTCCTACAGGGAAGAAGAAACGTTCATCCACTCGATAAGCCAGTTTCCCCTTGTAGGAGCCCAGCCCTCTGGGCGATCAGCCGTCGCGCAACTCGAAGATGGATTGCCGCGCTAACGCTCGCAATGACGGATCAATTGATTGCCGCGCAGCCTCTCGCGCTGACGGATCGTCAAAGCTTGGCGAGTCGCTCCAACGCCGCCTTCAGCGTCTCGTCTTTCTTGGCAAAGCAAAAGCGCACCACACGTTGGTCAAAGCTGTTGCCGTAAAAGGCTGACAGCGGAATCGCTGCCACACCCATTTCGGTGGTCAGCCATTGGCAAAAGTCGGCCTCGCCTAAGTCGCTGACGTCTGAAATATCGACGCACTGAAAGTACGTGCCTTCACTCGGCAAGAGCTTGAAGCGCGTGGCCGCCAAGCCGGTTTGAAACAGGTCGCGTTTGCGTTGGTAAAACGCCGGTAGTTCGAGGTACGCAGCGGGCTTGTCCATGTAGCTGGCCAAGGCGTATTGAACGGGTGTGTTGACGGTGAACACATTGAACTGATGGACTTTTCGGAACTCTGCTGAGAGCGCTGCAGGTGCCGCCACATAGCCGACTTTCCAGCCGGTGACGTGGTACGTTTTACCAAAGCTGCTGACAATGAATGCCCGCGCCGCCAAACCCGGAAAACTCGCTGCGCTGTGGTGTTGTGCGCCCAGCGTTGCGTCAAACACCATGTGTTCATACACCTCGTCGCTGATCAGCAAGATGTCAGTCGGTGCGAGCAAGGCTTGCAGCTTCAGCATCTCTGCTTCTGTCCACACCGTCGCGCTCGGGTTGTGCGGCGAGTTGATGATGATGGCCCGGGTTTTGGGGCTGATGGCGGCGGCAATTGTCTCGAAGTCTGGGCGAAAAGTCCCCGGCGTCAGCGGCACGCGCACCACTTGACCACCGGCCAATTCAATGTTTGGCACATAGCTGTCGTAGCAAGGCTCCAGCACGATGACTTCGTCACCCGGATGCACGACGGCCAGGATGATCGTGATGATGGCTTGCGTGGCGCCTGCCGTGACGGTGATCTCGGTGTTTGGGTTGTAGCTGCGACCGTAAAGAGTTTGAATTTTTGCGCCGATGGCTTCGCGCAGCACCGGCACGCCGGTCATCGGCGGGTACTGGTTCAGGCCGCGTTGCATGGCGTCAGTGACTGCGTTGACCAAGACCGGATCACACTCAAAATCCGGAAAGCCCTGGCCTAAATTGACCGCATTTTTTTCAGTCGCCAGCGCCGACATGACGGTGAAGATGGTGGTGCCGACGTTCGGCAAGCGGCTGGTCAGGCTTGGCGTGTGTTCGCGGACAGCCAGTGTGGTTGTGAGTGAGTTCATGGGTTAAATGTCGTCGTCATGGAGGCGGCCAGACATGGCCTTGGCGATTTGCTCACGGGTCAGCTTGTCGCTCACCAGTTCCGCAAATTTATAAACAAAATTGCGCAGATAGGCACTGCGTTTGAAGGCCACGCGCGCCACGTTCATACCGAACAAGGTGCCTGCTGGCAAGGACACCAAATCAGTGTTGGTGCCATCTTCTTTCAGCGCCATTTCAGCCACGATACCGACGCCTAAACCGAGTCGAACGTAAGTTTTGATGACGTCAGAGTCGATCGCTTCCAGCGCAATGCGTGGGTGCAATCGCTTGGCCGCAAAGGCTTCGTCGATCTTGGTGCGGCCCGTGAATGACGGGTGGTAGGTGATCAGCGGTTGCTCGGCCAGTTCTTCTAGCGTGATGCGGGTTTGACGCGCCAGCGGGTGGTCAGCCGGCATCACCAGCATGTGCTGCCATTCGTAGCAAGGCAGGGTGATCAGTTCGTCGTAATGGTCGAGTGACTCGGTGGCAATGCCGATCTCTGCTACTTCGTCAATCAGCATGCGGGCGACTTGGTCGGGCGAGCCTTGGTGCAGGCTGACGTTGACCTTGGGGAAGGCTTCACGCAGTCGGGCAACAGGCTGCGGTAAGACATAACGCGCTTGCGTGTGGGTGGTGGCAATCGACAGGGTGCCGCTGTCTTGGGCTGAAAACTGCTCGCCAATGCGTTTCAGGTTGCCGACTTCACGCATGATCAATTCGATACTTTTCAGGACGTGCTGACCGGGCTCGGTGACGCGCTTGAGGCGTTTGCCGTGACGGGCAAAAATTTCCACGCCCAATTCTTCTTCCAGCTCAATGATGGCTTTGGACACGCCCGGTTGCGAGGTGTGCAGGGCGCGCGCAGTTTCGGTCAAATTCAGGTTGCGGCGCACGGCTTCTTGGACGAAGCGAAATTGATGAAGATTCATATCAAATATTGGCAAAAATGGATTTTCATTATGCCATTTTGGCGCTAAAGGAACTCTTTGATATGTCGCTCAAGCCAAGGCGATATCCGCCATCAGCGCTGTCAATTGCGGTGACTCGCCCGCCGTTGGCAGCAGTTCCAGTCGCAGGCTAGGGTGGGCGCTGCGTATCTCTTCAATGATCAGCGGCAGGTCTTCACGGGCATGTTTTCCGACACCCAAAAAGAGCGGAAAGATTCGAATGTGCAACACGCCAGCCGCAATCAAGTCTGCAGCGGCCTGCGGCAGGCTGGGCAAACACAACTCAAGGTAGGCGCAACAGACTTGCGCGTTCTGGTCACGGGACTGAATTTCTGCGGCGACGGCCTCGATGGGAAGACGCCAAAGTGGGTCTCTGGAACCGTGGGCAAACAAGATGATGGCGGGTTTCATGGGAATGTACAAAAGTAAGGGCGCTTTATCGTCGGAGTACCAGCCAGCCAAAAGCGCCCATGGAAACAGCGCCGTACAAAAGACCGGGTGTTGCCGCGGCCAGCCAGGGTTGCCAGTTTTGCAGGTTGCCAATGTAGCCAAAGACATTGTTCAGCAGAAAAAAACTGATGCCGATCATGACGCCGCCAAACACGTACGAGGTCACGCTGCCGGAGCGGAAGTGCAAGTAGGCAAACGGCAGGGCCAGCATGACCATCACCAGGCAACTGAGGGGGTAGAAAACTTTTTTCCAGAATTCGATCTCGTAGCGCTGGGCGGTTTGTCCGTTGGCTTTCAAGTGTTGAACGTAGTTGAACAAGTCATAGGTGGCCATACGGTCCGGCTTGAGCAGCGCGACCGACACCATCTCAGCGCTGATGTCGGTTGGCCAGCGTTGCTCGTCTGCACGGCTGATGCTCACGTTGGCCGACTCAGCGGCTTTGTTGGCACCGTCGAGACTGGGCCTGATTTGAAAATCTGTGCGCTGCGTCTTTTTCAGCAACCAGGAGTCGTCTTCGAGAAACTGGGCCGAGACCGCCTCGGTTGTCGAGACCACCAGGCCTTTGTTGTCGAATTCAAAGATGCGCACGCCCTGCATTTCGTTGTCTGAGGACAGCGCGCGCACATTGACAACGGAGTTGCTGTAGGTTTGTTTTTCTTTGAGCCATGCGCCGGTCTGGCCGATGGTGATGCGTCCCTGGTATTTGGCTTTGAGCAGTTGGGCACCGCGGTCGGCGACCGGTGCGATGTAGTCGCCGACAGCAAAACTCAGCACCACAAACAGGCCGCCCATTGCGAGCAGCAGTCGCAGCGCCCGCCAAGGCCCGAGCCCGCTGGTGCGCAGAATGGTGAACTCCGAACTCTGCGCGAGCCTGGCCATCACGAAAATAGTGCCGATCAGGACGGAAATCGGCAGCAACTCGTACAAGTGGTTGGGCAATTGCAGACTCACATACAGCAGTGCGTGGCCCAGCAGGTAAGTGTTGCCTTCACCGGGCAAACCGTTGCTTTTTCCGATGGATTGAAGTTCGTCGACCAGGTCAAAAAAGAAAAACAGCGACAAAAAACCAAGTGCAACCAGTGCAATGGACGTGAGGGCTTCCTGATAAATCAGCTTGCGAACCGTTTTCATGGCTGGGTCTTTGCTTGCACCGAAAGTGGAGGGAGCCGGCTGCGCACGAGGTCTCGCAGGCTCCAGTTCAGGTGTCGTTTTGCCAGCCAGGCCATGCTGATGACGAACACACCGCCATGCATCATGAGCAACAGTCCGGTAAAACTAAGCAGCCCTAGCGATACCCAGCCTTGGCCAATGCTCATCAGGTTGGTGTAAACGACGAAAGTGAACATCACAAAGATCAGGTTGCTGCTGCGCCCGGCGCGCGGATTGACGGCTGCCAGCGCGAGCGCGATCAAGACAAAATTGATGGCCGACAAAGCCAAACCTATGCGCCACCCCAACTCGGCTAAGTTGCCGCGTGTCGGATTCTTGATCAGGTTGCGGGTTGAGATGGTGCTGAGCTCTTGTTCGCCAGGACCGAGCACACTGCTGTTGCCTGTGCGCACGCCGTACTCTTCAAAGTCACTGATTTTTAAGGCTGAATTCCCCGTGGAATTCTCAAGGCGCTGGCCATTTTCAAGAATCAGCATTTGTGAGCCATCCATGACCTCTATCCGGCCCGCGCGGGCAGTGGTGACGGCGCTTTTGTTCTTGTCTGTTGAAGAGATAAAAATATTGTTGCTGCCGGTCCGGCCTTCAGAGCTGCGGTCAATGAAAAACACCCGGCTGCCGTTTGAGGATTCCTGAAACTCGCCCGGGGCGATGCGATCCAGATCACCGCGTTGTTCGTAGCGCTGCCGCATTTCCATGGTTTGTTCGTTGGACCAGGGCCAGACAAAGAGTGACGCCAGGGCAATCACCAGGAGCACCGGCCAGGCAAAACGGAACAGGGGCCCGAGAAAAACGATCAGGCCGCGGCCACTGGCGAACCAGACGACCATTTCGCTGTCTTTGTACATGCGCGACAGCGTACTGACCATGGATATGAACAGCGACAAGGTGAGGATGATGGGCAAGCGGCCGAGTGCCGAATAAGCCATGATGAGCAGAACGTCTTGCGGGCTGATCGAACCACGGGCTGCCTGCCCCAGCGTTCTGATCAGGACAATGGTCATGATGATGGTGATCAGCACCACGAGGGTGGCACCGAAACTTCGCGCCAACTCTTTGCGCATCGAGGATTGGAATAACATTGAGCGACTATTTGCTTTTTTGCGTAACTGACTAGGCTTCAATTATGGACTTCGAACTCAAGACTTTGACACGCGCACGTGTTTGCACTGAAAAATGTGACGCCCTGGTCGTTCTTGTGCCACTTGACGTGGCTGAAGGCGACGACACCTTGTCGGTGCTTGTGGAAGCCGCTACCCAGAGCGGCGACTTCGAGCGCAAGCCCGGCAAGCTGCTGCAGGCCTACCGGACCAGCGGGATCGCGGCAACCCGCGTTGTGCTCGTGGGTGCAGGTGAGGGCGGTGCCAAAAACGTCCGCACCGCTGTCAACGCAGCCATGGGCGCCATCAAAGGCGGTAACACCCAGCGTGTGGTGCTCTGCCTGAGCTTGCTCAAAGATGCCGGTGCCGCTCACATGCAGGCCGCAGTCATGGCCTGCGGCGACGCAGCCTACAACTACAGTGCCACCAAATCCAAGGTGCCTCCAGCCAAACTGCAGCGCACCGTGGTGGCGGTGGCTGACGCGGCAGTGGTCAAAGCCAGCTTCGAAAAAGCGGTCGGCTTGGTGAAAGGTGTGGCCCTGGCCAAGGAGTGGGGTAACCGCCCGGCGAATCACGCGACGCCGGTCATGCTGGCTGGCGCGGCCCGTGAGCTGGCCAAGTTGCCGCGTATCAAGGCCGAGATTCTGGGGCCCAAAGAGGTGGCCAAACTGGGCATGGGCTCCTTCATGGCCGTGGCGCGTGGCTCTGAAGAACCGCTGCGCTTCATCGTGCTGCGCTATGACGGCGGCCTGAAAGCGGACGCACCGGTGGTGCTGGTCGGCAAAGGCATCACCTTCGACACCGGCGGTATTTCCATCAAGCCGGCGTCTGAAATGGACGAAATGAAGTTCGACATGTGCGGCGCTGCCAGCGTGCTCGGCGCCTTTCGGGCGCTGGGTGAATTGCAGCCCAAACTGAATGTCATCGGTTTGATTCCATCATGCGAAAACATGCCTGATGGCAAGGCCATCAAGCCCGGCGACGTGGTCACCAGCATGAGCGGCCAGACGATTGAAATTCTCAACACCGACGCCGAAGGTCGACTGGTCTTGTGCGACGCACTGACCTATGCCGAGCGCTTCAAACCCCGAGCCGTGGTCGACATCGCCACCCTGACGGGTGCCTGCGTGGTGGCGCTGGGCGCCGTGCGCAGTGGTTTGTTTTCAAGCGACGATGCCTTGGCCCAATCACTGCTGAATGCGGGCGAACGCTCACTCGATCTGTGCTGGCGCATGCCGCTGGACGATGAATACGCCGATGGCCTGAAAAGTAACTTTGCCGACGTTGCCAATGTAGCGGGGCGCGCTGGCGGTGCTGTCACTGCCGCCAAGTTTTTGCAACGCTTCGCAGGTAAGTTTCCATGGGCTCATCTGGACATTGCCGGCACCGCCTGGAAAGGCGGCGCGGCCAAAGGCTCAACCGGTCGACCGGTTGCCCTGCTGGTGGAGTATTTGCTGTCGCAGTCAGAAAGCAGCGCCGTGGTCACCAAAGCGCCGGCGAAAAAACGGATCAAAGCTGTTCGCGCATGACCGGCGTGGAGTTTCACTTCAACGTCGGCGACAAGCTTGCCTACAGTTGCCGACTGTTGCGCAAAGCGCGTGCGGGCGGCGCCCAGATCATGGTGACCGCCGAGCCGAACCTGCTGGCGCAGTTGGACCAAATGTTGTGGACGTTTTCCAGCACCGAGTTTTTACCGCATTGCCGCAGCGATGCAGACCCGGCTACCTTGGTTGTGACGCCGATTGTGCTGGCAGCGTCACCCTCCGACCCGGCTTTGCACGGCAGTTCCCACGGTGTTCTGGTCAATCTCGGGCAACTCGTGCCTGAAGGTTTTGAGCGCTTTGAGCGTTTCATTGAGTTGGTGGGCAATGCCGAAGAGGATCGGTTGTCAGCCCGGCACCGCTGGATGCACTACAAAGACCGGGGTTACGCTTTGAAAAAATTTGATTTGAGCAGCACTGCCGACAACGCATGAACGACACGCCACGACCCGTCCCGCCGAATTTTGTACCGACGCTGACTGAAGTGGTTCAGCCCGATGCAGCCCGTTCGCAGCCTTCTTTCAGCACACCTTTCAGTGCCAACCCGCCGATGGCTTTGCCCGCTGAGTTTGCCAACTTGCTGCAGGGCTGGCCTGAGGGACCCAACACATCACCGTCGGCCGCCCAGGCGCCAGTCGCCCTGGACGCGTCCGGATTGACACCCGCCATGCTGGAACGCATTCTTCTTCGTGTTGAGCTGTCGCTGGCGAGTCGTATGCAAGCGACGGTCGAGAGTGTGGTCGAGTCTCACATGCGCTCATGCAAAGCGGCCTTGACCGCGCAGATCAGTGAAGCGGTCCTGGACGCGGTCAAGCTGGCCGTCATTCAGGAAACCGCTGCGCCGCACGTTGATTCGTTCCAGCCCTGATCAGTTTCCCCGAATCAGGGCGTTCGCCAATAGTCCGGGCGCAAAAATTGCTGTATCTTTGGGCGTTGGTTGCACTGTCTTTTCAATCATCTCATTACTCTTCACATCGGGCTAACTATGAACTTGAAACTCACACTGAGCGTCGCCGCCGTCATGACCATGGTCGCTGGCCTCGCAGCGGCGCAAGAAACGCAGGTTGTCAAAATCGGCCACGTTGCACCCATGTCCGGCGGGCAAGCCCATTACGGCAAGGACAACGAAAACGGCGTGCGCATGGCCATTGAAGACCTCAATGCCCAGAACATCGTCATCGCCGGGAAAAAAATCAAATTCGAAATCGTGGCCGAAGATGATGCCGCTGACCCTAAACAGGGCACTGCTGCCGCACAAAAACTGTGCGACTCCAAAGTCGCTGGCGTTGTTGGCCACTTGAATTCAGGCACGACCATTCCTGCCGCTAAGATTTACAACGACTGCGGTATTCCTCACGTCACAGGCGCGGCCACCAACCCGAGCTTGACCAAGCCTGGTTACAAGACCACTTACCGGATCATTGCCAATGACGACGCCTTGGGTGCTGGTTTGGCTTTTTATGCGGCTGACACGCTCAAGCTGAAAAAAGTGGCCATTGTTGATGACCGTACCGCCTACGGCCAAGGGGTTGCCGCCGTCTTTAAACGGACGGCTCTGCAAAAAGGCATGCAAGTGGTTGATGAGCAATACACCACCGACAAAGCCACCGACTTCATGGCCATCCTGACGGCCATCAAATCCAAAGCACCTGACGCTATTTTTTACGGTGGCATGGACCCGCAAGGCGGCCCGATGTTACGTCAGATGGAACAACTCGGCATGGGCAATGTCAAGTATTTCGGCGGCGACGGCATCTGCACAACCGCCATCGCTAGCCTGGCTGCTGGCGCTAAAACGCTCAACAACGTGGTCTGTGCAGAAGGCGGTTCTTCACTGGCCAAGATGCCCGGCGGCGAAGCCTGGAAAAAGCGTTATGACGCCAAGTACCCTGGTCAGTTTCAGATCTACAGCCCCTACACCTATGACGCAACTTTTGTCCTGGTCGACGCCATGAAGCGCGCGAAGTCGACCGATCCCAAGGTCTACACACCGGAACTGATCAAGACCAATATCAAAGGCGTGACGACCAACATCGCCTTTGAGCTGAATGGCGAGTTGAAAAACCCGGCCATCACCTTGTATGTTTACAAGGATGGGAAGAAGACCGCTTTGAACTGAACGCTTTGAGCTGATCTTTTCTTACATGTCAAAGCCACCGCAAGGTGGCTTTTTTTCGTACCAAGCGGCTTGATTCACAGAGACTTCAGACGGTTCTCTGATAATAAGTACACAAATGGCCTTGAATCTAGATTTTCTCAGTCTGCCCTTGCTTGCGGCGTCCGCATTGATTTTCATCAGTGTGTTGGCTGGCGTCTTCTCGACCCGGCTGGGTTTTTCTTTTTTGCTGGCTTTTTTGATGACCGGCATCTTTGCCGGTGTCGATGGGCCCGGTGGACTGGACTTCAGTGATTACCGGCTGAGTTTTTGGGTCGGTAATATTGCGCTCGTCATCATTTTGTTGGATGGCGGTTTGCGCACCCATTACCCAACTTTTCGCACGGGCTTGAAGCCTGCCTTGGTGCTGGCATCTTTGGGGGTCATTCTGACGGCAGCGTTCACGGCGCTGGCTGCCGTGGTCCTGCTGGGTCTGAGCTGGACCAGTGCCTTCTTGCTCGGTGCAGTGGTCGGATCAACCGATGCGGCTGCGGTTTTTTCCTTGCTCAAGACCTCGGGCGTCCAGTTGAACGAACGTGTGTCGGCCACGCTGGAGATCGAGTCGGGTATGAATGACCCGATGGCCGTCTACCTGACCTTGACCTTGATCGGTTTGGCCACCGCTGCAGCAACGGGTTCAGCTTACGAATTTACCTTCACCCTCGTTGCCACCTCGCTGATCCTGCAATTTCTATGGGGCGCTTTGCTGGGTATTGGCATTGGCCGCGTCTTTGCGCTGCTGTTGCCGCGCTTGCCCAAGATCCAGGAAATCGGCTCCGTGATTGCGCTGTTACTGTCGATGGCCGGACTGGTGGTGTTTGCTTTCACGACTTGGATCGGTGGTTCAGGTTTTCTGGCCGTGTATCTTTTTGGCATTGTCTTGAACCGACGGGCACCAGAGATCGTCAAGTCGGCCTTGTCGGCCCTTGATGGCTACGCGTGGCTGTCGCAAGCGCTGATGTTTGTACTGTTGGGTTTGCTGGTGACACCGTCTGAAATTGGCAGAACCGTGTGGCCTGCGTTGGGCGTGGCGTTGGTCTTGATGTTTATTGCGCGTCCGCTGGCGGTGGCCATCTGCTTGTTGCCCTTGCGGTTTTCTCGCCATGAAATCATCTACATCGCATGGGTCGGACTGCGTGGTGCGGTCCCCATTGTGCTGGCGATTTTCCCCTTCATAGCCGATTTGCCCGAGGCCCGCGTCATCTTCAACGTGGCGTTTGTGGTGGTGTTGGCATCCTTGCTGTTCCAGGGCAGCACCATTGGCTGGTTTGCCAAGCGGATGGGGGTTTTGTTACCGGCCCATGACGATAGCTCCGGCGTGCGCGCCACCTTCGGCGACTTCACCTTGCAGGCCAATGTGAGCGTTACAGACCTGTGTGATTTTTACGGCTTGCAAGCACCCGCCGACGCTAACTTGCCCGTCGATCTCTGGCTCGCCAAAGTGGTCAAGCGGCCTCTGGTTGTCGGCGACCGTGTCCCGCTGGACTATGCCGAGTTGAGCGTTCGCAGCATGGCCGATGGCGAGGTCACCACTGTGGGCCTGAAGCTGCCGCTGGCGGCAGAAGAAGTCTGGCAAGAGCCTGGCTGAACGTCTCAACGCTGTCCACTTTGGACTAGACACAAACGCAACGCACAGCAAATTCACGAGCCACAGTGGATCGGCAATCGCGGCTTCTGATGCACTCATGCACTCATGCACTTTGTTGACGGCATGTTGACAGTCTTGGAGTCCGAGATGTCACAGCCAGTTTTTGGAAACGCACGCACCAACATGATGCGACAATTTCAGGCATGTCCCTCACAAAAATCAATCACTTGAACGATTCACCGGTCGGCAGTCAAACGTTGAAGGTGGTGGTGATGGGTGTTTCTGGCTGCGGCAAATCCACGCTTGCAGCAGCCATCGCAGCGCATTTGTCTGGCGTTTTCATCGAGGGTGATGATCACCATGCGCGTAGCAGCGTTGAGAAAATGAAAAAAGGAATTCCACTCGACGACAGTGATCGTCAGCCTTGGCTTGCGCATTTGCGCCGGTTGCTGGCAGCTGATAGTCGCCCCACGGTGTTGACCTGCTCGGCGTTGAAGAAAAGTTATCGAACGACGCTGCGGTCTAGCGTTCCAGGGCTGCGCTTCGTTTTTCTCGAATTGTCGATTCAAGAGGCGACCCGGCGTGTCGGCTTGCGGCCGGGCCACCTGTTTCCGGCTGCATTGGTAGCAAGTCAATTTGACGCTTTGGAACCACCGGTGTCTGAGACAGGTGTCTTGACCGTAGAGGCAACCATGCCATTGACTGAGCAGCTCAATGCCGTGTTGTCGTGGCTGCACCTGTCTGTTTAAGTGGTTTTAGGGACCCTGGTTTCTGGGCTATTGGCCTTGCCAATTGACGAAGAATGGCGGGCGCAGTAAAGTAAACTTTTAAGCAAGGCATATCCATGAAATCAACCCTGGAAACCAACATGAAAAAACTTTATAACAAGGCCCCATCGGCATTCAAAGTCCTGCCGAATGCGCTCTGTACGCTGGGGCTTTGGGGTGCGCTCGTTTCCATGTCGGCGGTCGCCCAGCCGGTGACTGTTCAGTTGACAGGCGCACAAGAAGTGCCTGCTGTTATGACCGCAGCCACGGGCAGCGGCGTTATCACTGTGGGTGCTGACAAGTCCGTCAGCGGCAGCGTCACCGTGTCGGGCTTGGAGCCAACCATGGCGCATATTCATGAGGCTGCCGCGCCCAATGCCAATGGTCCGGTCATTGTGCCGATGGCCAAAATGGCTGACAATGTTTGGTCTGTTCCTGCAGGCGCCAAGCTCACAGACGCTCAGTTTGAGAGTTTTAAAAAGGGCCATTTGTACGTCAATGTGCATAGCGCAGCCAACAAGGGCGGCGAAATTCGCGCGCAACTAAAGCCGTGATACAGCGCTGAAAAACCTCAAAGAACTGGCCGTTTTGATCGGCTTGCTTAGTCTTGCATCGTTGGCGTACTCCCAGTCGTCGGTTTGGCTTCGTGGTGTTCGGAAAAGTCGATGCGACTGCGTTGTTTTTTCGCGAGGGAAGGGCTCAAAATCAGTTGCTCGATGTGCGTTTAGTCAAGCGCTGACACAAAGGATGTGTCGATTTGAGCCTTCAGGCGGTTGATGCAGAAGGACTCAATTTTGGAATCCAGCTGATTCTTGCCGCCAAGGTGGGCAAAGTCCTGTCCAGCGGCGGCAGTCAACAGTGTCGCCAGCGAGCCCTTATTAAGTGGAGGCGTGGCCTGAGTTTGAATAATCAACAGCAGGGTCAACCTTAGCAGCACGGTGGCGATGTGTTGCTGGTTGTGATGTGCCGGCTGGAGCTGCATCATGCTGCTCTGTGCGTTGCACAATGTGCATGGCACAGCCGTTCAAGGCCTTGATTCGCTGAATGTTCAGGCTCCGTTCTTGGTCTGAATTTCAAGGTCTCAGCCAAGCGCCTGTTGGCAAGCCTCTGCGTTGCGAATTCCCAAGCCTTGCCGATTGGTCGATTTGAGTTTTCATTCAAGACCATACCGACATGAAGACCGTCCGTTGTTGTTCGGGTTCTCGACGATGGCTGAACCGGGCCTTTATAACGTCCCTCAAGTTGGCAGACAACCCGTTAAGCTCAAGGGTAAACCAAGGTAAGGAAGCCGTGCGGAGCTTTCTAAAATGGACTGCGCCATCTCTTGTCTCCGAAGGAATCAGAACTTGCCAAAAATCAAAAATAGCACCGTCGAAACCGGTGCTGAACCCTCTAAGAGTCCTGAGCCCAAGTCCGGGCCAGTTCGCGTGATCAAGAAGTATCCGAACCGCCGTCTCTACGACACAGCCACCTCCACCTACATCACGCTGACGGATATTCGTCAGCTGGTGATGAGTGGAGCGCTCTTTGTGGTGCGCGACGCTAAAAGCAGCGACGATTTGACGCGCAGCATTTTGCTGCAAATCATTCTTGAGGAGGAAACTGGCGGTGCGCCTATGTTCACGGAAGCGGTGTTGGCCAATATCATCCGTTTTTACGGCAATGCCATGCAAGGTTTCATGGGCGCGTACCTTGAGAAAAACGTCGAATCCTTCATGGACCTGCAAGTCAAGATGAGTGAGCAGTCGAAAGGAATGTCGCCCGAGACCTGGGCTCAGCTCATGAAGGCCCAGTCGCCCATGATGCAGGGCATGATGGGCACTTACGTTGAACAATCCAAATCGCTTTTCACGCAAATGCAGGAGCAGATGCAAAAGCAGAGTGAGCAGATGTTGACGGCCTTTGGTTTGAAGCGCTGATCATTTTTTATAGATATGAAAAAACCCGGCGTGCTGCAAGGCATCGCCGGGTTTTTCACACACGTTGCTGCTTACAGAACTTCGCTAGCGAAGTCCGCCAGCCGGGAGCGTTCGCCACGCGCCAAGGTGATATGCCCCCCATGCGGCCAACCTTTGAAGCGGTCGACTGCGTAAGTTAGACCTGAAGAGCCTTCGGTCAGGTAGGGCGTGTCAATCTGGGCCAGATTGCCCATGCAGATGATCTTGGTGCCTGGTCCGGCCCGCGTGATGAGCGTCTTCATTTGCTTGGGCGTCAAATTCTGCGCCTCGTCAATGATCACGTACTTGTTGAGAAAGGTGCGTCCACGCATGAAGTTCATGCTTTTGACCTTGATGCGTGAGCGGATCAACTCATTCGTGGCGGCGCGCCCCCATTCGCCCGAGCCGCTTTCCGTCTTGCCAAGCACTTCTAAGTTGTCGTCCAGCGCTCCCATCCACGGGCCCATTTTTTCTTCTTCGGTGCCGGGCAAAAATCCGATGTCTTCGCCGACCGACACAGTGGCCCGTGTCATGATGATTTCGGTGTAGCGCCGGTCGTCAAGAACCTGCGTCAAACCGCTGGCCAGCGCCATCAGCGTCTTGCCGGTGCCGGCGTTGCCGGCGAGGGTGACGAAGTCGACTTCCGGGTCCATCAGCAAGTTCATGGCGAAGTTTTGCTCGCGGTTGCGCGTGGTCACGCCCCACACTGCATTTTTCAGGTGGTTGAAATCCTTCAATGTCTTGAGGACGGCGGTTTTAGCCCGAATTTCAGTCACCCGGGCATACAGCGGCGGCTCGCCCGGGGCCTCGAAGTAGACAAACTGGTTGATCATCAGGCTGGGCACAATCGGACCGGTGATGCGGTAAAAGGTGTGGCTGCCTTGCTGCCAGCTTTCAAGTGTTTTACTTTGCCGGGTCCAGAAATCTGTCGGTAAAGCCAGTGACCCCGGATACAGCAAATCGCCATCTTCCAGTGTTTTGTCATTTTGGTAGTCGTCCGTCAGCAGGCCCAAGGCGCGCGCCTTGACGCGCATGTTGATGTCTTTGGATACCAGCACCACTTCACGCGGTGCCTGTTCTTTACGCAGCGCTTCCACGACACCCAAAATTTGGTTGTCAGCCTTGCCTTGCGGCAGGCTCATGGGCAGGGTGTAGTCAAGCGGTCGGGTCTGAAACAGCAAGCTGCCCCGCGCTTCGGTGTGCCCGGTGGTGTCTAGGCTCAAGCCCTTGGCAATGTCAGCACCCTGTGCGCCGGCCAGTGCGTCCAGCGTGCGGCTGGTCTGGCGCGCATTGCGGGCCACTTCGCTCATGCCCTTTTTGTGGCCGTCGAGCTCTTCCAAAACAATCATCGGCAAAAAGATGTCGTGCTCTTCAAAGCGGAACAAGCACATCGGGTCGTGCATCAGCACGTTGGTGTCCAGCACAAAGAGTTTGGTCGGTCCACTGGATTTTGGTTTGCGAAGCTTAGCCGCAGGGACCGGTGTTTCTTTCTTGACATGGGTTGCCAGCGACTTGACCGGACTTGGACGCGTTTTTTCCGGTTTGTCTAAAAAGGCGGTGGGGTGATCAGGCTCGACAACCGGGTGTTTTTCTAGAGGCAATGGGCTTGGTTTGGCAGGCACATCGACAGGCCCTGATTTTCGTCCAGACCGGGCTGAAGAGCGCGCCGGGGCGTTCAAAGCATCGGTTGAAAGCAGTGCAGCACGTTTGGTCGGGGCGGGTGGCAGGGGCATGGGCTTATGACTCACAAAGTGAAGTTAATGATTCCGAAAACAAAAAAGCCGCCTCGTTGCCGGGGCGGCTTTGGTTTGAAAGACAGTAGGTTGTCAACAGCATGTTTTCATTATGCACGAGGCAAATGACGGTGCCAGGCACTTCAAGCACACTAACTTCAGGCGGCTTTTTCAGCTTTCTCGGCTTTGTTGAGTTCTTTGACAGCTTTGAGGACATCCTCGACATGGCCTGGTACCTTGAGGCCGCGCCACTCGGCCTTGAGTTGGCCGTCCGGGCCAACCAAAAACGTGCTGCGTTCAATGCCCTTGACCTTTTTGCCGTACATGATCTTGTTTTTGACCACACCGAACATGTGGCACATTTTTTCTTCGGTGTCGGCGATCAACTCGAACGGCAACTCAAGTTTGGACTTGAACTCGTCGTGGGACTTCATGTTGTCTCTCGATACACCGAAAACCGTTGCGCCGGCCTTCACGAAATCCTTGTATTTGTCGCGAAACTGCATGGCTTCCGTAGTGCAACCAGGGGTATTGTCCTTCGGGTAGAAATACAAAACGACCACCTTGCCCAGATGGGTTTGGTTGGAAACTTTGAGGCCGCCTGTGGCGACTGCTTCAAATTCGGGGAGAAGTTTATTAACGACGACTGCCATACTGCGTAGACCCTGACAAAAGTTGTGATTGGGCGTTGGCTTTCGGCTGCAAAAGAGGCTGTCATGCTCAATTTTGCGCCTAATGCAACCCAACATTTTACTCTGAAAGATGTTTTGCCAGCCAACTCGTCAGATGGCAGGCTCAATCAATAGCGCGACCATCACGTGGCGACCCTCGCCCGCAAGAATGTTGTAGGTCCGGCACGCGGCCAGAGTGTCCATGGTTTCGATGCCAATCCGCTTGGCCATCAAGCGGCTCAAATAAGCGGGCGGTGGAAAGCGCAGGCGCGACCCGCTGCCAAAAAGTACCAGTTCTGGACTGTTGTCGGCCAGTTGGTCAAAGTGCGCAGGTGTGAGGTCTTCAAAACGTGCGCAATGCCAGTCCATCAGTTCGCCGCGGGAACCGATGATGATGCTGCGTTCAATCTTCTCGCCCGCGCCATTGCGGCCCAAACCGACCCAGCCCGGCCCGTAGCCAAGGATGGACTGGACGTCAAGACGGTCAGGTTGAAGCTTCATAGGGTGTGTCTGTGTTTTTTTTGGGGGGTGAAATTCAGTTGCCGGTGAAGGACGCCGTTGAGCATGCCATGTTGACGGGTTGGCTGCTCTGGTCCACTTATTTTATGTGGTCAAATTATGGGTTCCGCTGAGCCTTGCGGGTTGCCTGCTTCCTGATGGCAACCAACAAAGTTCAGGCCAAGACTTGAGCGAAAGAACTTTCATGCAAAAGCAAGCCAAACCCATCACCAAATCAGCCAAGTTGGCGAACGTCTGCTATGACATCCGTGGCCCGGTGATGGAGGCTGCGCGCCAGATGGAAGAGGAGGGCCAACAGATCATCAAGTTGAACATCGGCAATCTGGCCGTGTTTGGTTTTGACGCCCCTGAAGAAATTCAGCAGGACATGATTCGCAACCTGCCCAACTCAGCCGCTTACTCTGATTCCAAAGGTATTTTTGGTGCGCGCAAAGCCGTCATGCACGAGACGCAAAAGCAGGGCATCAAGGGCGTCACGCTGGACGATATTTACCTCGGCAATGGCGCTAGCGAGTTGATCGTCATGGCCACCAATGCGCTGCTCAACGACGGTGATGAATTGCTGTTGCCGGCCCCCGACTACCCGCTGTGGACCGCCGCGGTGAGCTTGTCAGGTGGTACGCCGGTGCATTATCTGTGCGACGAAGCCAATGGCTGGATGCCAGACTTGGCTGACATCCAACGCAAGATCACACCCAACACCAAGGGCATCGTGGTGATCAACCCGAACAACCCGACCGGCGCGCTGTACTCTGATGAGTTGCTGCGCGAGATCATCAAGCTGGCGCGTCAGCACGACTTGGTGATTTTTGCCGACGAGGTCTATGACAAAGTGCTTTACGACGGCCGCAAACACACCGCGATTGCCAGTTTGTCTGAAGACATCCTCACGCTGACCTTTAACTCTCTGTCTAAAAGTTATCGGTCTTGCGGCTACCGTGCGGGCTGGTTGGTGGTGTCGGGTGACAAGAAGCGTGCGCGTGACTACATCGAAGGTCTGAACATGCTGTCGAGCATGCGGCTCTGCGCCAATGTGCCGGGCCAGTGGGCGATTCAAACTGCGTTGGGCGGCTATCAAAGCATCAACGACTTGGTGGGTGAAGGTGGCCGTTTGCGGCGGCAACGCGATATTGCGCACGAGTTGATCACAGCCATTCCAGGGGTTACTTGCGTCAAGCCGAGTGCCGCGCTGTACATGTTTCCGCGGCTCGACCCGGCGATGTACCCGATCGCCAATGACCAGGAATTTATTTTTGAAATGTTGCAAGAAACCAAGGTTTTGCTGGTGCAAGGAACTGGTTTCAACTGGCCCTCGCCAGACCACTTTCGCATCGTCTTTTTGCCGCACGAAGATGACCTGCGCGAAGCGATTGGGCGTATCGCGAAGTTTCTTGAACATTACCGCAACCGCAGTCCTGCGGTGCCCAGTTTGACGGCGCTCAAAGCCCCAGCCTAAATCCCTTTTAATTTTTCTGAATCAAGCATGAAATCAAGCAATCTGAAGCCGATCAAAGTGGGCCTTTTGGGCATTGGAACTGTCGGCAGTGGCGTCTTTAACGTGTTGCAACGCAATCAAGAAGAAATCCTGCGACGCGCTGGCCGCAGCATTGACATCGCTATGGTGGCAGACTTGGACATGGCACGTGCGCAAGCGGTGGTCGGTCCTAACGTGCAAGTAGTGAATGACGCGCGGGCGGTCATCGCCAACCCCGACATTGACATCGTGATCGAGTTGATTGGTGGCTACGGCATTGCGCGCCAACTCGTGCTGGAAGCGATTGAGGCCGGCAAACACGTGGTGACGGCCAACAAGGCGCTGATCGCTGTGCATGGCACCGAGATTTTTGCTGCCGCGCACCGCAAGGGCGTGATGGTGGCGTTTGAAGCGGCGGTGGCTGGCGGCATCCCGATCATCAAGGCGCTGCGCGAAGGCTTGACCGCCAACCGCATTGAGTGGATTGCCGGCATCATCAATGGCACGACCAATTTCATCTTGAGCGAAATGCGCGATAAAGGCTTGGACTTTGACGTTGCCTTGAAAGATGCGCAGCGACTCGGCTACGCCGAAGCCGATCCGACTTTTGACATTGAAGGCGTCGATGCTGGCCACAAGGTCACCATCATGTCAGCCATCGCTTTCGGCATTCCGGTGCAGTTTGACAAGGCTTATGTCGAGGGCATCACCCAGCTCAACGCACAAGATATTAAATATGCCGAACAACTCGGCTACCGCATCAAGCTCTTGGGCATCACCAAACGTGTGGCCAACGGTGTTGAGTTGCGCGTGCACCCGAGCTTGGTGCCCGCCAAGCGTTTGATCGCCAATGTCGAGGGCGCGATGAATGCCGTGATGGTGCAAGCCGACGCCTTGGGTACCACGCTGTATTACGGCAAGGGCGCCGGCAGTGAGCCGACAGCCAGCGCCGTGATCGCTGACCTGGTGGACATCACGCGCTTGCACAGCGCCGAAGCCGCTCAACGCGTGCCGTACTTGGCCTTCCAGCCTGACGCCATGAGTGACGCGCCGATTCTGCCGATGAGCGAAGTCGTGACCAGTTATTACCTGCGCCTCAAAGTGGCAGACCAAGCCGGTGTGTTGGCGCGCGTGACCGGCTTGCTGGCCGAGGCCGGCATCAGCATTGACGCCATGCTGCAGCGCGAAGCCGATGAGGTCGGTGGGGCCGGTTCAACGCAGACCGATTTGATCATCCTCACGCACGACTGCGTCGAAGCCAAAATGAACGCGGCTATCGCTCAGATGCAACTGTTGCCCACAGTGCTGGCACCGATCACCCGCATCCGCAAGGAGGAACTGGCCTGATGCGCTACCTCTCGACGCGCGGTCATGCAGACCGCAAACAGTTTTGCGAAATTTTGCTGGAAGGCTTGGCGCCTGATGGGGGCCTGTACCTGCCCGAGCAGTACCCGGTGGTTGATGCTGTCACGCTGGCCGCCTGGCGCGAGGTCTACCTCAAGCAAGGTTACGCCGACTTGGCTTTTGAAATTTTGTCGCTCTACATCGACGATATTCCGGCCGATGATTTGCGGGTTTTGTGCCGCAAGACTTACACCGCAGCCGTGTTTGGCAGTCCGGAAATTGTGCCGCTGAAAAAACTGCAAGACGCGGCAACCGATGCAGCTCAAGCCGGCTTTTATCTGCAAGCCTTGTCGAACGGCCCGACGCTGGCCTTCAAAGACATGGCCATGCAGCTGTTGGGCAACCTGTTCGAATACGAGCTGGCCCGCCGCAACGAAGAACTCAATATTTTGGGCGCGACCAGTGGCGACACCGGCAGCGCCGCTGAATACGCCATGCGCGGCAAAAAAGGCGTGCGTGTTTTCATGACCTCGCCAAACGGCCGCATGAGCCCGTTTCAGCAAGCGCAAATGTTCAGCCTGCTCGACGAGAACATCCACAACATTGCGATTGATGGCGTCTTCGACGACTGCCAGGACATCGTCAAGGCAGTCTCGAACGACTTGGCTTTCAAACGCCAATACAAAATCGGCACTGTCAATTCGATCAATTGGGCGCGGCTGATGGCGCAGGTGGTTTACTACTTTGCGGGCTATTTCCAATTGCCCGAATCTGCCACTGGCGGCAAAGTCAGCTTCACCGTTCCGTCAGGCAACTTCGGCAATGTGTGCGCCGGCCATGTGGCCCGCATGATGGGCTTGCCGGTTCACCAACTGGTGGTGGCGACCACCGAGAACGATGTGCTGGACGAGTTTTTTCGCACCGGTTTTTACCGCGTGCGAGTGGGTGCGGACACGCACGAAACCTCCAGCCCGTCGATGGACATTTCCAAAGCCTCTAACTTCGAGCGCTTTGTATTTGACTTGCTGGGTCGTGATGCAGCGCAGACGGCAGACTTGTTTGGTCGCCAGCTCAGCGACAAAGGATTTTTCGATTTGAGCGCCCATACGGCTTTTCAGCAGGCCGCTACGCGCTACGGTTTTGTCAGCGGCAAGAGCACGCACTCAGACCGTCTGCAGACCATTCGCGAGACCTTTCAGCGCTTTGGCACGGTCGTCGATACGCACACCGCCGATGGTGTCAAAGTGGCGCGCGAGCACCTCACGCCCGGCGTCCCGATGCTGGTGCTCGAGACCGCATTGCCGATCAAATTCGCTGCGACGATTGAAGAGGCGCTGGGTCGTCCGCCAGAACGTCCACCCGGTTTTGACGGCATCGAAGCCTTGCCCAAGCGCGTCAAAATCATGCCGCCAAATGTGGCCTTGATCAAGGCTTACGTGGCTGAGCATGCGCACTGATCTGCGTTCGACCCCCAGCACGTCGGAGCGCCGCTCATGAAAGTGGTTGGCTTCGCCGGTTACTCCGGCTCAGGAAAAACAACGCTGGTTGAGCAGGTGATTCCGGCGCTGAAAATGCGCGGTCTCCGAGTCTCTATCGTCAAACACGCACACCACAAATTCGATATCGACAAGCCTGGTAAAGACACTTGGCGACACCGCGAAGCGGGCGCATTTGAAGTGGTCGCTGCATCGAACAAGCGCTTGGCGCTGATACGTGAATTTGAACAGCCGTCCGAGCTCAGCGTCCACCACCTGATTGCTGAGCTCTACACCGGTGTGGACTGGGTCTTGGTCGAAGGTTTTAAAAGCAGTGATTTGCTGAAGATTGAAGTTTGGCGCGCACCCACAGCCGATTACGCGCCTTTGCCCGTGCGCTATCCAGACGATGCTTTCATCGTAGCCATTGCGACCGATGCTGCGCAACGTCTGCCCGAGCCAACCTTGTTGCCCGTGCTGGATTTGAATGACCCTGACAGCGTGGCTTCGTTCCTCGTCCAGAATGGACATCGCTTTGATTACGATGCTGACAACTACCCATTTTGAAAGGGGCTGAGCTTGCTCAATCCTGCGACACTTTCCGTGCCAGTTCGCCAGCCGCTGCGCCCGCTGGATGAAGCGCTGGCCGAGTTGTTGGCCATGGCTTTGCCGCTGGCCGACCTTGAAACCGTGTCGACCTTCGACGCCGATGGCCGCGTACTCGCTGAAGACCTGATCTCCGCCCTCGATGTGCCCGGTCACGACAACAGCTCAATGGACGGTTACGCGGTGCGCAGTGCTGATCTGGCCACAAGCGATGTGCTGCAAGTGACCCAGCGTATCCCTGCCGGCAGCTATGGCCTCGCGCTGGAACCCTTGGCCGCCGCGCGTATTTTCACAGGCGCACCGATCCCGCCGGGTGCAGACGCGGTGGTCATGCAAGAAGACACTGAAGCCTTGACTGCAAGCGCCAGCGTGCGCTTGTTGACCGTGCCCAAGGCCGGCCAATGGATTAGGCGCCAAGGCGAAGACGTAGCGCGCGGTGCGGTGGTCTTGGCGCGTGGCCAAAGGCTGTCTCCCGCAGCTTTAGGGCTGGCAGCCAGCATTGGCTTTGACAAACTGCAAGTGACACGACCGGTTCGCGTGGCACTTTTTTCGACCGGTGATGAACTCGTGATGCCGGGCGCTGTTGCGCCAGCAGACATGCCACCGGGCGCCATCTACAACTCGAACCGTTTTTTCTTGCGGGCCATGCTCAAGCGTTTGGGCTGTGAGGTCACTGACCTCGGTATCGTGCCGGATCGGCTGGACGCGACGGTGCAGGCACTTGCTGCAGCGTCTTTCCAGCACGACCTGATTTTGACCAGCGGCGGCGTCTCGGTGGGTGAAGAAGACCACATCAAACCGGCCGTGCAGACACTTGGCGAGCTCAAGCTCTGGCAGCTCGCCATCAAGCCGGGCAAACCCTTTGCGTATGGCCGTGTTCAGTCTTCCAGTGCAGACTCGTTCGCGCATTTCATTGGCTTGCCGGGCAACCCGGTATCGAGTTTTGTGACCTTCATGTTGCTGGTGCGCCCCTTCGTGCTCAAGCTCTTGGGTGTGACGGCCTTGGCACCGCAAGCCATGACGGCGGTGGCGCAATTCAGCTGGCCCAAAGCCGACAAGCGCCGTGAATTTTTGCGTGTGCGGCAGTTGCCTGGCGGCGGTTTGGCGCTGTTTGACAATCAAAGTTCTGGCGTCCTCACCTCAGCGGTTTGGGGCGACGGATTGGTCGACAATCCACCCGGCAAAACCATCGCACCGGGCGACGTGGTCAACTACATTCCATTCTCGGCATTGTTGTCCTGAGCCGCCTTCACGACTCATGAAGTTCACGGAATCACGCCCATGAAAATCACCGTTAAATATTTCGCGTCTATTCGTGAGGCTCTGGGGCAGGGCTATGAGCAACGCGAGACCACAGCCATCACACTGGCCGACTTACGCAACGAACTGTTGGCCGTCAGCCCGGCGCATGCGCAAGTGCTGGCCCGCGGCAAACCCGTGCGTATGGCGCTCGACCAAATGATGAGCGACGAGTCCGCACCCTTGCGCGAAGGCTGCGAAGTGGCTTTTTTTCCACCGGTCACCGGAGGCTGATATGACTGGCCGCGTAGCCGTTCAAACAGAAGACTTCGATCTTTCCACCGAGATCGCCGCGCTGCGCGTGAGCGACAAGCGTGTGGGCGCGGTGTGCAGTTTTGTTGGCACGGTGCGTGACCGCAACGAGGGTGATCAGGTCGCCACACTGGAGCTTGAGCATTACCCGGGCATGACCGAAAAAGCCATTGAAACCATGATCGATGCGGCGATGGCGCGTTTTGACATCTTCGCAGCGCGGGTGATTCACCGGGTCGGGCTGCTGCAACCTTTGGATCAAATCGTTCTGGTGGCTGTCACGTCGGCGCACCGTGGGGATAGTTTTCAGGCCTGCGAGTTCCTCATGGATTACCTGAAAACCCAAGCACCGTTTTGGAAAAAAGAAGAAACACCTGCCGGTGCCCGCTGGGTCGACGCCCGCGTCAGCGACGATGCAGCGCTGGCCCGTTGGGGTCTGCAGGCGACCAACTGCTAAGCCTGAGGTCTAGAGCCCACTCAGGGCTTTGATGTCCCCCGTTCATGCGGTACGAATGCCGCACGCGCATCATTTTCAAGCCCTGCATTCAGCGTTTGTAAAAGCTTGACCAACTGTATTTGTTGTTCGTCGTTGAGCGGTGCCATCAGCCGTTGATAAGCACGTTCCACGGGTTCTTGCGCTTGCAACAACAAGGACCGGCCCGCGACTGATAACGATATCGCCAAACTGCGTCGACTGATGGCTGCCGGTGTGCGGACGATGAAACCGCGCGATTCCAATCCGCGCAGCACCCGCAGCACCGTGACCTTGTCAAAACCGAGCGCCCGAGCCAAGCTGGATTGATCGAGTCCTGAGCTGTCCTTCAACACGCTCATCACGCCAAATTGCGCTGGTGTGAGGCCCACACTGCGGCATTCGTCTTCAAAAACGGCTGCGGAAATCTGATGCGCCCGGCGCAGTAAAAAGCCAGGGCGGGCATACAGCTGGGCGAGTTGGTCGATGGCAGGCACTGGCGACGAGTTCATGAATAAGGGTGAGGGCTAAGGGATTTCATGGATTGTCCACGACGTATTATTTCGAATAATCGTTAGCATGCAAACCATAGAGCGTTCGACATGACTATTTTTTTGAAATATGCCTCACCACGTTTCGGCACTGACCGTCTTCTCGGCCGGCTGCTGTTCACTTTGGCCTTGAGCTCACTCGGTGCCTTGCCCTTGGGGACTGCCGGTGCGCAAACGCCGGCGCTGCCGTCCCTGCTGTCTTCCGCATCACCGCTCAGGCTGATTGTTCCCTTCACGCCGGGCACCGGCATTGACATCGTGGCCCGTACGGTCGGTCCCCGCTTGGCAGAGCGCCTGGGTCGGCCGGTGGTGGTTGAAAACCGCGCCGGTGCTTCCGGCAACATTGGCACCGAGGCGGTAGTGCGCGCCGCTCCGAATGGCTCAACGCTCCTGGTCAGTGTCAACACGCTGGTGATGAACGCCAGCCTGTACCCGCAACTGCCGTTTGACCCGGTCAAAGACCTCACGCCCGTGACCTTGACGAGTTGGGGCCAACTGCTGCTGGTGGCCAGCAACAAGAGCGGTTTCAAGACGGCGGCAGATTTGATGCAAGCAGCCCGGAAATCACCGGGCCGAGTGAATTACGGCTCGCCCGGTGTCGGCACGCCGCACCATTTGTCGATGGAGCTTTTCAAAGCGACCACCGGGGTGTTCATCACCCACATTCCGTATCGCGGCACCGGCCCGGCCCTGACGGACTTGCTCGGTGGGCAGATCGACGCCATGTTTTTGCCCATTCATGTGGCTTTGCCGCATATCAAGTCGGGCCGCTTGACTGCGCTCGGGATTGGCAGTGACAAACGTCATCCGCTGCTGCCTGATCTGCCGACACTGGCTGAAGCCAAGGCCGGCAATATCAATGTGGAAATGTGGTTTGGTATCTTTGCGCCGCTGGGCATGGCGCCCGAGATGGTGACCATGTTCAATCGCGAAATCAGAGAAATATTGCTTTTAGACGAGGTCAAAAAAGCCTTCCAAGCGCAAGGTATGGATCCGAGCGGAAGTACGCCAGCAGAGTTTAAAAACCTGGTCGAAAAAGACGCACAACGCTGGTCGCAACTGATCAAGAGCCAGAAAATTTCTGCAGAATAAAAGTGGCACATATTATGAAAATAGCAATTGTGGGTGGTGGTATTGGCGGCCTGAGCCTGGCCTTGGCCTTGCATCAGCGCGGTTTAGCGTGTCAAGTTTTTGAAAGTGTTGCCGAGGTCAAAGAACTTGGCGTTGGCATCACCTTGCTGCCGCACGCGGTGCGCGAACTCGCTGCGCTGGGTGTATTGCCGCAACTGGAAGCCATTGGCATTGAAAACCACGAAAGCGTGTTTTTCAACCGCTTTGGTCAGTACATCTACAAGGAAGCACGTGGCCGGCGTGCCGGTTATGAATTGCCTGAGCTTGGTGTTCCACGCGGCAAGCTGCACCTGATTCTGTATGAAGCGGTGTTGGCGCGACTGGGGCCTGATGCGGTTCGATGTGACCACCGTTGTGTCGGTGTGGATCAAAGTGAAACCGGCGCCACGGTGCATTTTGTGCAGTCATCAACGGGTGTCCCGTCACCGTCTTATGACGCCGACGTGGTGATCGCCTGTGATGGTGTCAATTCGTCGGTTCGTCGGCAGTTTTACCCAGACGAAAAAGTCGCTTTTTCTGGCATCAACACGTGGCGCGGCGTGACGCGGCACAAGCCAATTCTCACCGGCAACAGCTACATGCGCATTGGCTCGATCGAGACCGGCAAGTTGGTGATTTACCCCATCGTTGACCAGATTGACGAGCAAGGGAACCAGTTGATCAACTGGGTCGCCGAGATTCAGCAAGACTTGGAAGCGAAGAACGACTGGAACCGTCCCGGTCAACTGGAAGACTTGTTGCCCATTTTCAAAGACTGGCGCTTTCCTTGGTTGGATGCTGCCGCGTTAATTGCCAACGCCGAAAAAATCCTGGAGTACCCGATGGTCGACAAAGACCCGGTGGCGCAGTGGACGTTCGGCCGTGTGACGCTGTTGGGCGACGCGGCGCACCCAATGTACCCACGCGGTTCCAACGGCTCTGCTCAAGCCTTGATTGATGGCCGCGTCTTGGCCGACTTGTTGGCCAGCTGTGTCAAAGAAGGCAAAGACTTGAGGGCAGCGCTGCTGACCTATGAAGGAATTCGGCTGCCGGCCACCGCCAAGGTGGTGTTGACGAATCGCTCGGTGCCGCCAGACTTCATCATCATGAAGGCCGACGAACTCAGTGCTGGCCAGCCGTTTGACAACATCGATGACCTCATCAGCCAAGATGAGCTGCGAGCGATTTCTGACCACTACAAACAAGTGGCTGGGTTTTCGCTTGAATCGCTAAAGGCTTAATTCAGTCAGTTCAAAGTTAATTCAAGTAGCGCGGCTTGTTTGCACCGATGGCAACAGCCATCGGCTCAAGCTCATGATCTTGCGACGTTTTACCGCGGTTGATTTTGACCGAGACACCGTTTTCGATTTCCAGCCAATGCGAGGTGCTCAAGGCTTGGTTGAGCAATGACACCAAGCCGCGAGTCAGCTGCGCGTCCAGCTTGATGTGCAGATTGCGTGTGTTGTCTGCGAGCCTCTCATGCAGCTTGAGTTCGAGCTCACCACCGGCGAGCGCCGTCATCTTGACTTCCGTCACCAGCAGCGGCTCAGGGCCGAGCGGCAGCGTTGTGAGTTGTTCGCGGTAAGGTGTTTGAAAGTCGCTTTGGTAGCTGGCGGCTTCCTGTTCAAAGTTCTCCAGCAGGAGCCGGCGCTGTTCGTCCATCGGTGCGGATGGATGCGGTGGACTGGCTTGCCGCGAGATTTGTTCGGTCGATGCTTTTTCTAGCAGCGGCAGCAGACCCAAGGTCAAGCGGCGGGTGAACCACAGCCGAACCTCTTCATCGCTACGGGTGTTGATGCGTACCAAAAAGCGGTCTTGCTC
>Ga0208916_10000046_pt1 | contig 49156 bp, 46 predicted proteins | sample DEB19_08_DNA_5_FD_184523 | JGI IMG/M metagenome (GOLD analysis project Ga0208916, IMG submission 184523) | Aqueous microbial communities from the Delaware River and Bay under freshwater to marine salinity gradient to study organic matter... | ecosystem: Environmental > Aquatic > Marine >... | reverse complement strand
TTGATGAGGTGATTGCCCAAGTGCTGGCGCAAGTGCAGCCCGGCGACCATTTGCTGTGCATGAGCAATGGCGGCTTTGGCGGCATTCATGCCAAGTTGCTGCAAGCCCTGCAAACCCACTGAACCGTCGGGTCTTTCGCGGGAGCAAGCCCCCGCTCGCGAAGGTCAGCGGCCGCGCCGCACCTTCACAGCATCCGACAGCACTTGCAGCACGCCTTCGCTGTCATCCCAGCCGATGCAGGCGTCGGTGATGCTCTGGCCGTAGGTCAGTTTCGACACATCGTCCTTGCCAGGGGTGAACTTCTGGGCGCCGTCCACCAAATGGCTCTCGACCATGACGCCAAACACCTGGCGTGAGCCGCCGCTGATCTGCACCGCGATGTCTTTGGCCACGTCGATCTGACGCTCGTGTTTTTTGCTGCTGTTGGCATGGCTGCAGTCCACCATCAAGGTGGCCGGCAGCTTGGCCGCTTCGAGCTCCTTGCACGCAGCTGCAACGCTTTCGGCATCGTAGTTGGGGGCCTTACCGCCCCGCAAAATCACATGGCAATCTTTGTTGCCCTGCGTCTGCACGATGGCGACCTGGCCGTTTTTGTGGACCGACAAAAAGTGGTGCCCACGCGCTGCGGCCTGGATCGCGTCGGTCGCGATTTTGATGTTGCCGTCCGTTCCATTTTTGAAGCCGATGGGGGCCGACAAACCCGAAGCCAGCTCGCGGTGCACTTGACTTTCCGTCGTGCGCGCACCGATAGCACCCCAACTGATGAGGTCGCCGATGTACTGAGGCGAGATCACGTCCAGAAACTCACTGCCTGCGGGCAGGCCCTGGCGATTGATCTCGATCAGCAACTGGCGTGCGATGCGCAGGCCTTCGTCGATGCGGTAGCTCTCGTCGAGGTAGGGGTCGTTGATCAGCCCCTTCCAGCCCACGGTGGTGCGGGGTTTTTCGAAGTACACGCGCATCACGATTTCGAGCGTGTCGGCGTATTTTTCACGCAAGGGCTTCAGGCGGCGGGCGTAGTCAAGTGCCGCCGCCGGATCGTGGATGGAGCAAGGGCCGATGATGACCAGCAAGCGATCGTCCTTGCCGTGCACGATGTTGGCGATCGATTGGCGGGTTTTGGAAATCAGGGTTTCCGTGGCGGTCCCGGCAATCGGGAAAAACCGAATCAAATGTTCGGGCGGTGGGAGCACGGTGATGTCCTTGATGCGTTCGTCGTCGGTCTGGCCGGTGCGGTCAACAGCATTCGGATACCCAGCGTCTGGGGCTGTGGTTTTGGCGTTCATCGTGGACTCCTTAGATTGAAAAAACAGGTGAAAAAAAACCGCCGGGCTTTGAGGCTCCGGCGGTATGTATCGAGATGTTCGGGTGCTTATGCGCTCGCCTCTCGTCCGCCGGGGACTGAGAACCAAAAATAAAAAAAGTAAAAGGCGGTGCGCGAAGACATGGGTTCAATGTATCACAGCTGAATGACGGTTTCTGACAAGCGGGCACAGGGACAAACCCCGAGACCCGCCAAGCGACATCAGCTCAGGCCCATGCTCAGGCCGTGCCACCGACGGTCAAGCCGTCGATGCGCAAAGTCGGCTGACCCACGCCCACCGGCACGCTCTGGCCCTCTTTGCCACAGGTGCCCACACCCGAGTCGAGCTTCATGTCGTTGCCGATCATGCAGATCTTCTTGAGCGATTCGGGTCCGCTGCCGATCAAGGTGGCGCCTTTGACGGGGTATTGAATCTTGCCGTTTTCCACCCAGTAAGCCTGGCTGGCCGAAAACACGAACTTGCCACTGGTGATGTCCACCTGCCCGCCCGCAAAGTTGGTGGCGTACAGGCCTTTTTTGATGCTGGCCACGATTTCTTCGGGGGTTTTGTCGCCGCCCAGCATGTAGGTGTTGGTCATGCGTGGCATAGGCACATGGGCGTAGCTTTCGCGGCGGCCGTTGCCCGTGGGCTTGACGCCCATCAGTCGGGCGTTCATCGAATCCTGGATGTAGCCGCGCAGGATGCCATCTTCAATCAGCACGTTCTTTTGGCTGGCATGGCCCTCGTCGTCCACATTCAGCGAGCCACGACGGTCGGCCATGGTGCCGTCGTCCAGCACCGTCACGCCCTTGGCCGCCACGCGCTGGCCGATGCGGCCGCTGAAGGCGCTAGAGCCTTTGCGGTTGAAGTCGCCTTCCAGACCGTGGCCGACAGCTTCGTGCAGCAGCACGCCAGGCCAACCATTGCCCAGCACCACCGTCATCTCACCTGCAGGCGCAGGACGGGCCTCGAGGTTGATGAGCGCGGCCGACACGGCTTCTTGAACGTAGCTCTCGACCATGGCATCGTCAAAGTAAGCCAGGCCAAAGCGACCGCCACCGCCAGCACTGCCCACTTCACGGCGGCCGTTTTGCTCGGCAATGACCGTGACCGAGAGGCGAATCAAGGGACGCACATCGGCGGCCAGTGTGCCGTCGGCGCGGGCGACCATGACCACGTCGTACTCGGTGGCCAAGCCCGCCATGACCTGCACCACACGGGGATCTTTGGCTCGGGCCATTTTCTCGACGCGACCGAGCAGATTGACCTTGGCTGTGCTGTCCAGCGTGGACATCGGGTCCAGCGAAGGGTAGAGCGAACGGCTGGCAGAGATTTTGCGGGCAGGCACCTTGATGCGCTTGTTTTGCGTGGCCTGCGCGATGGTGCGCACGGTCAGCGCAGCGTCCATCAAGGAGGCTTCGGAAATGTCGTCCGAGTAGGCAAACGCGGTTTTTTCGCCTGACACAGCCCGCACACCCACGCCTTGGTCGATGCTGAAGCTGCCGGTCTTGACGATGCCCTCTTCCAGGCTCCAGCCTTCGGAGCGGGTGTACTGAAAATACAAGTCAGCGTCATCGACCTGGTGCGCCTTGATGGCGGCCAGCGCCCGGCTCAGGTGGGTTTCATCCAAGCCAAAGGGTTCGAGCAAAAGGGCCCTGGCAGTGGCCAGGCGTTCGATGGTAGGTTCGCGTGAAATCATGGGAAGCATTGTAGGCACTGAGCAAACCCCTTGCCTGCGTGCTCTTTAGTGCCTTGCGCTTGAGCCAGGTCGTACAGCGCCCCAGGAGGCGTCGCTTGCATCAAACGACGCATGAAGCCGGGGTACTCATGTGAAACGGAGGTGCAACACACAGACGGTTATGGGGCACGCTGACTAAATGGGGGCTGGCATTCACCCCCCTAGGAGATTTTCATGGCCAAGATCCCACGTGTCGGACTCATCATGGCACTGCTCGCCAGCGCCCCCGCTTTCGCCAACCTCGCGCTCGTTCAGGAAAAACAGTGTCTGCAATGCCATGCCGTCGACAAAGACATGATCGGCCCCTCGTTCAAGCGCATTGCCTTTCGCTGGAACGGCAACTCGGTGGCAGAAAAGATGCTGACCACCACCATCCTGTATGGCACACAGCAAGGCGGTCAGCACTGGGGTTCCACCACCTCCATGCCGAACGGCTGGGAGCGCCCCGTGGTCAGCCAAGCGGAAGCCCAAAAAATCTTCGTGTGGATCATGGGCCAGTGATCCCCGCACCATGGGGCCGTGCTGGTCGCCTCCGCTGCGTGGCTCAGGTCTGCACCAACTGTTTGGAACGCGCAATCGACATCAAGATGCCCAAGGCCAAACCCAGGGTGACCATGGCTGTGCCGCCATAGCTGATGAAGGGCAATGGCACGCCCACCACCGGCAAGATGCCGCTGACCATGCCCATGTTCACAAAGGCATAGGTGAAGAAAATCATGGCCATGCTGCCCGCCAGCAAACGGCTGAACAGCGTGGGCGCCTCGGCCGCGATAACCAGCGCCCGATAAACCAAAAAGAAGAACCAGAAAATCAGGAACAAGCCGCCGACGAACCCAAACTCTTCGCCATACGCGGCAAAAATGAAGTCGGTGGTGCGCTCTGGAATGAACTCCAGGTGCGTCTGCGTGCCCTGCATGAAGCCCTTGCCCCAAAATCCGCCTGAGCCGATGGCGATCATGCCCTGAATGATGTGAAAACCCTTGCCCAAGGGGTCGCGCGTGGGGTCAAGCAAGGTGCAAACGCGCTGCCGCTGGTACTCGTGCAACACCTGCCAGTCCACACCATCGGCGCACAAGGTGGGCTCCATGGCCACCAGCACCACCACCCCGACCAAGCCCAAGACCACAGGCGGCAAGATCCAGCGCCATTGCAGTCCGGCAAAAAAAATCACAGCCAAGCCCGCCGCCAACACCAACAAAGAGGTGCCCAAATCAGGTTGCTTCATGATCAAGCCGACCGGAACCCCCAAGATGAGCAAGGCCACGGAAAAATCCGAGGGCCGAAGTTGCCCTTCGCGTTTTTGAAACCAGGTGGCCAGCATCAAGGGCAAGGCGATTTTTAGAATTTCGCTCGGCTGGATCACCACCCCCAGATTGACCCAGCGCCGAGCCCCTTTTTTGGTGATGCCAAAAATGGCCACCGCCACCAGCAAAACCACCCCGACGGTGTAAATGGGCACAGCCCAGGCCATGAGTTTTTGCGGCGGCATTTGGGCCACCACAAACATGATGCCCCCCGCCAGCAGCATGTTGCGGCCATGATCCACAAAACGGGTGCCATGGTCGAAACCCGACGAGAACATGATCAACAAGCCGGCGCAGGCGAGCATGAACACGGCGAACGCCAAAGGGCCGTCAAAGCCCTTGAGCAGATAGCGCGCACGCTGAAACAGCGTCGGTTTGTGAATGACGGAACCCATGGCGCGGATTATCTCAGGCTGAATTTAAAAATGGGCCAGGCCATCAGGTCAATGACTTCGCCCGCTGCGGAACATGCCATGGGTTTTGCGATTGAGCACGCCTTGGGCGGCCAGTTTGTTCATGGACGGACTGGCGTGCGCATGCGTGATGGCCATGCCCAAAGCATCGGCGGCATCCTGGCGCGGCACCACTGGCAGCTGCAGCAAGCGCTTGACCATTTCCTGAACCTGCGATTTGGCGGCACGCCCGTGACCTGTCACCGACTGCTTCATTTGCAAGGCCGTGTATTCGGCAACCGGCAGGTCGCAAGACACCAAAGCCGTGACACAACAACCCCGTGCCTGACCCAAGAGCAAGGTCGCTTGCGGGTTGATGTTGACAAACACAATCTCGACCGACGCCACATCGGGCTGGTAACGGGCGTGAATTTCGCGGATGCCGTCGTAAATCACCTTCAGGCGGGCGGGCAGGTTGCCCATTTCCTCGCGAGTGGTCTCGATCACGCCGCTGGCCACGTACTGCAAGCGCGAGCCTGTCATGTCCAGCACCCCGAACCCGGTGGTCTGCAAGCCAGGGTCGATGCCCAAAATACGCAGGGTTTGCGGTGCAGGTGTGGTCAAGGTGCTCATGGCAACACCACGTCACCCATGCGGGCCATGATGGTTTCGGCCCGACTGGCCAGATAGGCTGATTGCGCGCGCTGCTCAAAATAACGAGGGCGGGGCAACATGACCGCCAAACGAGCGGCCTCCCAGTCGCTCAGACGGGCGGCGCTTTTTCTGAAGTAATGCTGCGCGGCCGCTTCGGCCCCAAAAACCCCCTCCCCCCACTCCACGCTGTTGAGGTAAATCTCCAGAATGCGCTGCTTGGACAGGAAGGTCTCCAAGGTCAGGGTGATCAGCATCTCTTGGCCCTTGCGCAACAAGGTGCGCTCGCCAGACAAAAAGAGGTTTTTGGCCAATTGCTGGGTGATGGTCGAGCCGCCCACAATTTTGACGTGAGGTGTCTTGGCATCGGGTCGGCGCTGGGCACGTTGCTCGGCCACGGCTTTGGCCTTGGCGTTTTTTTCCCAGGCTTTTTCCAGAGACTCCCACCAAACACCGCCGTGTTGCGAGAAAACGCTGTCTTCCGAGGCGATCACCGCCCGCTGCAAGCTGGGGGATATGCTTTTTCGGTCGACCCATTCCTGCCGCCAAGGCAGTCGGCTTTGCCGGGTCACAATTTGCCAGACCTGCGAGCGTTCAAAGCTGGTGGATTGAGGCGACAACACCGCCATGCTGGCAATGCGCAACGCAAAAAACACCTGCAAAGCCAAGCAAGCCAGCAAAACCAGCACACACCAACGTCCGAAAGCGCGCATCAATGTCCTTTGTCTGAATGGTCTAAAAAAGAGGGCAAACGGGTCATGGCTGCCGGGGTTGTGCGGCCAACATGCGCGTTTCCAGGCTGCCATCTTTGGAGAACTGAAAACGTGTGACCACCACAATCTGATCGGCCTGCCGCCGCATGTTAGCGCTGAACGCATCAAATGGCGCGGCACTGCGCACAATCGCTACGGCCCGCTGGTCCAGCAAAGGCTGACCAGAGGTCTTGACCACCTCGGTCTGGACCAGTCGCCCACGGCCATCGACCGTGATCACCATGCTCAATTGCCCGTAGAGTTTTTGCCCGCCCACCTGCGGAAAATTGAGGGTGCCACGCGTTTCGATGGTGCGCCGTAATTTGTCGTAATAAAGGGCGTAAACCGCTTCTTGGGTGGCTGGGCTGATGTACCGCTTGCGGGGGCCGCCTTGGGTTTTTTCCACCCGAGGTTCGATCTGGGCCAATTGCCGGGTCAATTGCTGCCGGCGCTCTTGTCTGGCCTGACGCTCAGGTGCCTGGGCATCTTCGCCCGTATTTTCCTGAGTCAAGGCCGACAACTCTTGCTGAAGCTGGGTCAACAAGCGCATTTGCTGCAGCTTGAGCGCTTCAATCTGGCGCTGCATGGCCCCGATGTCGGTGCCCGATTCGTTGACGGCCGAAGGTGGCAAAGGGGTGCTGGCCCGTTGCAAGCCAGGCGCTTGACCGCCACCCGACAGCCGCACCTGGGCAATGGCCTGCGCCCGCTCGGGGAGGCTGTCGCTGCGGGCGTTCACCAAAACCACCTCCAGCGACGTGTCTTCAAACACGCGATTGAAACTGACCGGATCAGCGAAGCGCCAAGCAATCAGCACCGCATGAAGCAGCACCGAAAACCCGATGGCCCACCACAAGGTGTGGCGGGTAAACGCCCGTTTCAGACGCGAGACAAGCCCTGTTTCAAAGGGCTGAATCTCGTCAAGCGCCATCGCTTTGCGTGCTGTCGTTCAGATCGACTGCGATGGTGAGTGGGCCTGCGGCCATGGCTTCGTCTTCTTCTGCCTCGTCGCTCTCTTGGTCTGCCGACACCACAGGCGCATCCAGGTGCGCGGTCACCGTGCCATTGACATCCAGTGCCATCAAGTCGACCTGCCCCAATTTGACGCGCACACGCGCACCGCGCATCAAACCCTGGGCGCCCATCACACTGAACATCAGCGGCAAACTGTCAGCCCGCACCAACCAGCTGCCGCCACCCATCTCCTTGACCAAGCTGGCTTCCAGCTCTTCAATGCCCTGCTGCTCGACATGGCGCAACGTCCAGTAACGCTCCATGCTCGACTGCACGCTGTTGTAGGCGCTGTAGGCCGCGTCAAAGCCGCTGATGATGGAGAACAACTCGGCATCTTTCGGCTTGAAGGGCGCGGCCAAGGCCGCGGTTGCGCCGTGGCGCGCGCACGCGATGATTTGCCACTGGTTGACCAAGTCGGTGTAGCGGCGCAGGGGCGATGTGCTCCAGGCATAGCTGGGCACGCCAATACCGGCATGCGGCAAGGCCTTGGTGCCCATGCGCACCTTCACGCCAGGCGCCATGCTGGCCTGGCTGCGATAAATACCGGGCACGCCAAAACTGGCCATCCACTGGCCCCAAGTGCTGTTGGCCAAAATCATGGCCTCGGCCACCATCAGATCGAGCGGCGCACCGCGCTGGCGCACACCGATCAACACCGTCTCTTCGCCCGTGGGTGGCACGTCGTTGCTGGGTCGGTCCAACTTGAAGCTGTAATCTGGTCGGTTGAAGCTCTCGGGCTTGCCGCGCACCACCTCTCGTCGGGCTTTCAGGGTTTGGGCCAGACGCCAGTAAAACGCCAACGTGGGGCGGTCCACCGGCAAATCGGCGGGCGTTTCAGCCTCGGCACTTTCCAGCCACTCTCGGGTGATGGTTTGGTCAAGCTGGTCGTGGCGCAAGTTGGCCAGAATGGACACCCGCTCCACGCGCGTTTCAGTCTTCAGCACTTCCAGATCGGCTTCACTGAAGGTCACATACAAAGACACCGCGGGGCAATCACGGCCTTCGATCAGGGTGTAGGCCTGCACCACGCTATCGGGCAACATGGTGATCTTGTAGCCCGGCATGTACACCGTGGACAAACGCTGACGCCCCAACTGGTCGATGGCGCTGCCTGGCGTCAAGGCCAGGCCGGGCGCGGCAATGTGAATGCCCACCGTGACGGTGCCGGTACCCAAGCCTTGCAAGGACAAAGCATCGTCGATTTCTGTGGTGTGTGAATCGTCGATCGAAAAAGCCTGCACCGGCGCCAGCGGCAATTCGTCGTGGATGGCCGGAGCCTGCAAAGCCGGAAATCCCGTGCCTTTGGGGAAAAGGTCGAACAAGAAACGCTGCCAATGAAAATCCCAGGCCGAAGCGATGGCCCCAGCGTTTTGCAACAAGTCCAAAGGCGCTGTCTGGCTGGCTTTGCTGGCCTCAACCACGGCTTTGTATTCGGGCGTGTTTTTGTCGGGACGGAACAGGATTTTGTACAGCTGTTCGCGGATCGGGGCCGGGCACACGCCGGCCACCAACTCGGCTGACCAAGCCTCGATCTGCGCTTGAAGCTGCTTCTTTTTCTCGATCGCGAGCAAGGCCTGTTGCACGATTTCGGCCGGCGCTTTGCGGTAACGGCCTTTGCCACCACGGCGAAAATAATGCGGCGCTTCATGCAGGCGCAGCAAGGCGGCCACCTGGTGCACCGTGCTGGCACCCTCGCTGAAGTAATCTTTGGCCAGATCGGCAAAACCGAATTCCTCGTCCGAGGCAAATTCGTAGGCCAGCTCCAGCTCAATGCTTTGGCTCAGGACAGCTGCTTCGCTCAGCAACGCAGCGGGACTTGGTTTTTCAAACTTGAGCAGCATTTGCGCTGCCTTGACTTTGACCCGTTTGCCCGAATCGAGTTCCACCTGAGCGGAGGCCTCGGCTTCGGACAGGATGCGTCCGGCCATGAATTTGCCGGCTTCTTCAAATAATGCGTACATGGGCCGATTTTCCCATGCGCTGCCGCCTTGACAGGGGCCGGGCCTCAGGCCAGGTGAAGAAATTCCAAGATTTCTGGCAGGACATCGTCAAAATCACTCAGCGCGTGATCACTGCCCTCCAACAGGCGCACTTGGCCCGATGCGTGCCGGGCCAGCATTTCGCGCCAATCCAGCACCTCATCCCCCTTGGCGATCACGGCCAGGCTTGAGGCTGGATGGCTCGAGTCGATCGGGGTCAGGGCCTCCAGATCGACCAATTCCTGTACGTGCGTCGCCTCAAAAAATATTTTTTGCGCGGGATCGTGCCATGCAGGGTGTTCGCCAATGTGGCGGGCCAAATCACGCGACGGATACACGGCCGGATTGAGCAACACAGCCGGGCAGCCCAGCTGCCGAGCCAGAACAGCCGCATAAAACCCACCAAGTGAGGAGCCGATGATCGCCATGTGCTGGCGCGGCCACGCCGACACGCCCGACAGCACCATGGCCATGGCCTGCCGGGGAGAAGCTGGCAACGACGGGCACCACCAAGTCACGTCAGGGTGCTGGTTTTGCACGATCTCCGCCATTTTTCGGGCCTTCATCGACTGGGGCGATGAGCGAAAACCGTGCAGGTAAAGCAGGTGCGTGGTGCGGGTCATGGCCAAACCAGACAAAACGCCATGATCCAGGTCAATTTGGCGCGTGCGTTAAGCCGGCTCACCAGGCAGGCTGCAGTGCAGCAAAGCCTCGTGGCGCTTCGCTGGGCCGATCAAAGCTCACGATGTCATAAGCATCAGGCTGGGCCAGCAAGGCCCGCAGAAGCTGGTTGTTCATGGCATGACCGGAACGGAATGCGCTGTACGAGGCCAACAACGGTTTGCCCAAAATGTACAAATCGCCCATCGCGTCGAGGATCTTGTGTTTGACGAACTCGTCGTCGTAGCGCAAACCGTCCGAATTGAGCACCCGGTAATCGTCCATCACGATGGCGTTGTCCAAGCCGCCCCCCAAAGCCAGTCCGTTGGCACGCAACATTTCCACATCTTTGGTGAAACCAAAAGTACGGGCGCGGGCAATGTCACGGGCGTACACACCTTCGGACATGTCAAACACCACCTGCTGTCCGGTCGAGTCCACGGCAGGGTGTCGGAAATCGATCTCGAAGCTCAGCTTGTAGCCGTGGTAGGGCGTCAAACGCGCCCACTTGATGTTTTGGCCCTCGCCCTCAGACACTTCCACAGGCTTGAGCACGCGCACAAAGCGCTTGGGAGCCTGTTGCTCGACCACGCCTGCGCTTTGCAGCAAGAAGACGAACGAAGAAGCCGAACCATCCAGGATGGGCACCTCTTCGGCCGTGATGTCGACATACAAGTTGTCAATCCCCAAACCGGCACAGGCCGACATCAGGTGCTCGACCGTCAAGACCTTGGCCTGACCTGCCGAAATGGTGGAGGCCAGGCGGGTGTCGGTCACCGCCTCAGCGTTGACGGGAATATCGACCGGCTCAGGCAGGTCGATCCGGCGAAACACAATGCCGGTGTCGGGGGCTGCGGGACGCAGGGTCAGCTCGACACGCTGGCCGCTGTGCAAACCCACGCCGACGGCTTTGGTCAAGGTTTTGAGGGTGCGTTGAGCGAGCATGGAATTATTTTAATTGCATGGGGTTGTGTGGTGCTGACAAGGCATTGAACTTGACGCTTAGGGCCGACTTTGCCAACACACCAGTCCCGGTGTGCTCGCCGGGGCTGGCGGGCGATATTGAGGCGCGAAGCGACGACGAGCCCGACGGCCCCGGGGAGCATACCGGGACGGACCATACCCCAAGCCATTTCCAAAGCTCTGCCACCCACTCGTTTGAACTCAAGCAAAAAGAGGCCTGACAGGCAAACGCCCGTCAGGCCCCAAAGCACCTGAAATAACCGTCAGATCTGCAGATCAGTCTGCTTGCTTGCGCAAGAAAGCGGGGATCTCGATGTCGTCCATGCCCGCGTTGGCCATGCCATCAACTCGGGCCGCCGCATGCGTGCGGTTGCTGCGCCAGATGGCGGGTGTGTTCATGCCACTGGCAGACAACGGCGATGGGGTGTTCAACGAAGGTGCTACGGCGTCATGTCCACCCATGGCGAAAGGCATGTTGTCGGTACCTGTGCGTAACACTTGCAGGGGAGGCGCTGTGCGGCGTGCACCGGCTTTGGACAGGCCCGTGGCCACAACGGTCACGCGGATCTCGTCGCCCAGGCTTTCGTCGTAGGCTGTGCCGTAAATCACATGGGCGTTTTCCGAAGCGTAAGCGCGGATGGTGTTCATCGCCTGCTTGGACTCGGACAACTTCAAAGACCCCTTAGCGGCACTGATCAACACCAGCACGCCCTTGGCACCCGACAAGTCCACACCTTCGAGCAGCGGGCAAGCCACGGCTTGCTCAGCCGCGATGCGGGCGCGATCCGGGCCGCTGGCTGCAGCTGTGCCCATCATGGCTTTGCCTGGCTCACCCATCACGGTACGCACGTCTTCAAAGTCGACGTTCACATGGCCGGGCACGTTGATGATCTCGGCAATGCCGCCAACAGCGTTTTTCAACACATCGTTGGCGTGGGCAAAAGCCTCGTCTTGTGTCATGTCTTCGCCGCCGGGCAATTCCAGCAGTTTTTCGTTCAACACCACGATCAGCGAATCGACATTGGCTTCAAGTTCCTGCATGCCGATATCGGCATTGGACATGCGACGACCGCCTTCAAATTCAAACGGCTTGGTCACCACACCCACCGTCAAAATGCCCATCTCTTTGGCAATGCGAGCGATCACAGGTGCTGCGCCCGTGCCCGTACCGCCACCCATGCCTGCGGTGATGAACAACATGTGCGCGCCTTCGATGGCGGCACGGATGTCGGCTTCGGCGCTCTCAGCGGCTTCGCGACCTTTTTCGGGCTTGCTCCCAGCGCCCAGACCGGTTTGACCCAGTTGGATGAAGCGGTGTGCCGCACTGCGCGCAAGTGCTTGCGCATCGGTGTTGGCGCAGACGAATTCAACGCCTTGGACTTGGCGCTCGATCATGTGCTCGACAGCGTTACCGCCGCCGCCGCCGACACCGATCACTTTGATTTGGGTGCCTTGGTTGAATTCTTCGGTTTGGATCATTTCGATGGTCATGGTGCTACTCCTGAGATTGTTTGCAGTTGCTTGGATTTTCTAAATACGTTTTTTTGTTCGGGAAAGGGGTGTCAACATCGACACGGTCGGCATGTCGGTGGGCTGCCTCTGGCCTGAAAGCGTTTTTTCCAGTTCATCAGAAGTTCCCCACGATGAAGTCTTTGAATCGGCCAAAAGCGTTGTTCACCGAACTCTTCTTTTGTGTGACTTTGTAGCCGCGCAGACGGGCCAAGCGGGCTTCTTCGAGCAAGCCCATCACGGTGGCTGCGCGGGGCTGGCTGACCATGTCGGCCAAGCCACCTGCATATTTGGGCAGGCCACGGCGCACAGGTTTGAGAAAAATATCTTCGCCCAACTCGACCATGCCCGGCATGACCGCGCTGCCGCCCGTGAGCACGATGCCCGAGGACAGCACTTCTTCGTAACCCGACTCGCGGATGACTTGGTGCACCAACGAGAAAATTTCTTCGATGCGCGGCTCAATCACGCCGGCCAGCGCCTGGCGACTCAGCATGCGCGGACCCCGGTCACCCAGACCAGGCACTTCGACTTGCGCATCCGGATCGGCCAGCAACTGCTTGGCATAACCGCTTTCAACCTTGATGTCTTCGGCATCTTTGGTGGGGGTGCGCAGGGCCATGGCGATGTCGCTGGTGATCAGGTCTCCGGCAATCGGGATCACCGCGGTGTGGCGGATCGAGCCGTTGGCAAAGATGGCCACATCGGTGGTGCCCGCGCCAATGTCCACACACACCACGCCCAATTCACGCTCGTCTTCGGACAACACGGCCAAGCTCGACGATTGCGGGTTGAGCAGCAACTGGTCGACCTCAAGGCCACAGCGGCGCACACATTTGATGATGTTTTCCGCCGCGCTTTGTGCGCCCGTCACGATGTGCACCTTGGCTTCCAAGCGCATGCCGCTCATGCCAATGGGCTCTTTGACTTCCTGACCGTCGATCACGAACTCTTGAGGGGCCACCAACAACAAGCGCTGGTCGGTCGAGATGTTGATGGCACGGGCCGTTTCCATCACGCGAGCCACATCGGCCTGGGTGACTTCCTTGTCCTTGATGGCCACCATGCCACTGGAGTTGATGCCGCGAATGTGGCTGCCCGTGATGCCCACGTTCACGCGGGTGATCTTGCAGTCAGCCATCAGCTCGGCTTCTTTGAGCGCCTGCTGGATGCTTTGCACCGTGGCGTCGATGTTGACCACCACGCCGCGCTTGAGGCCATTGCCCGGCGCGATCCCCAAGCCAGCGATTTTGAGTCCGCCATCGGGCATCACTTCGGCCACCACTGCCATCACTTTGGAGGTGCCAATGTCCAAGCCCACGACCAAATCTTTGTATTCTTTTGCCATTTGAATCACCGTTTCCGTTTCATTCTTTTGTCTTGATCACTCAAGGCTTTTTGGGACCCACTGCTTCCAGCGTGGTCACACCACGCAAGCGCAAGGCATAACCATCTTTGTGCCGCAAATCCGCCCCCGCCAGGGAGGTCGGCGTGCGCCCATAACGGGCCGTCACCTGCGAGAGCGTTTTGAAAAACAATTTCAACTGAGCTGTTATTTCCGCTTCAGTTCCCCGTCCCAACTCCAGCAGTGCGCCACCGTCTGTCAGCACCCGCCAGCTGCCTCGTGGCGTCAGCTCAAGCTGTTCAATGCCCATGTCCATGGCCTCAAAAATCGGCAACAAATCACGGTACATCTGCACCACCATCTGCGACTGCGCATCCGGGCCTTTCAGGCGCGGCAAGTGCTCCACATCCACGTCTTCCACATTCGCCTCAAACACGCGGCTCTGCTGGTTCACCATCTTGTTGGTGCCCTCATCGCCCCAAAGCGCCATGGGCTGGTGCTCGACCAGAACCGTCCTCAAGCTGTTTGGAAAATCCCGGTGCACGACAGCACCCCGAACCCAAGGCACGGCCTCAAAGGCTTCGCGTGTGCGTTTCAGATCGATGGTGAAAAAGTTGCCGCTCAATTGCGGCATCACATTGGCCCGCAAGGTCACCGCGTTGTTGCGTGTGACCTCGCCCTGCACGGTGATCGCCTGGATCGCAAACACCGGGTGTCGCAACAACCACCAGGCCCCGCCCCCGAGAATCAGCAAGACGAACGCCATCACCAGCAAGGCTGCTGTCATGTTCATCAGCCGGATATCCAGCGGCAATGGCAGTGTGGGTTTCACCCGCGAGCCTCCTGCACATGGTCCAACGAAGCCGCAGCCAGCAACTGGCAGCACAAGGCTTCGTAGCTGAGGCCCGCCGCCTTGGCGGACATGGGCACCAAAGAATGACCGGTCATGCCAGGCGAGGTGTTGATCTCCAGCAGGTAGGGCTGGCGCGTTGCCGCGTCAATCATCACGTCGATGCGGCCCCAACCCCGGCATGCCAACACCTGGTAAGCCTTGACAACCAAGGCCTCGATCGCAGCCTCTTCCGAAGCGGGCAAACCCGAGGGCACCAGGTACTGGGTGTCGTCGGTGAAGTATTTGTTCTGGTAGTCGTAATTGCCTGCCGGGGCCACGATGCGAATCACCGGCAAAGCGCGGCTGCTGTCGCCTTCGCCCAAGACCGGGCAGGTGACTTCGTCGCCCACAATGCATTGCTCGCACAGGATGTCAGCATCGCACTGCGCTGCCGCCGCCAATGCCGCAGGCAAGTCCTGGATTTTCTCAACCTTGCTCACTCCAATCGACGAACCTTCGCGTGCAGGCTTCACGATCATGGGCAAGCCCAAGGCCTGGATGAGGCCATCCATCGACACACTGCCCAGCTGCTCACGGCGCACCAGCACATAGTTGGGGGTGGGCAAGCCTTCGGCCAGCCAAACGCGCTTGGTCATGGTCTTGTCCATGGCAATGCTGGATGCCATCACGCCAGAACCTGTGTAGGGAATGCCCAGCAGCTCAAGAGCACCTTGCACCGTGCCGTCTTCACCATAACGGCCATGCAAAGCAATAAAACAACGGTCAAAGCCTTCGCGCTTGAGCTCGCTCAGGTCTCGCCCAGCGGGATCAAACGCATGGGCATTCACACCCGAAGCCCGCAGAGCCTGCAACACGCCCTGGCCCGACATCAGGGACACTTCGCGCTCGGCGGAGCGGCCTCCCATCAGAACGGCGACCTTGCCTAAATTTGAAACGCTCATGCGGCACCTCCCAACTCAACCACCTTGGCAGGCACCGCACCGATTGAGCCGGCACCCATGCAAATCACCACATCGCCATCACGGGCGTTGCTCAGTACCGCTTGCGGCATGTCGGCAATCGCATCGACGAATACGGGCTCCACCTTGCCCGCCACGCGCAGGGCTCGGGCCAGGGATCGCCCGTCCGCGGCCACGATCGGGGCTTCACCTGCAGCGTAGACCTCGGACAACAAGACGCTGTCGCAACCCTGACCAATGACTTTCACGAAATCTTCAAAGCAATCGCGGGTGCGGCTGTAACGGTGCGGCTGAAACGCCAACACCAAGCGACGACCCGGGAACGCGCCACGGGCTGCTGACAGCGTCGCGGCCATCTCGACCGGGTGATGGCCGTAGTCATCGATCACGGTGAAATGCCCTGCACCACCGGGCACAGCCACATCGCCATAACGCTGAAAACGACGACCCACACCTTTGAAGCCCGCCAGTGCACGCTGCACGGCCGCATCATCGACACCCAACTCCACCGCCACGGCCACAGCGGCCAGCGCGTTGAGCACGTTGTGGTTGCCGGGCAAGTTCAGTACCAGAGGCAGGTCGGGCAGGATCACGCCGTTGCGCCTTTGCACCGTGAAGTGCATCTGGCCATGCTCGGCACGCACATCCACAGCACGCACTTGGGCACCTTCGTTCAAACCATAGGTCGTCACGGGCCTGGCGATGTCGTTCACGATCGACTGCACGCCAGGATCGTCCGAACACACAATTGCGGTGCCATAAAAAGGCATACGGTGCAAAAACTCGACAAACGCCGCTTTGAGCCTGGCCAGATCATGGCCATAAGTCTCCATGTGGTCGGCATCGATGTTGGTCACCACGGCCATCACGGGCAACAAGTTCAAGAACGACGCATCGGACTCATCGGCTTCCACCACGATGTAGTCACCTGTGCCCAACTTGGCATTGGCGCCCGCGCTGTTCAAGCGGCCTCCGATCACAAAGGTCGGGTCCAGACCCGCTTCGGCCAGCACGCTCGCAACCAGACTGGTGGTGGTGGTTTTGCCGTGCGTGCCCGCAATGGCCACGCCTTGCTTCATGCGCATCAGCTCGGCCAGCATCACGGCGCGGGGCACGATAGGGATGTGACGCTCACGGGCTGCCAGCACTTCGGGGTTGTCGGCTTTCACGGCAGTGGACGTGACCACGGCGTCGGCATCCTTGACGTTGTCGGCCGTGTGACCCACATGCGTTTCGATGCCCAAATCCGCCAAGCGGCGCAGCGTGACGCTGTCCGACAAGTCCGAACCCGAGATCTGGTAGCCGAGGTTCAACAGCACTTCGGCGATGCCGCTCATGCCCGAGCCGCCCACACCGATGAAATGGATTTTTCGAATGGCGTGTTTCATGCTGCCAACTCCTCACAAGCCATCACAACCTCCCGAGTGGCATTCGTTTTTTTCTGTTCGTACGCTTTTTCAGCACAGGCCAACAAGCTCTCGCGACTCAGTCCGGCCAATCGGTCGGCCAGCGCCTGCGCTGTCAACTCAGCCTGCGGCACCAGCCAGCCACCACCTTGCGCGACCAAAAACTGCGCATTGGTGGTTTGGTGGTCGTCCACCGCAAACGGGAACGGCACAAACAAGGCCGCAGCACCCACAGCCGCTATTTCAGTCACCGTGCTGGCACCTGCGCGGCAGATCACCAGATCGGCTTGGGCAAACGCCGTGGCCGTGTCGTCGATGAACGGCGTCAAGTCAGCTTGCACCCCCGCTGCCGCGTAGTTGACACGCAGCGCCTCGATTTGTTTGGCCCCGCTTTGGTGGGTCACCACAGGGCGCGTTGCGGCAGGCAACAAAGCCAAGGCTTGCGGCACGATGTCGTTCAAGGCCTTGGCCCCCAAGCTGCCGCCCACCACCAGAACCCGCAAAGGGCCGGTTCGCCCGATAAAGCGTTGGGCTGGGCTGGCTTGCTCAGTAAACGCCCGGCGCAGTGGATTGCCCACCCATTGACCCGTTTTGAAAACACCGGGGAAAGCGGTGAACACGCGATCGGCCACCTGCGCCAACACTTTGTTGGCCAGGCCTGCCACTGAATTTTGTTCGTGCAGCACAACAGGCTTACCCCACAGGCTGGCCATCAGGCCGCCCGGAAATGTGATGTAGCCGCCCAGGCCCAGCACCACATCAGGCTGCACACGGCGCACCACCTGCAGGCTTTGCCAGAACGCACGCAACAGTTTGAAAGGCAGCACGGCCAGTGTCTTGAGGCCTTTGCCACGCACGCCGCCAAAGTCAACGGCCTCAAACGCAAAACCACGCGGTGGCACCAACTGGCTTTCCATGCTGTGAGGTGCGCCCAACCAGTGCACGCGCCAGCCTGCATCGCGCAAAGCCTCGGCCACAGCCAAGCCCGGAAAGATGTGCCCCCCCGTGCCGCCCGCCATGACCAATGCGCATTTGGTGCTCATGAGCGCCCTCCACGCATCATCTGTTTGTTCTCTGCGTCGATGCGCAACACCACCGCCACGGCGATCAGATTCATCATGATGGCCGAGCCGCCGTAACTCATCAGGGGCAAGGTCAAACCCTTGGTGGGCAAAGCGCCCAGGTTCACGCCCATGTTGATAAAGGCCTGAAAGCCGATCCAGATGCCCACACCTTGCGCCACCAGGCCAGAGAAAACCTTGTCCAAGGCGATGGCCTGACGACCAATGACCATGATGCGGCGGCTGAGCCACATAAACAGGAAGATCACCAAGGACACGCCCACCAAACCGAACTCTTCACCGATCACGGCCAACAAGAAATCGGTGTGCGCCTCGGGCAACCAGTGCAGTTTCTCCACACTCCCGCCCAAGCCCACACCCCACACTTCGCCGCGTCCGATGGCGATCAAGGAATGCGATAACTGGTAGCCCTTGCCCAAAGCGTGCTCGGCACTGAAGGGGTCCAGGTAGGCAAAAATACGCTCCCTGCGCCATGGCGATGCGGCGATCATCACCATAAAGGCGCCCACCAGAACAGCAAAGATCAGGAAGAACATGCGGGCATTGACGCCGCCCAAAAACAAGATGCCCATGGCAATGATGGCGATCACCATGAAGGCCCCCATGTCCGGTTCGGCCAGCAAAAATACACCGGCCAGTGCGACGGCAGCCCCCATGGGCAACACAGCGCGGAAGAACCGTTCTTTCACATCCATCTTGCGCACCATGTAATCGGCCGCATAAATGATGGTGGCGAACTTTGCCAACTCGGAAGGCTGAAAGTTCATGATGCCAAAGGATATCCAGCGCCGCGCACCGTTAACGCCTTTGCCAATGAAAGGGATCAGCACCATGGCCAACAACACAAGAGCGATCACAAACAAAGGCCTGGCCACTTTTTCCCAGGTTTCTGTGGGCACCTGAAAGGCCAACAAAGCCATGACGCTGCCCACCAACATGGAGATCACATGCCGGGTCAAGAAATGGGTCTGCGCGTAACGCGCAAAACGGGGGTTGTCCGGCATGGCAATCGACGCCGAATACACCATCACCATGCCCCACATGAGCAAGGCGACGACCACCCAAACCAATGCCTGGTCCACGCTTTGCAAGCGGGTCGAGGACCCAGAGGCCGTGCGGGCAAAGTCGTAGCTGCCCAGATTCACCGGCAAACCCTGTGAACTGGCACCTTGTCCGCTCACACGACCTGTGAAAAGGCTGGCCATGCGCGCCATACCGGCTTGCATGCGCTGACTGAATGACAAGACTTCGCTCACAGTCCGCCCTCCATCGTCACACCAGCCGCTTCGGCCAAGCGGGCCACAGCCTGACAAAAGACCTCGGCACGGTGGCCATAGTGGTCAAACATGTCAAAACTTGCACAAGCAGGGGACATCAACACAGCATCACCGCTTTGTGCCATCGCCGCCGCTTGCGCCACGGCATCGTCCATGTCTGCGGCCTCGTGCAAGGGCACGCCAAGGTCTTGCAGTGCTTCGCGAATGCGCGGGGCATCACGCCCGATCAGCACCACGCCACGGGCAAAACGCGTGACAGGATCGGCCAAGGGCCCAAAGTCTTGGCCTTTGCCATCGCCACCCAGAATCACCACCACTCGGCGGTCAGCGCCCAGGCCTTGCAGGGCGGCCACGGTGGCCCCCACGTTGGTGCCTTTGCTGTCGTCAAAATACTCTACCTCGCCCACGATGGCCACAGGCTCCACGCGGTGCGGCTCACCCCGGTATTCGCGCAGGCCGTACAACATGGGGCCCAAAGCACAGCCCGCGCTACCGGCCAAGGCCAAGGCAGCGAGTGCATTGACGGCGTTGTGCCGTCCGCGAATGCGCAAAGCATCTGCGGGCATGAGCCGTTGAATGTGCAGCTCTTCGGCTTCGTCTTTGCGACGGCGACGCGTTTCGTCAGCTTCCAGCGCACGCACCAACCAGGTCATGCCGTTCATCACTTCAATGCCAAAGTCACCGGGACGCTGGGGCATGTCACCCCCAAAGGTCACACAAGCACGCTCTACTGGCTTTTGCAGTTTCACGCGCACAGGGGCGGGCCGCATGGCCATGACTTGCGGGTCTTCGCGGTTGAGCACCATCAAAGCTTGTGCCCCAAAAATACGGGCCTTGGCGGCGGCATACGCCGCCATGGAGCCATGCCAGTCGAGGTGATCCTGCGAGATGTTCAACACCGTAGCCGCGGTCGGCTCGAATCCGTCGCTGCTGTCGAGCTGGAAGCTGGACAACTCCAGCACCCAGACTTGCGGCAAGGCCTGCGCCATGGGGTGAACGGCGACAGGGGCAACGGGGGCCATCGGCAGCAGCGGAGCCTCTTCGTCGTCATCCGCGGCGGCCGGATCGTGCGGCTCGTCCTGGACCACTTCGATCACCTCTTGGCTGACTGGCTCAGGGGCATGCAATGGCGACTGGGCGTCGGACTGGGATGTCAGCTCGGCCAGCCGTTCTGCCTCGTGTGCATCGGCTTGCTGATCGACCCACAACTGGGCTTGCGCCATGGCTTCGGTCAGCGTGTCGAGCAGTGTGGGGCCAATATTGCCCGCCACTTTCACCGTCTTGCCGGCACGCGCCACCAACTGCCCGGTCAGCGATGTGACCGTGGTCTTGCCGTTGGTACCGGTAATTGCCAGCACCTGTGGGGCATAGCCAAAGCGGTCCTTCAAATCCTGCAAACCCGCTGCGAACAAACTCAGCTCACCGCCTTGCCACAGGCCCATGGCTTGAGCCGCGTCGACCACCGGGGCCACCACTTCAGGGGTCAAACCCGGGCTGCGAAACACGGCACGAACCGAAGTGCCTTCAACCAAACTGCCCACAAATGGACCGGCCACAAATCGAACAGCTGGCCACTCGGCCTGCAAAGCGGCCAGCTGGGGTGGCGTCTCGCGGGTGTCGGCCACGGTCACGTCTGCCCCGGCATGGGCGCACCAACGGGCCATCGCCAGGCCCGAAGCACCCAAACCGAGAATCAGAACGTGTTGACCTTGGAGCTGCATGGCTTATCTCAGCTTCAGGGTCGACAAGCCGACCAGACACAGCAGCATGGTGATGATCCAGAAACGCACGACGACTTGCGTTTCCTTCCAGCCGCTCTTTTCAAAATGGTGGTGCAAGGGAGCCATCTTCAGGATGCGCCGACCTTCGCCGTATTTTTTCTTGGTGTATTTGAAATAGGCCACCTGGGCCATCACCGACAAAGCCTCGACCACAAAGATGCCGCCCATGATGGCCAGCACGATTTCCTGGCGCACGATGACCGCGATGGTGCCCAGAGCCCCACCCAGCGCCAGAGCCCCCACATCGCCCATGAAGACCTGGGCCGGATGGGTGTTGAACCACAAAAATGCCAAACCTGCGCCCGCCATGGCAGCGCAGAAAATCATCAATTCGCCCGAACCCGGAATGTGCGGGAAGAACAGGTATTTTGAGTAAACCGAGCTGCCCGTCACATAAGCAAACACGCCCAGGGCCGAGCCGACCATGACGACCGGCATGATGGCCAGACCATCGAGTCCATCGGTCAAGTTGACGGCGTTGCTGGCCCCCACAATGACCAGATAGGTCATGAGCACAAAACCCAAAACACCCAATGGGTAATTGATCTCTTTGAAAAACGGCACCTGCAAACCGGCCTTAGGAGGCAAGTTCACATCAAAACCAGACATGACCCATTTGCCAAACAGGTCCAGCACGCGCAGGTTGGAGACTTCAGAAATACTGAATACCAGATACAGCGCGGCCAACAAGCCGATCACCGACTGCCAGAAATATTTTTCGCGCGAGCGCATGCCCTCTGGGTCTTTGTTGACCACCTTGCGCCAGTCGTCCACCCAGCCGATGGCACCAAAAGCCAGCGTCACCACCAGCACGATCCAGACAAAGCGGTTTGACAGGTCAAACCACAACAAGGTGGAGATGGCGATGGACAACAAAATGAGCACGCCGCCCATGGTGGGCGTGCCGCTTTTGGCCAAGTGCGACTCCATGCCGTAGCCACGGATCGGCTGACCGATCTTGAGCGATGTGAGGCGACGGATCACAAAGGGGCCAGCAGCCAGACCGATCAAGAGCGCCGTCATCGCGGCCATCACCGCACGGAAAGTGATGTATTGAAAAACACGCAAAAAGCCCCACTCCGGGGACAAACTTTGCAACCATTGGGCCAGGCTAAGCAGCATGGGCCTCCCCTTTGTTGTTGTGTTGAGTGTGGTGCGCCTCACCGATTGACAGCAAGGCTTCGACCACGCGCTCCATCTTCATGAAACGCGAGCCTTTGACCACCACACTTTGAAACTCGCCGACCTGAGCGGTAACAGCCGCCAACAGGCTGGCCATGTCCGCAAAATGCCGAGCCGCAGCAAATGCCTGTGCGCTGTGCACGCACAAATCACCCAGGGTGAAGAGCGACTCAATGCCGCGCTCAGCCGCATAGGCGCCGACCTCGGCGTGAAACTCGGGGCCCTGGTTGCCCACCTCGCCCATGTCACCCAACACCAGCAAACGCGGCGCGGGCAACTCGGCCAACACGTCGATGGCGGCGCGGACCGAGTCGGGGTTGGCGTTGTAGGTGTCGTCGATCAAGGTGAGGTCGGCACCGCCGCTGTGCAGCACCAGCGCACGCGAACGGCCCTTGACTGGCTCAAAGGCCAACAGGCCCTGCGCTACGACGGCCAATGGCACACCCGCTGCGAGAGCACAGGCACTGGCCGCCAATGCATTCTTCACGTTGTGACGACCGGCAATGTGCAAGCGCACGGGCGCGGTGCCTTCTGGCGTTTTGAGGGTGAACTGCCAGGCTCCGGACTGCCAGACCACCACGGTGGCCCGCACGTCGGCCTCATTGGCAGAGGCCATGGCAAAGCAGCGCTGCACTCGGTGACCAGACAACGCCTGCCAGATGGGTGTGTAAACGTCATCGGACGGAAACACCGCCACACCCTCAAGGGGCAAGGCCTGCAGCACAGCCCCGTTTTCATGGGCCACAGCTTCGACCGTGCCCATGAACTCTTGGTGTTCACGCTGCGCGTTGTTGACCAAGGCCACGTTGGGCTGGGCCAGCTTGGATAAATAGGCGATTTCGCCAGGGTGGTTCATGCCCAACTCGACCACGGCAATGCGGTGATGGGCCCGCAGGTTGAACAAAGTCAGCGGCACGCCAATGTCGTTGTTCAGATTGCCCTGCGTAGACAAGGCGTCTTTGCCCGCATGCGCACGCAAGATGGACGCGATCATTTGCGTCACGGTGGTCTTGCCGTTGCTGCCGGTCACGGCAATCACGGGCAAATCAAACTGCGCGCGCCAGCCTGCGGCCAATTCGCCCAAAGCGATGCGTGCATCAGGTACCACCAACGCCGGCAAATCGTGTGCCATCGCTTGCGCCTCACCCGAGGCTTCGCACACCACGGCCACCGCGCCTTGCGCTTTGGCCTGCGCAATGAACTCGTTACCGTCAAAGCGCTCGCCGCGCAAAGCCACAAACAAGTCGCCCGCTTGCAAGCTGCGGCTGTCTGTGTGCACGCGATCGGCCGTCACAGACTGAATATTCACGCCGCGTGCTTGGCTCAGCCAACTCAACGCCAGGTCGAGCTTCAGGTTCATTTTGGAATTCAGGGCGTTCATGCGGTCGCTCCCTGGTGCCGCGTTGCACGTTGCTGCAAAGCGATTTGTGCCTGCAGCACATCCGAAAACGGGTAGCGCACACCCATGATCTCTTGCTCAGTCTCGTGGCCTTTGCCAGCCACCAACACCACATCTTGTGCAGCGGCTTGTGCCACCACTTGGGCTATGGCCAGCGCACGGTCTGCCTGGATAAGCGACTGCGCAGGGCGGCTCAAGCCCGACACCATCGCAGCCAGAATGGCCTCCGGCGATTCAGAGCGAGGGTTGTCGCTGGTCAGCATCACTTGGTCGGCTGCCGCCTCGGCGGCTGCCGCCATCATGGGGCGCTTCAGGGCATCGCGGTCTCCGCCGCAACCCAGAACGCACCACAGGCGGCCGCCACGCGCCGCAGCTTGCGAACGCAAAGCGGTCAGCGCATGCGTCAGCGCATCGGGTGTATGCGCGTAATCCACCACCACCAAGGGCAGGCCTTGCTCGACCTGCTGCTCACCTTGCTGTGTCGACGTGTCCTGCAGGCCGGAAAGCACGCGCTGCATGCGGCCCGGCACTGCGGTCAAATGCGCACAGGCTTGCACCGCCTGCGCCAACTCAAAACCCAGAGCACGCAAGCTGCCGATCACGCCCAACAGGTTGTCGATGTTGTAGTCTCCCATGAGGCCTGTGCGCAAAGTCTGCACATCGGCACCTTCGACGACTTCAAACGCCAAACCCTCGGCACTGTGAAGGCTGCGGGCTTGCAAACGGGCCGAGCCCTTGCGCGAGCAAGTCCAGACATCGAGCGAGCCGCCTTGCAACTGCCCAGCCAACAAGCGGCCTTGCGCGTCGTCAATGTTGACCACGGCAGCCTGCAAACCGGACCAACCGAACAAAGCGGCTTTGGCCAACCAATAGCGGGCCATGTCACCGTGGTAGTCCAAATGGTCTTGCGTGAAATTGGTGAAAACGGCCACGCGAATTTGAGTGCCGTCCAAGCGGTGCTCGGCCAGCCCGATCGAAGACGCTTCAATGGCGCAATGCGTCACACCGCCATCGGCAAACTCACGGAACTGCCGCTGCATCAGCACCGGGTCGGGGGTGGTCATGCCGGTGCTCACCAGATGGGGCAATTGGCCCACACCCAAGGTGCCGATCAAGCCGCAGGCCTGATTCAACACTGGCGAAGCCAAGGCTTGGGCCAGCCACCAGGCCGTAGACGTTTTGCCATTGGTGCCGGTCACGGCCAGCACTTGCAAGTCCTGACTTGGCTGTTCGTAATACGCATCGGCGACCAGGCCAGTCTGGGCCTTGAGGCCCTTCATGACCGCCAGGCGATCGGCATTGGCCGACGCATCGGGCAAGGCCTTCAGCCAAGGGGCATGCCCTTCTTCTTCGAGTAAACAGGCCGTGGCACCTTGTGCCAAGGCTTGCACCAAATACTGACGCCCATCGGTCGCCGCACCAGGCCAAGCGATGAACGCGTCACCCGGCTGCACCCTGCGGCTGTCTGTGCGCAACTCTCCCGTCACGCGGCTGCGCAACCAGTGGGCCGCGTCGGGGGCGCTGTGCAGCGTCTGCATCAGAACGACTCCTCGACCGACTTGGCCACGATCTGCGGCTTGACCGCCATATCCGGCTGCACACCCATCAAACGCAGGGTCTGTTGCACGGTCTGGCTGAACACAGGCGCGGCGACATCGCCACCAAAATAACGGCCATTGCTGGGCTCGTCGATCATGACGGCCACAACAATGCGCGGGGCCTCAATGGGTGCCATGCCCACGAAAAAGCCCCGGTATTTTTTGCCGGCGTAACCCTTGCCTTCTTGTTTGTGTGCGGTGCCGGTTTTGCCGCCCACGGAATAACCCATGGTCTGCGCTTTTTGGGCCGTGCCGCCAGGGCCTGCGGCCATCTGCAGCATCTTGCGCATGGCTTTGGCGTTTTCCGCGCTGATGACCCGCACACCCTGCACCTGGTTGTCGGCTTTCATCAGCGTCGCTGGCACCACCTCGCCATCGCGGGCAAAGACTGTGTACGCCCTGGCCACTTGGAACAAGCTGCCAGAAATGCCATAGCCATAACTCATGGTGGCCTGCTCAATGGGACGCCAGGTTTTGTAAGGGCGCAAACGCCCACTGACCACACCCGGGAACGGCAACTGCGGCTTTTGCCCGAAGCCGACCTGGGCATACATTTCCCACATCTCTCGCGGTTGCATTTGCATGGCCATCTTGACCGTGCCCACGTTGCTTGACTTTTGAATCACCTCGTTCACCGTGAGCACGCCATGCGGATGCGCGTCGGTGATGGTTGAGCCCGTGATGGTGATGCGGCCAGGTGCCGTCTGGATCGGCGTTTCGGGCTTGACCAGCCCTTTTTCCAAGGCCAGCGCTACAGCAAAGGGCTTCATCGTCGAGCCCGGCTCAAAAGTATCTGTCAAAGCCCGGTTGCGCAGTTGTTCACCGCTCAGGTTGACCCGCTTGTCCGGCGAATAGCTGGGGTAATTGGCCAACGCCAAAATTTCGCCCGACTGGGCATCCAGCACCACCACGCTGCCGGCTTTGGCTTTGTGCTCCAGCACCGCATCGCGCAACTTCTGGTAAGCAAAGAACTGCACTTTGCTGTCGATGCTCAGTTGCAAGTCTTCGCCGTCAACGGGCGGCACCGCCTCGCCCACGTCTTCTACCACCCGGCCCAATCGGTCTTTGATGACACGGCGCGAACCCGGCTTGCCAGACAGTTGCTTTTGGAAAATCAGCTCCACACCCTCTTGGCCTTGGTCTTCCACATTGGTAAAGCCCACAATGTGGGCCGCCGCTTCGCCTTCGGGATACAAGCGCTTGTATTCCTTGATGTCGTAAACACCCTTGATGCCCAACGCCAGAATTTGTTTGACCACCGACTCATCCAGTTGCCGGCGCAACCAGACAAAGGTTTTTTCATCGTCCTTGAGTTTTTTGGTCAACTCGGCAGGCGTCAACTCAAGCAGGCGGGCCAGCTCGCGCAACTTGGCCGGGTCACGCTCCATGTCTTCAGGATTGGCCCAGATGCTGGGCGCAGGCACGCTTGACGCCAACAACATGCCATTGCGATCCAGCACACGGCCCCGGTTGGCCGGCAAAGTGATTGTTCGCGCAAACCGGACTTCGCCCTGTCGAATGAAGAAATCGTTTGCAAAAACCTGCACATAAGCCGCACGAGCCACCAAGCCCATGAAGCCCAAAGCAATGGCAGCCACAATGAATTTGCTGCGCCAAACCGGTGTTTTGCTGGCCAGCAAAGGGCTGGATGAAAGTTGGACGCTGCGGCTCATGGGCGAGCCTCTTTCCCTGAAGCCGCGGCGTCCTGGCTGGACACATACTGGGTGATGGCAGGCGACGCCGCACGCATTTGCAACTGCTGACGTGCGATTTGCTCCACACGCAAAGGCGTGGCTTGCGCTCGGCGCTCGACCTGCAGGCGATCCTGGTCTACAGCCAGACGCTTGGCTTCTTTGTTGGCAGACTCAAGCGCCATGAACAAGCGCCGCGTCTCATACTGGCTGTGCACCAATGCCAGCGCGCTGGCGATCACCGCCAGCAACAGAAAAATACTCAAGCGGGTCACGCGGGCACCTCGGTGCGCTCGGCCATGCGCATGATGGCGCTGCGCGAACGCGGATTGCCGCGCACCTCGGCCTCGCTTGGGCGAGTGCGACCACAGGCTTTCAAGCGCATCTTCACGGGTTCCGCAAAGGGCACACGCCGATCGACCACTTCTTTGGAATGCTTGGCGATGAACTGCTTCACGATGCGGTCTTCCAGCGAATGGAAGCTGATCACCACCAAACGGCCACCAGGGGCCAGCACATGCAGGCTGGCCTCTAGCGCTTGTTCGAGCTCCGCAAGCTCTGCGTTGATGAAAATCCGAAAAGCCTGAAATGTCCGCGTTGCAGGGTTCTGGCCCGGCTCGCGAGTTTTGACCGTGTCAGCCACGAGCTGGGCCAAATCGGAGGTGGTTGAAATTGGGCCCCGCTCTTGTCGGCGAGCCACAAGCGCCTTTGCAATCTGAAAAGCAAACCGTTCTTCGCCATAGTCACGTATCACCTCCGTGATTTGATCCACCGTGGCTGTTGCCAGCCAATCGGCCACACTTTCGCCGCGCGTGGTGTCCATGCGCATGTCCAGCGGGCCCTCAAAACGAAAAGAAAAACCCCTCTCGGGGCTGTCGATTTGGGGAGAGCTGATGCCCAAGTCCATCAGCACACCATCGACGCTGGCGGGTGGCAACTCTCCCAGGTTGGAAAAGCCCTCATGCCGGATCGAAAAGCGGGCATCGTCAATGCGCCCGGCTTCGGCAATCGCTTCAAGGTCTTTGTCAAAAGCCAGCAAACGCCCTTGCGCCGACAAGCGCGACAAAATCAAGCGAGAGTGACCGCCTCGACCAAAGGTGGCATCGACATAAGCGCCATCGGCTCCTGCAGAGGCCTGGAGCAATTCGTCCACCGCCTCGTTCAAAAGCACAGTGGTGTGGGTCAGTACAAGGTCGGTCATGGCGTTCAGAACGAGAAATCCTTGAACACATCGGGCATCTCGCCCTGCATGGCCTCAGCTTCCTGCGCGTCGTAGGTGGTTTTGTCCCACAACTCAAAGTGGTTGCCCATACCGAGCAACACGGTGTCTTTGGAAATGCCGGCGGCCTGACGCAACTCGGGCGAAATCAGCACGCGTCCGGTGCCATCCATCTCGACATCCATCGCATTGCCCAAAAAAATGCGCTTCCACCACTGGGCAGACATGGGCAACTGGGCAATGCGCTCGCGGAACTTCTCCCACTCGGTGCGGGGAAACACCATCAAACAACCATGGGGATGCTTGGTGATGGTCAGTTGGCCTTGCGCTGTGGCACTCAAGACGTCACGGTGCCGGGTCGGTACAGACAACCGCCCTTTGGCATCCAGACTCAGCGATGAAGCCCCTTGAAACACGACAACGACCTTTTCTCAGTTGAAAAATGCAGACAGGGACACTTTTCCCCACTTAATTGCACTTTTTTGCACTGTATCAGGAATTCGATGCAACTCAACCGGTATAGATCGATTTTTTTCAATGAAATCAATAGCTTAGCGCTGAAATCGAACGTACCAACAGGGGAAATTTCCATGTAAATTAGGCACTTACAAGCGGCAATGAAAGTAACCTGTGAAGGATGTTAAAAACTAAAAATAGTTAAGACATCAAATGCACAAAAATGTTTTTCACGGCAATTAGAAAGGGGCAAGGCGAAAAAAAACCCCTGAGCAGGGGTTTTTTAGGATGCGAAGACAGCGCGGTCGCGGCTCAGTCTCCGAACATCTTTTGCTTCAACTCACGGCGTTGCTGGGCTTCCAAAGACAAGGTCGCGGTAGGACGGGCCAGCAAACGGCCCACGCCAATAGGCTCTCCTGTTTCGTCGCAGTAACCGTATTCACCCGAATCAATCAAACCAATGGATTGCTCGATTTTCTTGAGCAGCTTGCGTTCGCGATCGCGTGTACGCAGCTCCAGCGCGTGCTCTTCTTCGATGGTGGCACGGTCTGCCGGGTCAGGCACCACCACGGTGTCTTCACGCAAGTGCTCGGTAGTGGCTCCTGCGCTGTTCAGGATTTCCTGCTTCAAGATGGACAACTTGCGGCGGAAATACGCCATTTGCACGTTGTTCATGTATTCCGTGTCGGGCATGGCCAGAAGTTCGGCATCGACCAATTCTTCCACCGGTTTCGACTTCCAGTTGTTGGCCAGCTTGGGGTCCTTTTTGATCGGCGCAAAAGGGGCTGAAACCGTTGCCACAGGCGCACTCGGCATGAAGCTGGCCTTTGCGGCGGTAGAGGCCACAGCCTGAGGCAAGGAAGGCACAGTGATTTGAGCCAAACGTGCGGATGGCCGGGTTGCACGAATCAATTGGTCAGGCGCAGCAGGTGTCGCCACCGCCGTCACGGCAGGTTGGGCGACCGGGGGAGTCGGTGTCGCCACTTTTTTAACAGTCATAGGTTTCGCTTCAGGTACAGAGGCCGTCTTTTTAGGGGACGGCGCGGGTGCGGCCTTCGCCTTGGGGGCAGAGGTCGGCTTAGGGGCTGCCGCAACGGCCTTTGCAGGGGCCGATGCAACAAGTTTGGTTTTCGCGGGCGCTGCTTTGGGGGCTGGCGTCAAGGGTTGAGGGGACTTGCTTGACTTGGAAGCTGGTGCCGCCGTTTTGGTTTTCGATGCGGCCGAAGAACTTGGCTTCGCTGTTGGCTTGGCCACCGCTTTAGCAGGTGCCACGGGCTTGGCGATCCCTTTTTTAACCGGTACAGCCTTGGATTGTGCCTTGGCTGCAGTTACTTTGGTCGTTGTTTTTTGAGTCGAGGTCTTCACGTCTTGTCTCCTAGCCGTGTGAAAAGGCAGGCCTAAACCTCTTGCCACACTGCAGCAACCGATTGAAAAACCTGTTCATTTGTACTTCAAACCCTTGTTATAGACCTTATGGGGTTCACCAGCCCGCCCTAAAAGGGGGGCTTCAGGCGGGCGATTGTAACGATAAGAACGATCAAAAAACGATAGCTTGTCGATTAAAGGCAAGTTCACGCGAATTAGCGTGAACCGACCTTGCACGTCAATATCCAGGCACAGGTCAAACCAGGCACTGCTCCAGGCCCTGCAAAAGGATGTCTTTGGGCAAGTCGATGCCAATGAATACCATCTTGCTCGTTTTGACTTCGCCATCGACCCACATCGGCCCCAAATCGCTGCCCATCAATTGGTGAACGCCCTGGAAGATCACCTTGCGTTCGGTGCCGCGCATATTAAGAACACCCTTGTAGCGCAGCATGCGGGGGCCATAGATGTTGACGATCGCACCCAAGAAGTCTTCCAGCTTGGCCGGCTCAAAGGCACGCTCGGACCGGAAGACGAAGCTTTTCACGTCGTCGTCATGGTGGTGGTGATGGCCTTGACCATGGACATGCTCATGAGCATCGTCGTGCTGGTGCGAGGGGTGATCACAGTGCTCGCCGTGTTCATGGTCATGGTCATGCTGGTGCGACGGGTGGTCGCAGTGCGCCCCATGCGCGTGGTCGTGGTCGTCTTCTTTCAGGAAGTCCGGGTCAATGTCCAGTTTGGCGTTCAGGTTGAAGCCCTTGAGGTCAAACACTTCGGAGAGCGCCACTTCGCCAAAATGCACCACTTTTTGCGGCGCACGCGGGTTCATGTGTTTCAGTCGGTGCTGCAAAGCATCCAGCTCAGAGGCAGACACCAAGTCAGCCTTGCTGATGAAGATCTGATCGGCAAAGCCCACTTGGCGACGCGCCTCTTGGCGATCATTCAATTGTTGGGCCGCGTGTTTGGCGTCCACCAAGGTCAAGATGGAATCGAGCAAAAAGGTCTCGGCGATCTCGTCGTCCATGAAAAAGGTCTGCGCCACCGGGCCGGGGTCGGCCAAGCCCGTGGTCTCGATCACGATGCGGTCAAAGTTGAGCAAGCCCTTGCGACGCTTGGCGGCCAACAACTGCAAAGTCACGCGCAGGTCTTCGCGAATGGTGCAGCAAATGCAGCCATTGCTCATCTGAATGATTTGCTCGTTGGTGTCCGAGACGAGGATGTCGTTGTCGATGTTTTCTTCACCAAACTCGTTCTCGATCACGGCGATCTTCTGGCCATGGGCCTCGGTCAGCACGCGCTTGAGCAGCGTGGTTTTGCCCGCGCCCAAAAAGCCAGTGAGGATGGTGGTGGGGATCAGAGACATGGCGAGGTTCCACTTCAAGACAAGAAAACAAGAGTTGGGGAGTTTAGCGACGAATTCAAGCGCAGTGCCTGCACGCCAGGCTTGGCCTCACGCCACACGCGCTCTGAAGGATCAAGACTTCATTTGCGCTTGGCCCGGGGGTGGGCTGCATCGTAGGTTTTGGCCAAGTGCTGAAAATCCAGCCGTGTGTAGACCTGTGTGGTGCTGATGTTGGCGTGTCCCAGCAGCTCTTGCACCGCCCTCAGATCGCCGCTGGACTGCAGCACATGGCTGGCAAAGGAGTGGCGCAGCATGTGCGGGTGCACCGGGGTGGCCAGACCCGCCAACAGGCTGCGGCGCTTCAGGCGCTGTGCCACGCCGCGTGGCGTCAGGCGCGTGCCGTGCTGCCCGGGAAACAGCGCCAGCGCCAAACTGGACGCCCCCTTGGTAGGCTGCGTCAGCATGCCGGGCAACTGGGGCCGCACGGCCAACCAATGCGTCAGCGCCTCGATGACGGCGCGGCCCAAGGGCACCGTGCGCCGCTTGCTGCCCTTGCCTTGCACCTGCACCTCGGCATTTTGCAGGTCGATCCAGCCGCGCCCTGCCCGGCTGGCTTCGGTGCTGGCCACCACGTCCAAGCCGGTCAGCTCGGCGATGCGCAGGCCGCAGCCATACAGCAGCTCGACCATGGCGGCGTCGCGGGCTTCCAGCCAAGGGTCGTCGTTGTCTTCTTCGTGCTCGGCCAATTGCACCGCCTCGTCAACGCCCAAGGCTTTGGGCAAAGGCTTGGCCACACGCGGGGCCCGCACATCGGCCACCGGGTTTTGTGCAACCAGGCCTTCGCGCCCCAGCCAGGTGTAAAACCCCCGCCAGCCCGACAAAATGAGGGCGATGCCGCGACCGCTGCGCCCGGCGCTGTGCATTTGCGCCACCCAGCGGCGGATATGCCCGGTTTGCACCTGCAGCAAGAGCACATGGGATGCGGCGGCCATGTCGGCCAGGCGAATCAAGTCCAGTTGGTACAAGGTGCAGGTGCGCTCGGCCAGGCGCTTTTCAAAGCGCACATGGTCCAGATAGCGGGACACCAGCGGGTCGGTGGCCTGCACCTGCGACATGGGCTCAGGCCAACGGCTTTTGCAGCACCGACAAGGCCGCGCCCGCCAGTTCGGCCAAGCGTTCGAGCAAGTCAGTGCCCATTTGGCTGTTGAAGCGCTGGGCATCAGGCGAGGCCAACACCAGCAAGCCAAAAGCAGGCTGGCCAGGAGCAGCACGCAAGGCCAGCAGCGCCAAAGAGGCCGCTTGCGCCGGCGCGTCCAGCCACTGCACGGCTTCGTAACCCGAGTTCGGCCCGACATAAGGCCGGTCCAGTGATGTGGCCAGCACCTGCGCCGCCTCGGTCACGCCTTGGGCATAAGCCGCTTGGGCGTGTTCGCCCTGCAAAGACCACAAACGCAAAGCGACTTGGGGCACCTGAAAAAGCTCGCGGATGTTGTCCACCGCCGACCCGGCCAGCTGGTCGTGGGGCGTGACCAGCAGCTCGCACGACCAGCGGTGCAGCTTGTCGGTGAGGATCATGTTTTCGTTGCCGTGCCGGATCATGTCCATGATGCGGTGCTCCAGCCCCTTGATCTTGTCACGCAGCATTTGCGCCTGGCGCTCTTGCAAGCCCACCGTGCGGTGGCTTTGCGGGTGCGTCAGTTGCACCGTGGCCAAAAGAGAAGCGTGACGTTCGAAAAAATCAGGCGTGTTCACCAAATAGTCGGCGATGTCGTCTTCGGTGATCGGGGTCATGGGTTCGGGCGTGGTCATGTCGTGGCTCCAAAAATTCAAAAGGTGTCAGGTATGTGAATGTCGCCGTCAAACACGGAGGTGGCGGGCCCGGTCATCAGCACAGGGCTGTCTGCCTGACCTGCCCACTCAATGGTCAATAAGCCACCGCGGGTCTGTACGTCCACGCGGCTGTCTAGCCAGCCTTGGCGAATGCCAGCCACCACGGCCGCGCACGCGCCCGTGCCACAAGCCAGGGTCTCGCCCGTGCCGCGTTCGAACACCCGCAACTTGATCTGGCTGCGCGAGACCACCTGCATGAAGCCCGCATTCACACGCTTGGGAAAAGCCGGGTGATTTTCAATCAACGGGCCTTGGGCCAGCACCGGAAAAGTGTCCACATCGTCCACGCGCTGCACCGCGTGCGGGTTGCCCATAGAGACCACGCCCACACGGGCCATGCCCTGATCGCCCAGCGCCAAGTCAAACACGGGCCAGCCGTTGACCTGGTCGCTGATCAGGCCGATCGGGTTGAACGGCACCCGTTCCCAGTCAAACACCGGCGCACCCATATTGACCGTGACGCGGCCATCGGGGTTCATGCGCAGCTCGATCTCGCCTTGCTGCACCTTCACACGCACCGTGGTTTTGTCGGTCAGCCCCTTGTCGCGTACATACCGCACAAAGCAGCGTGCCCCGTTGCCGCAGTGCTCAACCTCGCCGCCATCGGCGTTGTGGATCACGTATTCAAAGTCCAGTCCGGGCGCAGGCGAGGGCCGCACCGTCAGGATTTGGTCAGCCCCAACACCAAAGTGGCGATCGGCCAAAAAACGGTATTGGGCCGCGTTCAGGCCCAGGCGGCCACGCGTCTCGTCGAGCACGACAAAATCATTGCCGGCCCCTTGCATCTTGGTAAAGCGAATGTGCATGGCCGCGATTATCGCCTTTGCCCTTGCCCAGAACCGGGCAAGCCCTGGCGCATCCCGGCCCGATAATGGGGCATGGCACGCACATCCCAACTCCTGTATCCCCAACGCGAACCCGCCCCGTTGCGCCCAGCCGCCACCGTGCTGCTGATGCGCGATGGCCCGCAAGGCATCGAGGTGCTGATGACCCGCCGCTCAATGACGGCCAGTTTTGCCCCCGGCGCCTATGTGTTTCCAGGTGGTGGCGTGGACGCAGCCGATGCACAAGCCCATGCCATGGCACGCCGGCGTCCCACACAAAGCGACCTGCACCTCACCCAAGCCATCGCCGCGATCCGCGAGAGCTTTGAAGAACTGGGGATTTTGTTGGCACGCCACGCCGATGACCGCTGGGCCGACAACACCGACATCGCCAAGCTTGACCGAAAAGCCCCTTTCGCCGCCCAGTGCCAAGCCCAAGGCCTGACGCTGGCGGCCGACCAGGTGTTTGTGTTGGCCCACTGGATCACCGACCGCGACTTGCCGCGCCGCTTTGACGTGCCGTTTTTGGTGGCCCGCATGCCCGAAGGCCAAACGCCAGTGGCCGACGAATCCGAACAGTTTGAACCCGTCTGGGTGCGCCCGGTCGACGCGCTGACCCGTCACAAAGCAGGCGATTTCTACATCATCTTCCCGACCATCCGCACGCTCGAACGCCTGCAGGCCTTTGCCAACGTGGACGCGGTGCTGCAAGCCTGCGCCGTGAACGACGAACCGCTGTGGACCAGCTGCCCCCGCGCCGGCTGGCTGGCGGGCAACGAAGCGCGTTACATGGAGCACGAGCCGCCCTTTGGCGAGCTGGCCCTGGTCACGCCCGATGGCCAGATCCACCACCACCTGGACTGGCAGACCGATCAAAGTGTGCCGCTGCTCAAAAACGTGCAGCGCCTCACCGCCCCCAACCCCGGCGTGATGACCGGCCCTGGTACCAACAGCTATCTGGTGGGCGACCCCAACACCGGCTTCATCGCCATCGACCCAGGACCGGCCGACCACGAGCACCTGCAAAGGCTGTGGCGGGCGGCGGGCGGGCAAATCAAAGCCATTGTGTGCACCCACTCACACCCGGACCACTCACCCGGCGCGGCCCCCTTGCAAGCGCTGTGCACGAACAAGCCTCCCATTTTGGGCTTGGCCTCACGCCCCACGGCCCGCGCCAACAGCCGCTTTGCCCCCGATCGCGAATTGGCCGACGGCGAAAAGCTGTTGCTTCAAGGCACAGGCGTCGAAGGCGAGATCACACACACCCTGCGCGTGGTGCACACACCTGGACACGCGGCCAACCACCTGTGCCTAGTGCTCGAAGAAGACGGCCTGCTGTTTTCAGGCGACCACGTGCTGAACGGCAGCACCACCGTGATCGACCCACCCGACGGCCACATGGGCGACTATTTGGATTCTCTCGACAAACTGGCCACGGCCTGCGAGGCGGGCCACATTGAATTCATCTTGCCCGCGCATGGCCATGTGCTGGGCTTTGCCCACCAAGCCATCACACAGCTCAAGGCCCACCGCCTCAAACGCGAAGCCAAAATCGCCGCCGCCATGCAGGCCCTGCCCCAAGGCAGCCTGCAAGAATGGGTCGAAAAAGCCTACGACGACGTCCCTTCCCGCCTGTGGCCCGTGGCCGCACGCTCACTGCAAGCGCATGTAGACCACATCCGCGAGCAAGCCCTGTCTTGAAGCCACTTAAGATTTTTTGAAAGATTTGATGATTTCCTCTGAAGAAGGCATTCGCCTGGCCAAACGCGTGGCCGCCGACCAAAACTGCTCACGCCGCGAAGCCGAAGCCCTTATCGTGGCTGGCGGTGTGCAGGTCGCAGGCAAAGTCGTCACCGACCCGGCCCGGCGCGTGCAAGAAGAACAAACCGTCTCCGTCAACCGCCTGGTCTCCATGGCCGCCCTGGCCCCCATGACCTTGGTGCTGTTCAAGCCTGCCGACCGGGTGGCCAATCTGGCCTGGCTGCAAGACACAGTGGGCCTGAAAGCCGCCCAACCCGGCATTTGGGGACACGAACGCCTGGCCAAAATGCAAATGCCCTTGCCCTTGGCAAAACCCGCCAGCGGTTTGTGTATTTTTTCGGACGATGTGGGCGTGCTGCGCCACCTGGAAGACCGCCGCAGCCCGATGGAACAAGAATGGATGGCCACGTTGGATGGCCCTGTGAACGAGGCCACGCTGAAAGCCCTCAACGGCCCCGGCATTCGCGCCAGCATCAACCGTCAAACCGACACCCTGACCGTGCTGCGCATCGCAGGCAAAGACATCGACGGGCAGGAACTGGGCCGTTGGCTGGACCAGCAATGTCCGCTGCAAGACCTGCGCCGTCAGCGGGTGGGCCGGCTCAGTTTGGCCCCACTGGAGCCCGGACAGTGGCGCCAGCTCGAAGGCTACGAGCGCTTCTAATCAATTTCCGACAAAAATACACAGGATTTACCCTTGAATTGAAACGGGCAATCCCCAATTAGAGGATCAGTCTGAGAAAATGACTGATCAGTCACAACGGCGAACCCACAGCCTGTGACCCAGCAAAGCCCCAAAAGGCTTTGTACAACGCAGAAAGGAGCACACCATGCGTTTGAGCACCAAAAGTCGATTTGCTGTCACCGCCATGATTGACGTTGCGCTGCGCGAAGACCGCGGCCCCGTGTCATTGGCCGCCATCAGCGTGCGTCACCAAATTTCTCTGTCCTACCTGGAGCAGCTGTTCAGCAAATTGCGCCAGCAAGGCTTGGTCGAGAGCACCCGTGGCCCCGGCGGCGGTTATTCACTGTCGCGCAGTGCCGAAAAGATCACCATGGCCGACATCGTGGGCGCTGTCGATGCGCCTTCTGACGAAGAAGCGGCAGCCGATGGCGGCTGGATGAACAGCGATCTGTGGGCCAGCCTGAACGAGAAAATGCTGACCCATTTGCAATCCATCAGCCTGCGCCAATTGGTGGCTGAGCAACGGACAAAGGGCGTCACCGTCGAGCCAGCACCCCAAGCGGCCATCAAACGCGGCGTGTTCGCCAAGCCCAAAAGCACCTTGAAGATCACCGCGCCCAATTCGGTGTTTGCGTTGGCGGGCAGCTTGATGCCTTCACGCGGCTGAACTTGGCGCCGCCAAAACACAAAAACCCGCTTCGGCGGGTTTTTTGTTGTCGGTACACCGAACAGGTGCCATGAGCTTGGGCATGGGCTTTGGCTTGGGCCATCGAAAAAGTGTGAAGCTCGCCGATAAGCCGGATTCTGTGCACAACGGTTGCCCGCTGTGTGACCGCCATTACTCTGGGCCGGGGGTCGCCCACCCGGCTCGATGCTACCTACCCGCCAACTCACCCCGCGGAACCACAGGGAGAAGCGATGCGGCGAACCGCCTCACTTCAGGAAGGCCTACTTGGTATTGCTGCGCGTAGAGATTGCCCGTTTCACCCGAACTCAATCGGCTCGTCTCTGTTGCTCTGATCCTCACCTCACGGTGGAGAGGCGTTACCTCCTACGCTGTCCTGTGCAGTCCGGACGTTCCTCCAGTGCACCCTTTCGGGTCTTGCACCAGCGACGGTCTGGCGAGCTTCACGGGGTGATTATCGCCTGCGGGCATAAGCTCATACCGCCAAGTGTCTGAACTTTCACGCACAATGATTTTTTTCATTGAACGTATCAGCCAGGAAAACCCGCATGAAAGCCCAAAGCATCCTCGACACCATTGGCCATACACCGCATGTGCGCATCAACCGCCTGTTTGGTAGCAACGCCAATGTCTGGATCAAGTCCGAGCGCAGCAACCCCGGCGGCTCGATCAAGGACCGCATTGCGTTGGCCATGGTCGAAGACGCCGAAAAGTCAGGCGCCTTAAAGCCCGACGGCACCATCATCGAGCCCACCTCGGGCAACACCGGCATTGGTCTGGCCATGGTCGCAGCCGTCAAAGGCTACAAGTTAGTGCTGGTCATGCCCGACAGCATGAGCATCGAACGCCGCCGCCTGATGCTGGCCTATGGCGCCACGTTTGACTTGACCCCGCGCGAAAAAGGCATGAAAGGCGCCATCGCCCGCGCCGAAGCGCTGGTGGCCAGCACCCCCGACGCATGGATGCCCCAGCAGTTTGAAAACCCCGCCAACACCGAGGTGCATGTGCGCACCACCGCGCAAGAAATCCTGGCCGATTTTCCCGATGGCATTGACGCACTCATCACCGGTGTGGGCACGGGCGGCCACCTGTCGGGCACGGCCCGTGTGCTCAAGGCCAAGTTTCCAAACCTCAAGGTCTTCGCGGTCGAGCCTGCGGCTTCGCCCGTGATCTCGGGCGGCGCTCCTGCGCCCCACCCCATCCAGGGCATTGGCGCGGGCTTCATTCCGAAAAACCTGGACACATCCTTGTTGGACGGTGTGATCCAGGTCGACGCCGAAGCCGCACGCGAATACGCCCGCCGATCGGCCCGCGAAGAAGGCCTGTTGGTGGGCATCTCGTCCGGCGCGACGCTGGCGGCCATCGCGCAAAAACTGGCCGAATTGCCCGCAGGGGCCACGGTGCTGGGCTTCAACTACGACACGGGTGAACGCTATTTGTCGATTGAAGGGTTCTTGCCCGCTTGAGTCCTCTGACGTCAACATCTCATTCCAGACTTGACCCCCTTGTCATCCCAGACTTGACCCTGTTGTCATCCCAGACTTGACCCCGTTGTCATCCCGGACTTGACCCCGTTGTCATCCCGGACTTGACCCCCTTGTCATCCCGGACTTGATCCGGGATCCATGGCTGCGGCGGAGATGGACCCCGGGTCTTCGCCCGGGGTGACCGCATTGCGTCAGGAATGACATGCACCCCAAGCATGTGGTTGCAGCACCGCAGATAAAATGGGCTTCTTGCTTGATAACCACAAGCCACAGAGGTTGCCATGATCCGAATTTCAGAACTCAAACTCCCCCTCTCGGCCCTGCCCGTCGAAGTGCGCCGCGCCGCCGATGCGCCGAGCGAAACCGACGAAGACCGCCTGCCCACACCCCACCCTGAGGCCGCTTTGCGCCAATTGGCGGCGCAAGCGCTGGGCGTCGCCGCCGCAGACATCGCCACGCTGACGGTGTTCAAGCGCAGCTTTGACGCACGCAAGGCCGATTTGTTGGCGGTGTACATCGTGGACATCGCTCTGAGCAAGACGCAGGCCGAAACCAGCTTGCTGCAGCAGTTCGAGCAAAACCCGCACATCCAGCCCACGCCCGACATGACCTGGCATGCGCCCTGCCAAGCGCCGCAAGGCTTTGGCATGCAAGAGGGCGAGCGGCCGGTGGTGGTGGGCTTTGGCCCTTGCGGCATGTTTGCGGCGCTGGCCTTGGCGCAGATGGGTTTCAGGCCCATCGTGCTCGAGCGCGGCAAACCGGTGCGCGAACGCACCAAAGACACCTGGGGCTTGTGGCGGAAAAAAGTGCTCAACCCCGAAAGCAATGTGCAGTTTGGCGAAGGCGGCGCAGGCACGTTTTCAGACGGCAAGCTGTACAGCCAGATCAAAGACCCGCGCCACCTGGGCCGCAAGGTGATGGATGAATTTGTCCAGGCCGGTGCCCCGGCCGACATCCTGTTTGCCGCACACCCGCACATTGGCACCTTCAAGCTGGTCAAGGTGGTGGAGAACATCCGCGAGCAAATCATCGCGCTGGGCGGCGAGATCCGGTTTGAGCAGCGTGTCAGCGACGTGTTGCTGTCAACCACCGCCGAAGGCCACCAACTGACCGGCTTGCAAGTGCAAGACCTGCACACAGGCCAAAGCCAAACCCTGCACACCCGCCACGCGGTGCTGGCACTGGGCCACAGCTCGCGCGACACCTTTGTCATGCTGCACCGCCGTGGTGTGGCCATGCAGGCCAAAGCCTTTTCAATTGGCGTGCGCATCGAGCACCCGCAAAGCGTGATCGACCAAGCGCGTTGGGGCCGCCATGCGGGCCACCCCTTGCTGGGCGCTGCCGACTACAAACTGGTGCACCACGCCCAAAACGGCCGTGCGGTTTACAGCTTTTGCATGTGCCCCGGCGGCACCGTGGTGGCCGCCACCAGCGAAACCGGTCGCGTGGTCACCAACGGCATGAGCCAATATTCACGCAACGAGCGCAATGCCAATGCGGGCATGGTGGTGGCGATTGACCCGCCCGACTACCCGCTGGACATTGCAGCCTGGCAAGCCGCCTTTGGCCATGACGACGGCACACAACTGGCACAAGAGGCGCAGGCACTCGCAAGCCAGCAACCGCCCGCCAGCCATCCGCTGTCGGGCATCGTGTTGCAGCGTCAGCTGGAAAGCCGCGCCTTTGAAGTGGGCGGTAGCAACTACGAAGCCCCCGGTCAATTGGTCGGCGACTTTCTGGCACAACGCGCATCAACGGCATGGGGCAGCGTGCAAGCTTCTTACAAGCCCGGCGTGAAATTGGTCGACCTGGCCGATGTGCTGCCCGACTACGTCGTGACCGCCATGCGCGAGGCGTTGCCGGTGTTCGGTCGCAAGATCCGTGGCTATGACATGGCCGATGCGGTCATGACAGGCGTCGAGACCCGCACCTCGTCACCGCTGCGCATGCCGCGTGGCGACGACCACCAGAGCACCAACACCCAAGGCCTGTACCCGGCTGGCGAAGGGGCCAGTTACGCAGGCGGCATTTTGTCTGCGGGGGTGGACGGCATCAAAGTGGCCGAGTCTTTGGCACGGCACATCACTTCACAGCACTCGCCACAGACAAGGCCCTAAGCGGACGCCACGTCGCTCGACATTTGCGCGTGACAGGGGCAGGCCAGCGCGGCCAGATCGGGTGCAGACGGCATGCGCAAACACCCATCGCACACGTTAAAAGCCAACGCATCAGGTGCCCGCCTTGCGCCCGCTTGGGACAGGTCGACCCATTGCCTTATGGACTGCGGCAGCGCATTCAAGCTCAAGGTCAGGTCGGCATGGGGATGTTGCGCTAAACAATGCAAAAGCCAACTGCTCAGACTCTGCATGGGCGTGTGATGCTGCACACAAAATGACCACTGGGCGATTTGACTGACCCGTCTTTGCATGGCCGCTGTTTGGTGCCACAACCAGGGTGCATAACGCGCGGGATCGTCACGCACAGGCGTCCAGTCCACGCGATAGGCGTGCCCCGCCACCATCACATGGGCTTGCATGCGTGCCGCGCCTTTCTGCAGTGGCCCCACACAACCATGCTGGCCGACAAGCGCAACGACACCCCGCGCCGAAGGTGTCGAAGGTGTCACTTGTGCAGGCCCCAGTGTGATCAACGCATCAACAGGAAAATAAACCGAAAAATCAGATTCTGATGCCAGAAGTCCCACCGGCAATGGCACGCAGTCCACCTTCAACGCTGGCACCGCACCGCTGTCTGCAAGCATCAGAGACAGCAATGTGTTTTTCATTTTTTCAGTCGGCATATGCATGACTTCTGGCAGCTGTTTTGACGGGTATTCAAACTCTGTGGGTTAGATGATTGCGGTCATTTTTATTTTATGTTCTTTATCGAACACAGCTCTTGGGGCGGTATATGGTCAACTTGCAAAACTCATGACAAACATTGGTTGGGCTTTTTAAAAGCGCACACAATGACACGCCGCGCTCTCAGTAACCCACCTAAAAAAACCTGCCACACGGGTATATTTCAGTGACGCTTTTGACCAACGGAATCATCTTTCAACTCTCAAAGGAAGATCAAAACCGGGTGCAGGACATCTGCAAACCGGTTCAACTGTTTGCAGGTCAAATTTTGTGCAAACCTGTGCACCATGAAACACCCAAGATTTATTTTTTAACGGGCGCATGCGTGGCACTGCTCGTCAAAAACAAAGCGCACAACGCATTGGCTGTGGGCTTGGTCGGCTCAGAAGGCGCCATCGGCTTGGGCTCGGTGCTGGACAGCAACTCAGAGAACCTGCACTTTCTTGTGCAAACCAGCGGAAGCGCCTGGATGGCAGAGAGTGCCGACTTCGCACTTCTGCTGCACCAACGGCCCGGCATGTTGTGGGTCATCTCACAGCATTTGTGGCAATTGACTGAACACATTGCCGCCATATCGGCGTCTGTTCAATTCGAAGATGTCACCACCCGCTTGGCCCGGTGGTTGGCTTTGTCTGCAGAACGCGCACAAATGCAACAGCTACACCTGACACACGAACATTTGGCACAGATGCTGGGCGTCCGACGTGTCAGCATCACGCTGGCAGCAGGTGAGCTGAAAGAGCGGGGTCTGATCGCTTACCAAAGAGGTGTGCTCAACATTCTCAATTTGGCCGGTTTGCAACCAACTGTGAGCTCAGAATCTCTGAAACCCGGCAGGTTAATTTAAATCAACAAATTGAACTTTTCTCTTTTGCAAGGAGAGGGTGTTGCGTTCGACAAAGAACATACAGTTCATCAATTTTGTTATATTGATCGATGTTAATAAATCAAATTTTGAATTCATGAATAAAAAAGCTGATTTAAATAAAATTATTTCATTTTTACCAGAATTGGTTTACGAAGAATGGGCTCCGCATTTTGAGCGTATCGACTTAGAAACAGGTCAAGTGCTCTACGAACCTGGCCGCGCACTGAGACACCTGTACTTTCCACTGACGGCGATCGTGTCCTGGGTTCATGTTCTGGAAAACGGCTCTTCCAGCGACGTGGCCATGATCGGCAGAGAGGGCATGATCGGCATTTATCTGTTGATGGGTGCCAGCCAAACTTACAACAGCGCTGTTGTCCTGAAAGCAGGATCTGCCATCCGAATCAATTTGAGCGTGGTGTTGAACAGCTTCAACCAAGGCAATGCCGTACAAAAGGTGTTTTTGAGGTTCACACAAAACCTGATGACTCAAATGTCTCAAGGCGCTGTTTGCCACCGACACCACACACTTGAGCAGCAGCTCTGCAGAATGCTTTTGATGGTGTTGGACAGACAGGACGGCAACGACATCACCATGACGCATGAACTCATGGCCAAATTTTTAGGTGTCAGGCGCGAGGGGGTAACGCAAGCAGCACGTCGGCTGATGGAAGAAAACACCATCAGCTACACGCGTGGCCATGTTGTTGTGCACGACCGCAAGTCTCTCGAAAAAAGGTCATGCGAGTGCTACGACATCATCAAAAATGACCAAGACAACTACATCAAGTTAAACCACTGAAGTCGCCACGCAGGAACAACTAGACAGAGACCATCTGGTTGCGAATGGCGTAGCGCGTCAAATCGGCCACTTTGTGCAAACCAATCTTGCGCATGATGTTGCGGCGATGGACCTCCACGGTGCTGGGGGCAATCTGCAAATTACGGGCTATTTCTTTGGACGAATACCCGTCGGCGATCAAGCGCAGGACCTGCCCTTCACGGCCGCCAAGCTGCCCGGTCGAAGTGACATCGCCGGACCTGGCCTTGCGAACACTCTCCATCATTTCAGCGGCAGCGGTCTGACACAAATACACACGGCCTGCCGCTACAGCGCGAACCGCTGACAGCAACTCATCAATGCTGCTGGTCGTCGAGACATAGCCTTTCGCGCCTGCATCCAGTATTTCGATGATGGAATTGCGATCCGAGTTGCCAGAAAAAGCCACCATGTTTTTGACCGGTTGATGGTGCGCGATCTGATGCATCAACTCAATGTCTTTTGCGTCGTTGGCTTGCATGCCAATCAACACCACATCGGGATCGACCTGATCACACAAGGCATTGGTCGTCGCGCCGTTATCGGAAATACCCACCAGATCCATGTCATGGTGCGTACGCAAGACCGCTGCGATGCCCTCAGAAACCACTTTGTGCTTGGAAGAAAGCAATACTCGAATTGACATGCTAGTTGCTCCTAATATGGACCGAAAAATATGAGCATTGAAAAGTCAAACAGTTTGTTGCGCCTCACAACTATGGGAAAAATATTTCAACTTTCAATTGCAGTAGGCGTTAAAAAAAGTGTATCCACCCGATTCAGCTTTGACTGTGCGGCTTGACACATAGCAAGAAAGATAATTTCTGAGCATCACTGAACCAAGCCTCCCCCAGTGGCACCGGACTTTCCAGCGACCGGTAATTCCAAGTTGCTCATTTTTTCACTGATGCTGAGTGCCTCTTTCAAATGTTCGTGGGCGTTGAAGGAGTGGTGTTTGGATAACTTCGCGTGGTGCAGGGCAGCCTTGAACGCCCCCGCCTCATGGTGCCGTGCAGCCTCTTTGTTGCGCTGATAGGCATGAAGCAAATCATCCGACGCACGCCGGTAGTGGTCACCGATATTTTCAGCGTAGGCTTTTTCGAGCATTTGATTTTCGTGGCTCATGTTCATTCCTTTCAAGGCTCTGTCTGTGTGAATGAAAATTCAAACCAAACCATTCGACTGCATATAACGCTGCAAAGACATGCGACCAGGGCAGTTGAGTTTTTGATAAATGTGATGCAAGTGAAGCTTGGCCGTGCCTTCACTGATGAACAGTTTGCTGGCAATTTTCTTGTTCGGCCACCCCTCGGTGACCATGCGTGCAACGGTCATTTCACGCGGTGTCAAAAGATGCGATGCATGTTCATTTTTCTTTTTTTGCTCAAGCAGCAAAGACATCGTTTTGACAGTCAAATCACGATCCAGCCATTGGCCACCTTGATGCACAGACTTGATGCAACGTATCAGCACTTGTTTTGATTTTTCTTTGGACACCAGGCCAGGAACATCCAGGTCCAGCGCCCGCATCACCTCGCCAATCGGCGCACCCGTGAACACGACTGGGTGGGTCTTCAAATTTTGTGCCCTGATTTCCTCAAGCACAGCCAAGCCGCTTTTTTGAGACAAGGACAAGTCCATCACCAAAATGTGCGGCTCGTGCTCCAACAAGGCCTTCATCGCTGCATCGCCATTCGTCACGCAGGCCTTGACCGCAAAATCAGGCGTGTTTTCAAAAACGTGGGTCAAGCCTTCCAGCATCACTGGATATGGATCGGCAAGCACAAGATTAATGCACATGAATATCGTCCTTTTCATAGTTTTACGGACCAAGAAATTCTCTTAAGCAAGCAAGGAATCACCTGATCCTTGTGCTCAGAATATGGCGATCTGTCTTTTTCTTTAATCGTCTGAATCAATGAGCCAAGCTACTTAAAAACCAGTGAGCCCCTAAAAACAGGTAGTGTTTTTGTCTTTCCCATTCAATCGGCACGCTCAAAATGAGCGCTGAAATCTTCAGCGGTAAATGCTGTGCTTGAGGTGCCGCATGTGGTTTGGATTGACGGCTGGTTTACCTAAGTGTTCACAGGCATGGCGAAAGCGTTGCAAGGTTTTTTGCGCACGCCCCAACACGCTGTCCGCGTCGTACCCCCCAAGCCCCAACACGCCAAAACGCATGCCGGTTAAAAGGGCCATGCCCTCGCTGGCCGTGTCGGCCACATGGATGTGGAACCGCCCAGCGGTCACCGCTTGCACCACCCGTTCATCCAGCATCAAATGGCGCAGGTTTCGGCGGGGCATCAACACCCCTTGATCGCCAGTCAAGCCAAGGCTTTCGCAACTCCGAAAGTAGCCTTCGATTTTTTCGTTGATGCCGCCGACAGGCAACAACTCGCCATGCTGATTGACTGCGCCTGTGACCGCGATGCCTTGCTGCATGGGCGACCCCGACAAGCTCGACAAGAGGGCATAAAACTCGGCACATGAAGCCGAGTCGCCCTCGACCCCGCTGTATTCCTGCTCAAAGACCACGGCGGCATTCATGGCCAACGGCGCAATGTGGGCAAACAAGGAAGACAAATAGCTGTGCAAAATCAGCACCCCTTTGTCGTGGATGGGACCGGACATCTCGACCTCCCGCTCGATGTTGAGCAAGCCCTCTTCTCCCGCATAAGTACTTGCCGTCACCCGCACGGGAAAGCCAAACCGGTAGTCCCCCAAATCCACCACCGTGAGGCCGTTGATTTGCGCCACCCGTTCGCCAGACACCACCAACAAACGTTCACCATCGACAATGGTTTCCTGCAGGCGTTGCTCTGGGTAGTTGTGGCGGTGAATCCGGGCTTGCCTGGCGTTCTTCACGTCGCTTGCCCTCACCTGTGGCATGTCGCGCTGCCTGGCCAATGCAGCGCTCTCAATCACCAAGGCCTCGGCCAAAGCGAAGATCGCGCTTTGTCGATCCTGGTCTTCGGCCTCGCGGTGGGTTTCTTCAATCAAGGCCGCGACCGCCGCAGCCGAAAAATGCGGCAACTTCATCCGCTTGCAAATCTGGCCCACAAAAATCGCCGTGGCGTGAACCGATGCGCTGGTGACCGGAATGCTCTCGGCAAAATCGACCTTGCAGCGAAAGCGCCGGGCAAACTCAGGGTCGGCTTCTTGCACCGCGTAGTACTCATCCACCGAAGCCACCAGCACCAACTTCACATCCACATCCACCGCCTCGGGCTCCAGTGAGACCGCAGCCATGGGCGCATACATCATGCCGGGCTCTTCAATTTGCACGCGCCCACTGCGCATGAAACGGCGCAATTTTTCCCACACATGCGAATCGGCCAACAAGTCACGCAGGTGCAGCATCAGAAATCCGCCATGCGCTTTCAGCAAACTGCCCGCACGAATGCGAGAAAAATCGGTCACCAATTCACCACTGTCCGACTCGTATTCAATGCTGCCAAACAACATCCTGAACAAGGGGTTGTCTTCACGAATGACAGGTGCCCCTTGCAACGCATGGTTGTCCACCACCACGTTGACACGAAACAGCGACAACACGGCAGCCAGCGCCTCCAAGCGCACATCCTCGTCATCCCCAGGCTCAAATAGCTCTACGTTTTCCAGCACGCAGTTCTGGATCTGCTCTAAAAATGCCCCCAACTTGACACTGTCCAGCACAGGTTGATTCAGCGCATTGCGGATCACCTGCATTTCGTGGTCCAGCATGGGCTTGAGGGTTTGCCTGCGCAACGCAGACAAGCCCTCGTTCATCACGCGCTCCATGGCTCGCGTTTTTTCAAGGTAGCGGCTGATTTCTTCTCTGAGCGAAGCTTCGGCAACATCTATTTCAGCGCGTTTTTCCTGGCTCAAGGCCAAAGCCTTGCCCGCTGTGACCGGCTCACCCTGTGCGTCTTTCAAAGTGAACACCATGTGCCCTTGATCGCGCATCAAGGCAAAGTGATGGGACTCGGCATAAGCACTGAGGGCCAGGTAACCACGGTCCTCTTCGGTTTTGTAAGACGCCTCAATCCGCTGGCTTTCGGCCTTGAAATCATCTTGCCGCAAGCGCTTCGGCACCTCGGTCTGCAAGCGCTTGGCCAACTGCAACAGCAACTGGCGCAGCACGCGCCCCTGCCCGGCCTGAAGACGCAGCGCACGGGGGCGCTCGGGTTCGTCAAAGTTGTGCAAATAACAAAGATCGGGTGGCACCGGACGCTGTTCGGCCTGCGCGTGCATCATCTGGCTGAGCAGCGTTGTGCGGCCGCTGCCCACCTCACCCAATACAAACAGGTTGTAATCCGGCTCGGTCATGCCCATGCCAAATTGGGCCGCTTGCTTGGCGCGCTCTTGTCCAATCCAGGGCATGCCTTGGTCCAGCAACTCGGACGTGTCAGAAAAACCCAAGGTGTCGGGCTCGACCGTTTTGCGCAACTGGTCTGCTGTCAACTCAAAGCCTTGGCCTGTGGTCGCTGTCGCTAGCGCGGTCGGGTCCATGTTCAAACGCTCCATCGGTTTCAAGCCAGCCAAGTTGCTTGTTTTGCTGATGGCAATTTAAGACAAGGTTGCGAGCCTTTCCGTGTGCTGCATCACGCTGTCCAAATCAAGGGACAATGACGGCATGCAAGCTCCATCACCTGACCTCAAGCAAGCGCGAAACCCGCTGCACGGCTTAACACTGGAAACCATCGTCACCCAACTGGCAGACCATTACGGCTGGGCCGATCTGGGTGTGCGCATCCCGATCCGCTGCTTCACACACGACCCCAGCGTGGGTTCCAGCCTGAAATTTTTGCGTAAAACGCCCTGGGCCCGCGACAAGGTGGAAAGCCTGTACCTGTTTATGCTGCGCGATCAAAAGCGCCAACAAAGGCCTGAAGACTGAGTTTGAGTGCGTCAGCCAACAGACGCTGCTGTCTGTCGCTTTTAAGGTGGAGGCCTGTTTTTAATCCACCGACAAGGCGAGTTCTCATGACAGACCCTCAAAATCCTCAAGAAAAAATGGCTGCTGCAGGCGCAGGCACGGCGGCTGGCATGCACGCTGCGGCGCACGAATCCAAACCGGCTTTTGAACGCTTGGCCGATCGTCTGTCTGACAGCATCAGCGACATGGCCCATCACAGCCGGGACGCGGCCGTCGAGGCCGAGAAATTGCTGGAACAAAAGACACGCAAGATCGCCGCCACGGCCGAGCATCAAATTCACTGCGCACCCTTCAAATCAATATTGATTGCGGCAGGCGCAGGCGCCGCAGTGGCCACACTGGTGAGTTGGCTGATCCGTTCACGCACCCATTGATGAACAAGCGCCTGCTCAAGCTTTTGTTGCTGTCGCCGGACCTGCTCAAAATGCACGCCCACGGCTATGCCGATCTGGCATCCGAGGAATGGGCGCTGCATGTGCGGGCTTGGCAAACCCGCTTGCTGATTTATGCCTTGGGCACGGCAAGCTTGCTGCTTGGGGTCTTTTTGGCAGGGGTGTCCTTGCTGCTCTGGACTGCATTGCCTGAGGTCAATGCGCACAGTGCATGGCTCATGTGGTTTGTGCCTTTGGCACTGGGTCTGTTCTCGTTGGCCTGTTGGGCGCGTGCCAGGCGCGTCAAGGTGGCACGCCCATTTGGCAAACTCAAAGCACAAATTGCGCTGGACATTCTGGCCTTGCGCCAAAACCAAGAGCCATGAGTACGCCACCGTCTGCCGAACAACGCCTGGCGGTGTCACGCGCGCTGTGCATTCAGGCCTTGCAGCAACCCGCTTGGTTATTGCTGCTTCAACGCGTGTGCGCCAAACCAGCGCATGCGCACAGCGAACAGCACAAGCCAGCCAACAAAACGCCGCCGCCTCCACCTCCGGTGACGGGGGTTTGAGCGCAACGCTCGATCCGGCACGCCCACTTAGTCTGTTGAAAGCATCGTGCCCCGGCACTTGGCCGCGCCGCAACGGCAGACATAACGCGCCTTGAGCGCTTCGGTCATCGGCTCGTCGCTGAACAAGCCATAGTCAAACGTCAGCTCTTCGCCCCTGTAAACAGGTCTGCGGGTTTTGATGAAAATGCGCCCCTTCA
>Ga0208916_10000044_pt1 | contig 49419 bp, 71 predicted proteins | sample DEB19_08_DNA_5_FD_184523 | JGI IMG/M metagenome (GOLD analysis project Ga0208916, IMG submission 184523) | Aqueous microbial communities from the Delaware River and Bay under freshwater to marine salinity gradient to study organic matter... | ecosystem: Environmental > Aquatic > Marine >... | reverse complement strand
GCCCCGCAACCGGGCGGAATGCCCGCGCCCGGCGGCTATGCCCCGCAACCGGGCGGAATGCCCGCGCCCGGCGGCTATGCCCCGCAACCGGGCGGAATGCCCGCGCCCGGCGGCTATGCCCCGCAACCGGGCGGAATGCCCGCGCCCGCGCCTGATTTCGTCCAGAATGCAGGGCAACAGCAACCAATGCAGGGTTATGCGCCTGCGGCTGGCATGACGCCGGGTCAAATGCCCCCGCGTTGATAGGCCCTTACATTGTGACCAATGCGGCGCGTTTCCAGGTGGAACGTGCCGCAAAACAGGCTATCCTGTTATTTCTTGGTCGGATAAATGGACGGGCCGAACCTATGTTGACTGCATCCCTTTTGAAGCGCCCCGCCTGCAATGTTGGGCGGGGCGAAATTATGAGGTATTACCTTGAACATTAGTCTTGATCACGCAATTTGCTACGATTGCGAGACTTTGCCGAACGTTTTCACGTTGAACGCGCAAGGGCTGCATTCCGACTTCAACAGCACTTGGGAAATTAGCGAATTCCGCGACGATAGATTTTATCTTTTTCAGTGGTTTGACCATCTTTACCGCAATCAAATTCCCATGCTTGGATTTAACAACGTATATTTTGACTATGCGGTTATTCATTGGCTGAAGAATAACCCAAATGCGACGGTTGCGCAAATCTATGAATTTGCAATGAACATAATCAACAGTCAAAACCGCTTTGGTAACACGATTTGGGATAGAGATAGATTTGCACCGCAGATTGACCTATTCAAGATTTACCATTTCGACAACAAAGCTAAAACGACAAGCCTTAAAGCTTTAGAAATTAACATGCGTTCCGAAAAGGTCATTGAAAGCGATCTGATCGGAAAGCGAGTTACGCCGCAACAGATTGACGGCGAATTGATACCCTATAACAAACATGACGTTGCGGAAACGAAAAAGTTTGCGCTAAATAGTCTGTCGGCGATCAACTTTCGTATTGGTCTAATGTCTGAATTTGGCGTTGAAGTGCTGAATTGGAATGATACAAAAATTGGGGAAAAGATACTTGAAAAAAAGATTGGTCAAGAAATCTGTTACTACCAAGACGAAAACGGGCGCAAGCAAAAGCGACAATCACCACGCAACCGGGTTGCATTGTCGGAAATTATTTTTCCGTATATCAGCTTTCAAAATCCCGAATTTGCGCGCGTTCTGGCCTATCTCAAAACGCAGGTATTGACGCCTGAAGAAATCATTGACACGGAAGGCAATGTAAATTTAGGCGATACGATTAAAACGAAGGGCGTTTTCGCGGGTTTGAAAGCGCATGTCGGCGGGGTTGACTTTCACTTTGGCACGGGCGGAATTCATGCCAGCGTGACCGCGCAACACGTCAAGGCAGGCAATGGCGTGATAATGCGCGATATTGACGTTGCGGGGTTGTATCCGTCTATCGGGATTGTGAACGGGCTTTACCCTGAACATTTGGGCGAACCGTTTGTTAAGGCTTACGCCTCATTGCCTGCCGAACGCAAAGAATGGCAGAAAAAGAAGGGCAAAAAATGCCCTGAAGCTAACAGCCTGAAGTTGGCCGGAAACGGCGCGTATGGGAAAAGTAACGATAAGTTTTCTGTTCTGTATGATCCGAAATATACAATGACTATCACCGTAAACGGCCAACTTATGTTGGCGATGTTGGCGGAAAGGCTGATTACTGTTCCGACGCTTCAGCTTATCCAGGCCAACACAGACGGAATAACTTATCTTATCCGCGAAGAATACGAACCATTTGCAAAGCAAATTTGCCGCGATTGGGAAGCCTTGACGCGCCTTACACTTGAAGACGCGAATTATTCGGATATGTGGATACGCGATGTTAACAACTACATTGCGCGATCACTGGACGGCACATTAAAACAAAAAGGCGCGTATTGGCACCCTGAAGCTGGCGCGCGGTATTTCGAAAGTATTAGTGAAGCGCAGCCGCCCGCGTGGCATAAAGACCTTGGAAACCTTGTGTCGATTAAAGCCGCCGTCGCTGCGATGGTGCATGGCGTCAACCCCGAAACGTTTATTCGGGCGCACACAGACAAATTCGATTTTATGTGTCGGGTCAAGGTTGGCAGGGCTGATACCTTGACGCTGGCAGGGCGGGAAATCCAGCGCACCAGCCGTTATTATGTGGCGCGGCAAGGCGGCGTGATGGTCAAGACTTCGCACCCCGCCGAAGGCAACCGACTAGGCGACTTCAAGCGGGCGTCCAAGATCACCGATTTGGAATTTCAGCGAGTAACGCAGGAAATCGGGCCGGGCGTATGGGATGCCAGAATTCACACCAAGAACAAATCGCGTTACGAAATGCGGGAAACTGCCATTCAAGCAGGTTGGCAACTCGCTTTGTGTAATGATGCAAACGATTTTTCATTTGACAATCTCAACTATCAATGGTACTTGAACGAAGCATTGAAACTAATTGTCAGATAGGGCAAGCCATGACCAAAACACGCGGCGAAATTCTTGATCAGGTCAAACACATGATCACCAAAGAACGCAACAACACCCACGGCGAACCGGAAAACACGTTTCCGCTTATTGCGAAAGATTGGACGGAATACCTTCACCGCGCCGGGCTGATGCCTGTCAGCGAGAAACTTCAGCCGCATCAGGTTTGCGAACTTATGGCAATTTTCAAGGATTGCCGCCATCAGATGAACCCGACACACGCCGACAATCGCCTTGATCAAATCGGCTATTTGGCGCTTGCCGTTGAATTGCAGCCGGGCGCGGCTAAGGTCGGCAAATTGATCTGGCTTGAAAATCCGGCACCAATCACTAATGAACTTATGGAATGCGGCAATTTTGTTTTTCAAGGATGGAACAAGAAACTATTTGAATTTACAAACAAAGGTGCGGAGCCGCGTATTGTGAAAATTTCAGAAACGTTTCATTCAAAAGTTTATGGAAAATGGACATACGAAATTGTCCGATCAACGGGCAGACTTTACGACTATCACGGCAATCTTGTCGCAGCTACCAATCGCAGCGAGTAGCGCCGTATTCGTTTTGTGCTGCGATCTTTTCGGCTTCAGCCCGATCACTTTTTACGATAACAGCCGATGTTTCCGGCGTGAAAGTGATCGGGCTATGAACCACGTCGCAGAAATCGCCCGGTTTGATGCAGCCGCTAAGGCTTGCGGCTGATACGATCAGCAAGGCGCGCATCATCGTCTTTTTCAACATCGCTTTTGATCCTGTCAATGTCCCGCCGCGCCTGAAGGTTCGCGCGGTCTTGTTTATTTATTACAGACTTGCGGCCCATCACGAATAGCGCGACCGAACCAGCGGCAAGCGCGACCGCGACGATATAACCCCAAGCCGTGCGCAGCGCACCCATCAGCCGCGCCCCACGGCCAGCATACGCAGCCGATGCCGCAAGACATAGGCCAGCGCCGCCAACGCCACCAGGATACCCACCACGGCGATAATTTGCGCGGTGGCGTCAAGCCCACCGATGCCAGATAGGACGCCGCCCGCAGCCGTCACAACGCCGCCGCCGCTCACAATGGCACCAATTGCAGTTGCATCCTTTCCGGCAGTCTGCGGTAAGTCGGGCGCTTCAGCTTTGGCCGGGTTGGCTTCGCGCGCAGGCAACGGAATTTTGTGGGTTTCCACGTCTTGCCGGGCAAGCATCAATGAACGGTCAATCACGCCAATATCATCAACTTGCGCGCCGTCATATTTGCCCATAACCCGCGTTGTCCAGCCGTTTTTGGAAACGCCCCAATTCGAAAGCGTTTTCATAAATGCGAAGCGCCGCTCATTGATTGAAACAATCAAATCGTCAAGGCCATCTTCTTCGATATATTTGCGCATTGCAACAAGGGTCTGATTTCCGAAAACGCCATCAGCTTTGACGCCAATTTCCCGTTGCAGGTCTTTAATCGCCCGCGACGGCCCGGAATTGACAGAATAATCCGCCAACGTATAATCTAGACCATGCGGCAATTCGTTGAAACGAACAGGGGTGAAATAGTTTTCAACAAGGATTTTTTCAGCAAGCGTTTTGCTGATACCCTTGACCGACCGCAGGGGAAGGCCATGCGCTTCGTTATACGCATCAAACGCCCGCTGCGTAATGCCACGATCTGTTGGCCCGCCCTTATCGACAACGAAGCCGCCTTCAGACATTCCAAGGCATTGCAACACGAATTCTTCATTCTGTTTCATTTTCTTCCCCTAACCATTTCTTCAATCACACGTTGTTGTGTGCGGTTTATATCGCGCACTATTTCAATAATAGTTTGTTGATTGCGGCACATATCCTCAACACCACCTTCAACACGTCCGAAATATTCAAGGTTCTTTTCAAATAGCCCACACATGCGCAGCATAAGATTTTCCATTGCCGTTTCGTTACGACCGGAAAACAGCAGCGAACCAATTTCTTTGCGCATCAACAGCACAACGATTAGGACGGGCGCAAGCCATGGCACCGCATCCCATGGAACCCTTTCGAGAACCTTTTCAATTATGCCAGTTTCGCCCATTTCATTCCCTTGCGTTGACAAGATTTTAAGCAATCAAGTGCTGCATTCTTGGCACCCAACGCAAGAAAAAACGTAATCCAACCGTATGTATATGTTGCACTTGAACCGTTGCCTTTCACAGTGGCAAGTACCGCAAAACCAAAAAAACCGACCATCGCAAATAACCGAAGAAACGGGCTTAACCACCAACGACCATTGATCTTGATACCCAAAGCCCAAACCATCGCCAAATTGCAAAGCGCCGCTGCGATGATGTATTGCCAGATTTGCGGCAACCCTAACCAACCAATCGGAGGCGTCCCGTGTATGACCGCCGAAAGCCCGATATAAGACCCCATACCCAAGGCATAGAAAGCGCCGATGACTTCAATCTGTCTTTGCCTTGGGTACAGGTAGCGCATGTGTTAGCCCTTGGATTGTCTACCGATCTGCATAACCCAATATCAGAAGATTGTCACCCGAATTTCGCCGCGCGCCCCGTTGCCACCAGTACCGTTATTTGTGCCACCGCCACCACCGCCCGGAACTGAACCGTTCGCCGCAACAAATGACCCTGTACCACCTGACCCCCCGAATTTACTGATGCCGCCAGATCGGTTGCCTGTGCTGCTACTGTCACTGCCGCCACCGCCGCCACCCCATGATGCGGCACCGCCTGCGGATCCTACCGAACCACCGCCGCCACCGCCATGAATGTCTGTAGCATCTGAGTTTGCCACCGCACCCCCTGCACCGCCGCCGAGCGAACCACCGCCCGCGCCGCCTGTACTGAGAACGCCGCCTAATCCACCATATGCGTATAGTGTTGCGTTGAAAATAGTGTTACCACCGTTAAGACCGTTGCCTGCCGAACCTGACCGCCCGGCCCCACCCGCACCAATGGTATAGGAAATTACGTCTGGCAAATCGTTCAAAGTATACCAAAATTCAGTGTATGCCCCGCCGCCGCCGCCGCCGCCTGAAGTCGTATTTCTACCGCCGCCGCCACCGCCGGCCCACGCTTGAACAAGCACGGGCGTATTCGGGTCTTTTGCTGATTTAATCAGCGAAATATCAAGTGTTCCCGAAGTTGTCAGGACATACTTAAATTTTTCGTTTGACAAATCCGCGTTATTCGGATCAGAAAGCGAATAGAATTTACCGTCCAAATAGACAATAAAATAATTTGTATCTGACCGGAATTGATCACTTGCGAATTGTTCGCCGTTTGACTTCAACAATTCATAATAAGGATTTAAGGAAGTAACACGAATTCTCACATTACCGGAATTGTTGGCATTCGGCTTGATAAAAAATGACATAGGCGGCAAAACGTCGGTTCCGGCGTTCAACGCCGGATCAATTGTAATCGTGTAATCATTACCGGAATTACTGATTACTGTTGGCCGAAGAATGATAGAATTGAACAGTGTGTCAAAGTGTTCAGCCTCTTTCGTTGTTTTGTCGCGCCCGTTCGGCCCGGTTGCTTCCAAACCCGTCCAGAATGTTCTATCTGCCATCTTCTCAACTCCAAATTTCCGGCGCTTCGTCAACTGCCGTAATGGTTGCGATTTTCTTTTCTGTATATTGAATGTCGGTCACAATCAAGCGTCTATATTCACGTTCGATTGTACCGACGATAACCAGATTTCCGGGTTTGTATTTATCAGGATCAATTTCAATTGGTTCAAGCAACGTTATGGTTGAAGTTTCGCCAGTAACCATATCAACCCTATGCCGTGTAAGAACCCCTAGTGAATTTCGGATTGCAATTCCACTAATCATCCCGATCAAATAAATGTCATCTGTCAAATAGAAATCGCTCACATCATACAGGTCAGCTTCGTCATATATTGTAACAGGGCTATCAAGCGTTACTTCTGTAACAAACCCGCTACCGTCAAGCGTTACTGATGTAATTCTTGCGGATTGGTTTTGATATTGCATAATTACATCATTCGCAACTGCTATCAGCGAACCGCGACGAATTGCCAAAGATGCGATATTCGTATTGAATGAGTGCAGAGCCGCCCGCATTCGCGCTTGACGAAGATCAATCTTCGCCCGGCGTTCAATCTTACTGCGTTTGACTAGCCCCAAATATTCAACCTGTTCCGTTAGTGCATCTGATGAATTTGCGTCATCTGCATAAACGATAATCTGTTTTCCAGTGTATTCATAATCTTGATCCTTGTAATTTGGACGCAGCCCCGCCGCTAGGCGATTGAACATTTTCCTAACCGAATAGTTATTTGAATTACGCGGTGTAAAAGTTTGTTCGGGCGGTTCGTCGCTTCTATCCTTGTCAATGATTACGCCCCAAATTTCGGATTGGTATGGGGAAGCAAACCCGCAAGACGCAATGATGCGCAAGATTTCAAAAATAGAACCACCTTCCAAGATCAGATCACAAGTCAAATCTTCGTCAATGCAGAATTGCCGCCATTCGATCAAAGATTGTTCCCAAAGCATTACTTCGGGCAAAGGGTCGCTGTTCAGGGAACCTGTCAAAATGTTGCGAAAATGCGGCGCGGGGTTTGACGTTGTTATCATATTCCCCCATTTTGTGCCGTCATAGTCGCGCACATAACCAGAGGCAACTACCGAAGTTTCATCAACTTCCCTGTTTTTTGCAGTAATATAAATCAGCGCCAAATTCTTTTCATTGATCGGCTGTTGATAACGAATGTTTACGCATCTGACCAACGTTACACGGTCAATCAAACCAGACCGACTAAGCGGCATTAAATCACCGGGCGGAACATCGTAAAAGTCTTGAATTGATCCGTTCAATTCGTAAGAACTGGAAACAAATTGACTATCGCGGAAAGTTGCGCCGCGTATAATTTGAACGTCATAAATTCCAGGCGTCCAATCGGCTGCATCTAGCCAAACATGCATTGTGTTATCAATCAAAAGAATGTTTCTTAGATTGGTTGTTGCTTGCGTTCCGTCTTTGTAAACATCATTTCCAGAACCCGCCGAAAAATAGCTGTCACAAGCCCAAGAACCGCCGCCCGAAAGCGGAACGGTCTTACGCGCTTCAACCCATCCGTTTGTTGCAGGCGGGACGGGCAAACCCGCTCCGAATGCTTCACCAAACATAAATTTGATTTGAATTCGTTTCTGACTTTGCGAATTGTCTTTATAGTGAAATTCAGGCAACTCACGCCATGTTGACGCGCCGCGCAACTTCATACGAATGCGAAACGGAATTCGCAAAGTTTCGGTTGATATGTCATCTTTTACCAGCCCGGCAATGTAAAGATGCAACCAACTTTCGTTTGGATTTTCCGCCGTTGAAAATGAGTGCCAAACAGGCAACGGCCCGGCATAGTTTGCGCCATCGCTTGCCTTGACGCCATGCGTTGACATTTCCGCGCCAATGGTAAACGTTTTTCCGTATCTGTCGGGAATGTCAATTTTAGGGCTTTCCGGCAACCCGTCATAGGTCAGGATTGATAGATCGGTTCCGGCGTCTGATGCCAGCGCATCACCAACCCGGATTGTTTCCAGCTTGTGCGGCCCGGCTAGACCAAGAATGGCCGTTATAATTTCGTCTTGCCCAACCATTTCAACGATCGGTTCAGCCAGGAAGGGCGGAAAAATCTTGCGCGTCCCGATGACTGCCGGGATTGCCGCGTTCTGTTGCAACACGTTGCCGCGCACCGATGCAGGGTTTAGCGTTGTCGCGGTCTGATCACTGCCCACGACGCTTGCGCCGCTCACTGGCACCGATGACAGGGCATTGACGGCCAATCCCCCTACAATCGACACACCAGCCGCCGCAAGCCGCGCCCCTGCCGTGCCTTTGGCAAACGACGCCCCCAAGAACTTAGCCAATGATCCGCCTGCGATGCCTTGTGTCACAAACGTAAGCGCCAAGGCCGCGACGAATGCAAAAATCTGCTTTACTCCGCCTTGTTTACCACCTTGGACGGCGACTTGAAAAATAAGGTCGGTTCCGGTTTCGGACGGGCGCGGATACACCTTGGCCCACAGATCACGCGGCACAACATGACCGTTTAGCGATACCGTGCCAACCTGCGCAAAATCAGACGGCAACCAATCGGCCAAAGCGATGATTTCAGAAATGGAACGTTTTTCAGACCAAGTTTCAAAACGCGGCGATTTGAGGCAAAAGGGGTCACGATAGATTAAGGCAATACCCGGCTTTTGTGTCTGCGAAAGCATTTAACCCGTTCCCTTATCGTGAAATGATCCAGCGGCAACACCAGAACATTTGAACCCTTTTCAATGTGCATCAGCTTTCCGGCGTTTGTGATCAGCCCAACATGCGCGTTTCTAATTCCGCCATATTGTGACATTACAACAACATCAAAAGGCTTCAGATTTGGCCGATCAACACTTGACCATTCCTCACTGTCTTTAGCGCCGTCAATCATGTAGGCAACGCGCCGCAAGTCTGAAGGGCTGATTTCGGCGAATTCCGGCAAGGCAATGTTCAACTCTTGCAGATATACTAGCCGAACCAAGCCCCAACAATCAAGACCGGATAAATCGCGCCCGTGATCCTTGAAAGGCGCAATCGTATATTTGCTTTCCCAACCGATCACCAGTAAAGCCCCGGCGTCCGGTCTTCTGTTGCAAAAATAGTCGGGTAAGTTTCTTGCGTATATTCCCAGGTTTTAAGCGTCCCGGTTACAAAATCATTCTTGATTTCAACGTCAATAAGGTAGAGATTAAGCGCCGTATATTCGGCAACCGGATTTGGTGCAAGCGGTTCGTGCGGTGTTACACTTTCGTCAAAAAGCGCAGATGAAAAAATTCGCATGTCAATTATGGCAGGTTCGGAAATATCCAACAAAACAACGCCAATTTGACGGTCAATATTCTGGACGCGCAATTGCGCCGAAGGCGGCTTGTCGCTATCGGCAAGAATTGAAATATCGAAATCAAAGCCCTGATACGCGCGGTTATCGGGGTCGCTTGCGTCAAGTTTAATGTTCGCACCGTTCTGAACAATGCGAACGCTTTCCAATAACGAAGGGTGTTTTATTTCAAGGAAAACAATCGGAAAGACTTCGCTTTCTTGCGTGTCAATTGCTTCCCTGAAACTTTCGCTGATTTCCCGTGTCATAGCAACATGACCTTTAGCCCGATGGTAAACAGTCCAGGTGCAACACGGGCTTCATTGTATGCCCGATCTTCGGAAATTGGCAAGAACTTGCAGCGTTGATAAACCGTTGAAGTGTTAGCCCCAATCATCGGATCAACCCACATAAACGGCAAATTTCCGTCTTTCAAAGTTGTGTGAAAGAACGTCAAGAAAATATCACGCTCACTTGCCGGAATTGCGGTCAATTCGACTTCATACGTTTTGACAACATATGTTGTTTTTCGGCGCGTAATAGCCGGGCCGATTTGGGGTTGATATGCGTCAATGTTCGATTGCGGCCCGCCTGCTACGTTCAACGCGCCCGCCGTTCGCAGCCCATCGGGCCAAAGTGGATCAGACATTAGCGAATTACCTTCTGTTGCCGCGTACCGTAGCGAGTAGCTTGCACACCGTCAAATTCACCGTTCGCCATGCCGTCGCGGGTTGTGTCAATAATGATGTTGCGAATTTCCGTGCCGTCGCTTTGTTTTTGGCTTTCTTCGCGGGTTGTCGTGTTGGGCGCGTTGTTGATCACGTTCACTTGCACGGCAGGGGCGGAATTAGCCGCGCCCTGTTGCGCTTGATACATTTGGACGCCAAGGCTACCGTCTGGCCCGCGCGTCAACGGCATGACCGCTTCCGGCCCCGCCTCACCCATCAGCCCTAGCGCACCGCCCTTGGCGAAAGCAAACATTGTTGGCGTGTTCACAATGCTGTTACTGAAGGCGTTCCCCTTGGCGTTCGGGGTGATATTCAGGTTTGCTGCGTTGAACGCCCCGCCCTTGTCGAAACCGAACGCAGCCATTAGCGGTTTGATGATTGCAGCCTGAATTGCAATATTGATCATGTCCCGAATGATCGAACGGGCCATTTCGCCAAAGTTAACCGTTCCGCCCGATGCCAGATCAGCAATTGCACCACCTAAGCTTTCAAACCCGCCTTTTTGCAGGTCGGACAATTGCTTTGCGATTGTGTTAGTTTGTTTTGTTGTTACCTTAGCCCATTGTTCAGCCGAACCACCTGCCGCGATAAACGCAGCTTCAAGCCTAGAAATTGCGCTTGTATATTGATCAACGCCAATTATACCGGTATCAAAGGCAGCTTGTATGGCGCTGAACGCAGTCTTACCCTGTGTTATGACCTGAATAGTTTTTTCAAATTCTTTTTGATACTTTTCGATATCCGTCAATGGTGTCTTTTTATTTCCTGAAGTTTTACCGGACAGTTCTGCAGGTGTCCTATAATCGCCCAAATCCATCGGGCGACCTTTTGGACGTATAACGTTACTGTTTACATCAAAACCCGTTCCTGTGATTTTTGATTTCGCAACTAAAGCTTTTTCAATAGTTTTCATTAATGCTTCAACCCCGGAAATTGCAGCATTCATCCAACTCGCTTCAGGTGCGGAATTGGCAAGTTGGCGCAATGCTTCTTCAGCTTGAAGACCACGCATTGCTAACTCACTTGCTTTAGCGCCCGATTGTGCAAGAATTTCATTAACCACCGAAAGACTGTTAGCCTGTTCTTCGAAAGTAGTTGCGCGCGAAGCATCAGCCAATGCTTTTTGCATTTCTCTTGCTTGATCAACTGTCAAACCAACGCTGCGATATAATTCATCTGCCGCCACTTTGGCGTTTTCAAGCCATTGTGGATCAGACGCGCCCGCTTTTATCATGTTGTCATATTCGTTAATCAATGCGTTTACATTCGTAAACCCTTTTGCATAATCTGCAATTACCGATTTTGCGTCTGACATAGCTTGATCAACTGCAAGTTGTCTTTGATGTTCAATCATGCGCAACAATGCCGCATCAACTTCACCATATTTTTCAATCAATGTCTGGACGCCATCGGCGCTATAAATCTTGCTGATTTCATTTACAGATTTCAAACTTGCCTGTAATGACTTCAAATGTTCGTCAAAACGTTCAATGACCGTTGATCCTGAACCGAAAGCGTTCATTAAAAACGGAATTGCCACGGTTGCGACTATTGAAGCCGCGATTGCGATAGAACCGAACCCAAGCGCAATATCCGGCAACTGGACGGCCAAAGCGCCTAGATAGTTTCCTGTAACAGCGCCTTGTTGGGCAACCTGCGAAAGCTGTTGGCCCAACATACGCGCGCCGCCGCCCGCTGCAAAACGTGATTTTTGGTCAACGTCTTCAACGGTTTTTCCCAAACCTAGATAAGATGCTGCCGCTTTTTCACGGGCTGTAATTGCTTGTTTCTCTGTCAGAATGTTATTCTTTTCAGCAAGAGTAATTTCCTGCAATGCCATTTCATATTTCTTACTTGCGGCATACAATGGGTTGTATTTGTTGCGCAGCATGTCAAGCGTTTCCGCCTGTTCGCGCTGCGTCCTAGCCAATTGTTCGCTTGCTTTGGCGGCTTTGTCCGCGTCTGTTTTCATTTGACTTGCAAGACGTTCGGATGCCTTTTGCGCTTTATCCGACGCAGGCACCAAACCTTCAAGTTTTGTCTTGGCTTTATCAAGACCGGAAGTTTCCGCACCGAAACCGATTGTAGCAATATCATCCATTCACTTATTGCCTTTTTGTTTGTTTCGTTCGATTTGTGCGATAATTTCGGACTGGATTTCTTTTGTAAAAGTGGTATCCATTGCGGCTAATATTTCGTATTCTGCGGGTTTAATATCGTTTCCGGTTAGTTGCGACCATGCTAGAAATTCGCTTGGCGGTATCTTGAAGCATTTCCCGTCATAGGTTCTTGTCAATCTGTCGGAAATATCGCAATACCAATCATAGAGATATTGCCCGGCTTCAGGTAATTCAAAAACTGGGCTTGCAGTTTCCGCCCTGTCATTGCGTTCGCGCCGCGTTTCGCCCTTTTCATCGGGCGTTTCATAACGGGCGCGAACAAGGATTGCCTCACACAGCGCCGATTTTATTTCGGAAAAAAAGCGGTATCGTCGCCCAATTCCATATCAATGAATTCTTCGGCCCAAGGAACGTCACTGAAGAATTCACGCAAATTGGCTTGCGAAAAATCGTGATCGGTTTTTCCGCGCCAAGAAAACTGCGCTTCTTTCCAATCCCAACCGATCACGCGGGCGCAAATGATGCGCTTGCCGTTTTCTTCAAGTTGCGCCGATTGAAGCTTTTTGCCGCGCTGCGATTGTTGCAACGTGATATCGCGTGTCGAACGTTCAACCGCTTTGGCGCGCGGGTCGGTTGCCGGAATAAGGTCAAAGAATACGCCAACCTTTCCGGCTGTCGGATGCGTCAATTCAACGCGGCGCGAAGTCGGCGCAAGATCGGCAATATCTTTCATCTGTTCTTTCATTTTGGGTTTTCCTTTGGGTTTCATGTGGAGTTGCGCCCGGCTTATCCAACCGGGCGCGTGGTATCATCAGGCGACGGCAGACGTTGCCGCGCTGAAGGCTTGGCCGATGCCTGCGGTTGACGTTGCGACCACCCGGCCTTGAATAATCTTGCCAGTCTGTGCCGCCGTCAAGAGGAAGGTGCTGTTGACCGCGCCGGGGATTTGGACGCCGCCCGCATACCAAGAATAGCTATAGGTCGGGGTCGGTGAACCCGTCCAGGTGCCATTGCTCAGGGTCAGCGTTTGGCCCGTGGTTGCCGTGCCTGTGATTGCGGGCGCTGCGGTGTTGGTTGGTGCCGTGCCGGAAGTGGTCGGATCAACAACAACTTCTTTTTGGTTGAACCCGAAGGTGAAAACCTCAAGGTCAAAGTCTTCGTTGCGCCCAAGGGGGCGTTTCGGCCCGGTTACAATCCCGCGATTGTAAATCACGGTTGGTTGCCCACCGCTATAAACCGGGTCTGTGCGGATGATCTTGGTCGCATAGTTGGCGTTTGCCGTTGCTGCCGCCGTGCGCAGGATGATTTGCCCGGCGTCATAGGGCAGGCGCGGCACTTCCAATTCAGGGCTTCCGGCGTCATTCAGACCCTTGGCCTTTTGCACCACCGACTTATCCCAAGTATCATAGGTCAGAATATTGACCGAAGACCCCACTTCGCCAACCGAACCAACACCGCCGACTTGAACCCAAGTCAGGGCTTCGAATGCCGTGCGGTCAAGATCGGTTTCTTGCGCCGTGGCGCAAACCCAGAAAGTTGACCCCGAATTTGTGTTGACAAAGGCCATCGGCGCAGCGCCGATAAGCCCAATCGCGGCGACTGTCGCCAACAGAATTTTCTTCATCTTTGCAACCCCTTGTGCGTGTTCAGGAATGATATGCGAAACTTACCGGAAAAATCGTTTCTTGTCCACCGTCAAGCGGTTCGGTGATCTTCGGCACGTCCGAAATCATCAACCGCGCCGCACCGTATGTCATAACGTGGCCTTTCGGGAAGGCGTTTGCGATCTGCTCGCATACCTGAAGCGCCGGGAAGTCGCCCTGATCGTCCATCGGCCAATGCAGCCCCACCCGAATGATACCGCGAAAAAACTTTTCATTGCCCCAATTTCGGGCTAAGTCATTGGGAAAGCGGAAAACTTCAATATATTTCTGATCGTTTGGCGGGGTGAAGATGCGGCGCGGCATTTTCAACGGCAAACCGATCAACATTTCCAGCGTATCAAACGTATTGAAAATCGCCTTGGCCGTGTCGTATTCCATGCCCATTTGTCAGACCCTTTTTGCCAGCCGCCGCACAACGTTATTGACGATATTTTGCCAATTTTGCAACGCCTTATCACGAAAACCGTTATAGAAATTCTGCCGGCGCGCGTAAATCGCCGTCCAACCGAAAAACACCTTTTGCCCGGTTTCCAGCCCCGCAAGTTGCGCTGTTGCAACGTCTGGCATATAGGGGATACTGCCCGGTTCTGCGTCTTCAGGCGGGCGAATTGGCCCGGTTGGCATACCGGAAAACGACACTTGACCGGACGCCCGAAGAAACCCGGTATCAAGAGGCATTGAACCGCCTTTGCCCTTTGGCGTCTGCATTTCCTCGATTAGATCACCAATGCTTTCGCGCGCGACCGCATCCGCAAGCGCCTTGTGCCGCAAAACGATAGCGGAAACTTGCGCCGTGAAATCTTTAGCCATTTGGTTAAATCCCCGCTTGTCATCGGTTGGCGCGTAGTGTATCGGTTAGGTCAGCCATCGCCAAACGAGTTATCAAATGACCGAACTTGAATTGATTGTTGAAAAACTTGGCAAACCTTCGGCATTCATCGCCACCGCGTCAAACGTTTCGAACCTTCGCAAATGGGCAATCTTGACCGGGCTTGACCCCATGTCGGTGCATATCATGCCCGCGAAAGACCTTGTGAACCTGTATCACGAAAGCAACGCCGAAAGCAAGGTTGACGCGCGGAACGCCCTAGAATTGACGACTGAAATTTTTGTCAAGATTATGAACGCGGTCAACGTTCCGGGCTTCAACGTTGATATAACCCGCGAAGTAACTCGCGACGAAGTTGCACGATACATTGCAGCGCCGGAAATGCGCCAAATTTACGAAGACGCCGCCCGCAAGGTTTTTGACACTTTGCCGCCGCGTCAAATCCAGGTCACAGCACCCGGCTTCGTTGGGCCGATTGTTGGCGGGATTCAACACTACGCCACCCAAATGGCGCTGAAGATTGTCGCGCTAAATCATCCGCTAATGATGGTTGGCCCGGCAGGGTCAGGCAAAACAACCATTGGCGAAACCATCGCGCAATTGTTGAACCTGCCGTTTTACATCACAAACGCAATCGGTGACACGTTCGAATTGTCCGGGTTTATGGACGGAAACGGAATTTATCACGGCACCCCGTTTCGAACAGCTTTTGAATTTGGTGGCGTTTGGCTTGCTGATGAAATTGACGCATGGTCTGCAAATGCGTTGCTTGCCGCGAACTCTGCACTTGCGAACGGTTATGCTGCGTTTCCTGATCAGCCGCGCCCGGTCATGCGTCACCCTGACTTTCGAATGATTGCCACGGCAAACACCTTCGGAACAGGTGCAGACCGCGTTTATATCGGGCGAAATGAATTGGACGCGGCAAGCCTTGATCGGTTTGCAACGATGGAAATTGATTACGATTTGCAGCTTGAACGCCATTTATGCAACGGGCGCGAAGATTGGCTTGACTATGTTTGGCAAGTACGGAAATCGGTTCAGGCCAAGAAAATCCGCCATGTTGTTTCGACACGCGCTATCAGCATGGGAAGCGCCGCTTTGAATGCAGGGCTAACCCGTGGCGACGTTGAAAATCTATATCTGTTCAAAGGAATGTCTGAAGTCGATAGAGGGAAAGTCACGAAATAACACTTGACGACCACCGGGCACTAATGTAGTGTGCATGTAACGAAACAACACACTGAAGGAAACGCAGATTATGGAAACCAAAGACGAAATCCAGAAATTTCTGATCAGCAAAGGGCATAGCGCATTTAAGGCGCTTGAAATTGCCATTGCGTTCAAACGTGGGGAAACCCATGCGATTGATTGGGTCAAGGCGCTTGTGGCGAAATGACCCTAACAATCGGTGACAGTGACGAATATCTAGGGCGGTTCCGGTTTGACCGGACGCCCGTTTATTTTGGCTTTTCCAGCCTTGACGCCTTGACCGATCATATCGAAAACATGCCATTGCCTGCCGACAAAGACGCGCGGGCGGGTTGGGATGCGTCACCAGGCTTTGCAGGGTCGGCCAGCATGACTAGCGCAATCCTGACCGCCCGCACGGGCTGGCAAGAGGGGCTAGAACGCGCTGAAGCCATCGCCGCCGATCTTGCCGCCGAATACCCCCGCAAGCCTGCCAGGACGCATTCTGTCGCGGGCGCATCGGTGAACGTTGGGCGGTTACTCGCTGGCAGCCCGGCCCACATGCGGCGCAACGTCCAGACCGAAGGCAAGCGCGTGATAACGCTGTTTTTGGAAAATTCAGCGAGTGCAGGGATTGATCGGGAAATTTTGATCACGCGCGCCGCGATCATCGCCGCAGTTTGCGACATTCTAGAAAATCGCGGCCATTCCTGCGAAATTGTCAGCCTGATCACGACTTGTCTAGATGATGTTGACGGCGAACAATTAGCTTGTCAAACTGCTGTGAAAGTCAAGAACGCGGGCGAACGTCTGAACCTTGCAAATGCAGTTTTTGCTATGGGTCATCCTTCATTTCAACGGCGCTTCAGGTTTGCGCTTGTCGGTTCGGTTGCACGGCTTCGCACGATTTGGCGCAATCAAGGCTATCCGGCAAGCGCCTTCAGTTTGCAGCACCGGCCCGGCCCGAACGAATTCTATTTTCCCATGATCCAAATGCGTGATCTTGAAAAAGTCGATACCGGATCAACGCGCGAAATGTTTGACTTTGTGACGCCAAAAAATCTAAGAATAATGCTTGACGACCAATCGCTTTCAATGTAGTGTGTAAGCAAGGAAAACGGCAATCCTGCCGATAAACTGAAAGGTTTTTTACTATGTCTTTTGCTTCCCCTGCTGATCGTCTTGCGCTTCGCAACTCTGTTGAAGCTTCGGGCTTCGTTCTTGATTTTGTCGTGCAAGTGCGCAAAGAAGGGCGCGAAAGTGAATTTGCCGCAGATGATCTTGACCATGCCTTGACCATTTCCGGGCAATGGTTGAACGTTCATAAAGCGGAATACGTTGAAGTTTTCCGTGTGAATTCGGACGGCACCTTGCGCGCCACCCTTGGCGCAAACTGAACCGATCAAGCCGGGCATAATGGCCCGGCTTTACTCTATCAGGGCTGCAAAATGATCACGGTTGAACAGGCACAGACGACCAAAATTCTTATGTCAACATTAGTTGGCCGGATGGTTTCAACGTTCAAAATGCCACATTGCCCGATTTCATTTGACGGCAAACTGTTGCACATTGACGACGAAGGACAAGTGTATGTCGTTTTTGCAAATAGCTTCGTTGCAATGGAGTATCACGAAGCGTTTAACGGTTGCAAAGTCGCAAGTTTTGGTGCAGTGTGCAACGCATACAACATCAGCAAGGAACCGACGAAATGAAACTGATTTATCAAGCTGAAGCATACGGAAAAGAGAAAGTAACCGGGATTTATGCGATTTGCAAAGGTCGCAAGAGTGCGTACCGTTTTCGGTTTTTCGAAACTGCAAGCTATGCTAGCGGAAAGTCCGGTGAAGGCAGAATACTGCGCGAATACGAAACAGACGGCGCGGAATTGACCACCGAACAGCGAGGAATGCTGATCAAATCTAAACAAACGGAATGTCTGTTCAAAGGTGACGACATTTTTCCGATGATGCCCTAACCACTAAGCCGAGCGCTATTTTTCGCCCGGCAACTTGGCGAACGCCAACCCGCGCAATTCGGCCAATTCATCCGCAGGCAATTTGCGCGCGTATTCTACCGCACCTGCTAGCCAATCAATTTTGATCTTGACGCGGCAACGACATTGAATTGTTTCGGACGCAGGGGCGTTTAGGTCTGTATCGCCAGGATACATTGCCAGACCGCCCAACGGAAATTTAAAAGGCTGATCAAACGCGACCTTTTGACCGTCCATTAGGCGATGCGTTTCTCTAACGCGAAAATCCCCGGCGCTATCCCATTCACGGGTCACGGCGCTAGCCTTGATTGCGCCCATATCAATAGCTTGGTTTATTGCCTCAAATTGTGCTTTATTCAGCGCCTTGATTGCTTCGGTTCGCCCGATGACTTCGCCACGATAACGTAGCGCATTCGCCTTATATTGCGTAACAAGCCGTTCAACTGTTTCCGCTGGCAACGGTTCGCCTTTGTCGAACGCACGTTTTACGATCTTGTCAAAGTTTTTCCCGCGCAATTGCCGATCAAAATAGCGCGGGTTTTGTGTGGTAAGATCGGCGCGCGTACTACGCACCCAACCTTCCTGCGCAGTGGTCAAGCCGATGGTGCCGCCCACCCGATGCCCGCTAGCGTCCAAGCGGCCCACCAGGTCAAGCGCCGAAGTCGCCGGGTTGACGCCGCGCCGCATCCCGTCTTCCATGACGTTCCGCACAACAACGCGGGTTTCCTCTTGAATTTCGGTGATCAGCCGGGCCGAATTTTCGCGCAACCATTGTTCGGCCCGGCTGTTCCGAACGTCAAACCTGAACACAACAGACGGGCCAAAGGGGAGCTTCAGCCGGGCCGGAAACGTGCCGCCCGTGGTCACGCCGCCCGCTTCGTAAGCATCCTCGATCATCTTGGTTATGGGGCGCATCGCTGCGTCTGATAGCCCCAAGGCTTCGAACGCCGCGACCGGATCACCCATCTGAAAAGCCTTGACGACTTGCTGCAATACAACGTTGTCGGTTACGTCCCGAATGAGCGTCAAAAACACGTCACGAATGGACGGGATAAGCTGTTCGATCAGGGCTTCAATCTCTGCCGTCGCATCCGTGTAACGTGCCATTTTACCGCCGCAAGATCAGGGTGAACGCAACCGCCGTCCCGGCGCTTGGTTTCCGGTCAATATACATGATCTTGTAAGGGACGCCATTGATTTCGAAAAAGTCACGCGGTAAAGGTTCAACTTCAATTGGCGCGAACGTCACTTGCAAGTCAGACGCAACCGCAAGATTTTTCATAATATATGCGTACTTTGCACCGCGCGGGGGAACACTGACCACCGGATAACGCCGGGTTTCAGCCGCACCAGGATCAGACGCAGAACCCGCTCCGGGAATGTTGCGAACCAACACCATGCTACCTTGCGTGAATTTGGCGTTTCCTAGCAAGCTTTTCGCCACTTTTTGCATATCATCAAAAATTGTCATTTGCGCGATTTCCCTCTTGACGATTGTTTTTCAACCAACTATCTAACTAACACAGACGTTATAGACGATGAAACCCAAACACAAGGAAAAGTTGAACCATGGCAAAAAACTCCGCAACCCCCGTCACGATGAAAATTCTTGGCGTCACCGCATCCGTTCCGATGCCCGAAGTTGTCAAGAACAAACGCGGTTCGAAATCGCAATTCCCATTTGCCGATCTGACCGCCGTTGGCGCTTCGTTCGGCGTGATCGGGCGCACCGCGAAAAGCCTTTCCAGCATCGTTTCGGCGCAAAACCGCAAGGCCGACAACATGGTTCCGAAGAAAGACGACGCCGGAAACGTTGTGTTCAAAACGCAGAACGTGAAAGACGCCAACGGCAACATGACGACCATTCCGACCAGCGAACCCGTGATGATCCAGGACAGGGATTTCTTCGCGGTTGACGTTGACGCCACGAAAGACCCCGAAGGCGCATCGGTTCGCGTTTTCCGTCGCAAGTGATCGGCCAAACCTTCAGCACCGAACGCCCGCCCCGACAGGCGGGCGTTTTGCATATCACGCCCGCGCGACAACACCGGAAAGGCTTGATGTTTGCGAGTTGCCAGACAACAGCCCGGAAAGGATTTCAATTACTTTGCGGAACTGCGTTTGAACTTCCGAACTTTGGCTAAACTGCGCATAGTCAACCGAAAGAACACCATCAATCGAAACAGCCTTATATTCACCGGGCGTAAAATTGACCGACAAGCTTCCGGGCGTTGTCAACTCAATCAACGTCAATTCATACGTTGCGTTTTCGATTTCAGCCGGAATTGCGTCATTGCCGATTGCGTATCCGTAATAATCATAAGCACCCGTACGCGGCCATTCACGTTCCTGAACCCGCATCCCGGTTTTTAAGCCGGGAAACAATCCGCGAAAATTAGCGTCAATCCATTCGGACGCGACCAACAGCCCGGCGTCAATTTCTGTTGTGTCCAAGTCAGGATCAACAACCTTACCGCGCGCAAGAAAGTATGCAATCAATCCTGCGGCTGTTCCGTATTTTTGCGGCATATTACACCATCCATCCTTTGAACATATCGTCGCGCGTTGCACCGCTTGGCAATGTTGGCGAAATACCTGTTGGAATTTGCACCCCTGTTGCCATGATGACTTTTGACAAATCCCAGGTGTTCGCATCCACTCTCACACCATCTATTGCCGTGTATCGCGTACCGATGGCATTGCCACCCAAAACAGCAGTTGTGTCACCGGACGCGATCAACGGGTTAGCTATCAGCGCCCCGCCGCGAACGTTGACAGGGCGACCGCTTGGCGTAGCCAACGCGGCTAGTCTTGTGTTATCCGTGTTGACTGTTCCGCGCACACTTTCGCGCGTATGAATTGCAGTGTTGTCGCAATCATTGACGTTCAAAACGAAGTAAACACCAGGCAAGCCCGCCATTGGTCCAGACGCATGATTGGGGCGAACGTAAATTCCACCAACAGCCGAAGACGGCTTATTACTCGGCTTGCAATTGGTTATTGTAATCCGGGTTGTATCATTTTCACCATGATCGGAAATGTTTGTCATATTGCGCAAATCTAGCTGTATTTTCATGCGCCAATCTTTAGCGCATGAAATGTTGTTTATGTCGATAGAAGCGGGCTTCAGCACCCCAAGCGCTGTATCAGAGGTTATGATTTCAAGCGGCACAAACTCCACAGCTTCGTTATCATCGGTAACGCCCCGCACAGCGTTGCTAATGCTGATGGAACGCGCCGAAGGTACGACAAGGCCAGATCGTCCTATTGGCGTTCCTGTAGCCCCACCAATGGAAACCACCGCCATAGAAAAGGCATCACCAGTTTGGTATGTACCATTGGTGACGATTTGACCAAACCAATAACCGCCGTAATCATCGCGGCTAGAAATAATCGGGCAATTAATGCCAACGCAATTTGTTGCCACAAGCCAACCACCACCCCAACCGTAGCGAATGCCAATATCTTGAAAGGTGACATTATCCGCGAACATATTATGCCCGCCACCATGAACATCAAAGCGATTAACTAGCGAGTTGGTAAGCCAAAAACCGTTGATATGATTGCAGCCCATAAAGCCCCAACCGTTCAATGCACGAATATCATTTAGGTGAATATCCGCCACTTGATCAAAATTAAACAAATATGTTCCGCCGTAATCATTGACGAAAGCCATTCCGTCAATGTTATCTGAAGTAAAGCCGGAACATTCATCAACCGCAATAACGCGATTGAGCGCACCTTCGTTATAGGTGCCATCAACACAACGAAAATCACAGTTTTCAACTGAAACTTCATTGCGCGAAATCTGAAACAAAGTGAGACAATTTGATTGCGACGGGTCGCAATTTACGTTTTTCAGAACTGTTCTACCATCTGCTGTATTTACACGGAAACGATAATAAATAGAAGTTGTCGCATTGCAATCAATCGTAAGCGGAAAATTAACTTGCCCCAAACGACCAACCGAGAATGATTGTCGATAACCAAGCAAAGGGTCCGTATCGTCACGGCCAGCAATCCAAGGGCCGCTGATGTTGTTGCATTGAAAATATGCGTAACCCATGCCAAAAAAGAAATCATTGCAAGGCGTCATTGAACCGCGCTTCATATTGGCAAGCGTTGGGGTAATGTTGCCAGATACAACCGGAGTAGTCGGGTCTTCAATAATGAACGTTGTTTTAATATTGGCAATCGTAACGTTTTCAGGCGGTAACACGCCATTCAGCAGAATGATTTGAGCGTGTGCCATATCGGGGGCGCGATACCAAACAATCCGCGCATTGGTATCAACAGCAAACTTTTTTACACCTGAAAAATCAGGTTGAACTTTGCTCAAATTGCAGTAGTTTGCCAGTTTGCGAATGGCTTCCGTGTCGTCGGTTACTCCATCGCCTACGAAGCCATTAAACGCAAATGGCGATGGAATACGCGGGATAAATCCTGTCGGCAGACCGTCATAATTTGCGTTAATCTGCTTAACAAACGGATAACCGCCCGCCCACACCACGGAACCGGGCTGCAAATCGTCAAAGTCACCCGCTGCCGCCGCCGTGATCAGTTGCGCGATAGTTGCGGAACCTACCAGAAGATTGTATTGATCATCTGTCAAAACATGGAACTGATCACCGGAAACGATTGAGGCAGACGCCTGCAAAAGCAACGTGATATCGTAACTTGTCGCGTTGCCAGTAAGCTGGATTTTACCAACTTTGTGAATAGTTTCGATGCCGTTTGTATCGGTGATGATCAACGTGACCGTGTAAAACGTATTGCGCAGCCCTTCGGAGTTGCGCCAAAGAACTGCACCCGCTGGCAATTCGCCGTCAATCAGATCGTAAGTTTTTACACCAAAGGGAATGAGAACTGTTGAATTTTGTGTGTCCATCCCCGAAAGTTTGAATTGCACCTTTGCGGATGCAATCGCAACTCCATCAGGTAGAGCAAAACCGCCGTAAATCGTGGGTGTAGTGACTGCCATAATTCCCCCGGCGGTTTTGTGATTTCTTACTTGGTCAAAGCCATGATAGCGGCCCAAGCATCCGCCTCAGCAGCGTAGCCCGACACGTCAATTCCTGCAACGTCAATTGGCTTTGCTTGCCCGTCCACAACGAAGAATTTCCTGCCTTGCTTTGATACCAGCATCGGCGCGGGCGGCACGGTATCAGCGGGCGCGGGCGGCGCGGTATCAGCGGGCGCGGGCGGCGCGGTATCAGCGGGCGCGGGCGGCGCGGTATCAGCGGGCGCGGGCGGCGCGGTATCAGAACCCACCAACGGCCCCATGTCGGGCGTGTAATCGGCTTCGTTCATATCAACCGGCCCGTTTGCAGTTTGGACGGCGACGGTTTTGCAAGTGTCGTTCATTTCCCTTTTCCTTTGTTAGATCACAAGGCCAGAGTTTAACGCAATCCACCGTTCTATGTCTAGCATCAATGCCGCATCAGGCAATGCACCGCCGCGAAGGATGCCGCACGTTTCCCGACCGTTGAAACGAGATGCACCTGCATTATTTGCACCAAAAGAAACGGGCTGATTTGCCATGTTCCCCGATAGTTGCGAAGTGGAATTTATGGCGACTTCTGCGCCATTAACTCTAAGAGTGCGAACAGATGCCGTGTTATTGTTGGTTGCGCTTAAAACAACCGTTGAAGGTGCTGCATAACTTGCCGGGGTAGACAATGCGTAGTTTACGGCTTGAAACCGAAAGTTAAAGCCGTAGTTTGCTGTTGCACTTCCGTTTGGCGCGCGAAGTGCAAATGCACCATCCTGTGTTGCAATATCACCCAATGCAAGTGCAAGCGCAAACGCAGTATCGGAAAGTTTGTTTATACCGATAGAAGAAAAAATTGAAGAAACAGCACTGAAATCAACATTTCCTGTTATCATAAAATCGTCGGTTCCGTCATACTGCAACCAATGAAGCCCGCCTATCAAACGATAAACCGGGCGTTTTGCAGCGTTCGATTGTTCGGCATAGATCGGGCCAAATGCGGTGTTTAATTGACGTGAATAAACCGTTTGTCCGTCTGCTGTAACGGGAACGGTTCGCGCCGCATCTTGCCAGAGATAATCAGGATGATTTACCCACCAGAAACCCGGTTGACCACCCGCAAACCAATCTTGCGGACTAACCGCGTTTCGGTTTCCGTTTCTTCCCCTGCCCCTGCCGCGAAATCTATTCATGCTGAAACCTTATGAAAACGCAATGTTCCAGGCGTTGCCGCAACTGCACCGATTTTCATTCCGGCTGTCGAAATTCGGACGGGTACAACGTTGTTGGTTTTGATCAGATAACCCGTTGAAACGGTAACATCATCTGCGGTTGTTGCGACTTTGATATATACGTCAACATCCGACCAAACGTCATATGTTCCAACGTCCAATGCAGCCGATTGGCCAGCAGTACCGGAAACCGCAAAATTTTGCTGCGTTTGTCCGGCGATAGAAACAGCATTGTCAAACATTTCAGCCCCCGTTTTGAAAAGCCGCGCACAATGAAGCGCGCGGCTAATTGATCAATTCAAAGACGGATTACCCGAGCAGCATGGCGATATGTTCGGTTTTGACGCCGCGCACACCCCATGCAAGCCCGACTTCGGCGCGCATCTTGCGATAGCCCGCGTAAAGCGAAACTTCAAACGCCATGCCGGAACGCGGATCAGTGATCATCATGCGATCAACCGCGTTGTCACCACCATCCGGCAGGGCAGGCGCGCGGGCAACCAGATGCAAGGCACTGCGGGGAAACGCGATGTTGCGCGTTGCTTGCGCGATCACCGTGATATTCTTCGCCGCCGCCGACATTGCCACCCGAAGGCCCGGTTTAGCAAGCGTGATGGTGCCACCGTTCGAAACGTCTGCGTCACCCGAAACCACCAGATATTTGTTGGTATCGCCCGCAAACGAAACGACATCGCCCGCAAGAATGGTGCCAGTACCAGCCGACGCCAAGGTGATCACGGTTGCGCCAACGGCATAACCTGCGGTGTTCGTGGTGGCGCTTGCACCCGTACCCGCAGCCGGGCGAACAATGCCCGCGCTTTCCTTGATGGAAAGCCCGTTCAGGTTCAGCAATTCGCCATCACGCAGCGTCATCATGGTCCCGGCTTCGTTGACCTTGGTAAGCTGCGACAACGTGCGCAGCGCAGCGCCCGCGCCCGTGTCAATGATCAGCGAACGTTCAGACGGCGGCGCGCCGTTGTCGTCCAGGATTTTCCGCACTTGGGCGGTTTCACCCGTGTCGGTGGCAAAAGGCGTGGTGCCTGCCGTGCCATAGGCGCGCGAAGCTTTTGCAGCCGCTTCCGTGGCAAGGTCAATTTCAATTTCGTTGACCAAGGCGCGCAAACCTTGCGCAAACATATCGGCCTGAACCGTGATGAAGCCCGGCCCGTTGTTCAAGCCGCGCTGTTCCTCACCCGTATAGCCAAACTCTGCGGCCCGCGACTTGGAAATCTTCATTGAACCGTTGCCGATGGTTTGATCAGTCGGTTCAGGGATTGCCATGGCCGGGGTGATATCCACCACGTTTGCAGCCGGGGTAATCGGATAGGTGATGTTTTCACCCCATGCGGCCCGTTCGGCGGAAACGTTGCGCGTGACAGCCGGGATGAACCCGACCAATTCGCGGGACACAACGTCCAAGCCCGCGTACAGATCGGGGATAAGCCCGCTCAGGCTGTTGGCATAGACGGCGTGGATAATGGCCGGGCTAGCAAGTGCTGCGGCCAAAAGGGGTTTGCGCTGCATCAGCATTTGCAATATCTCCGTTTTGCATGGTTTTGGGGAATTTTGTTCGGGTCATCCAACCCAAGCGCCGCTTAGTCATCCGACCGCGACCAATGGTCTATAAATACAGGTTTCAAATTCGCTTGACTAGATAGCAAAATCAACCTAGTGGTTAAGGATCATCGGGCGCGAAGGTATGGTTGAACCCATGAACGGATCAACGAAACAAATTCAATGGGCGGAAAAGATCAGAGCGGATTTATCCGTCAAGTGGTTTGCTGCAATCAAGAACATCATTGAAGCGGGTTGCAGTGATGAATTTGAGAATATATTGAGTGTTGTTTATGCAACCGCGCTTGAACAACCGGACGCCCAAATCTGGATTGAACACCGGGCGGGCGCGATGTATTCAATTGCAACACAAGGGCGAAAGCTTGGCGATATGCGGCGCGTTTTGGGTTGGTCAATTGACGAAGAAACCTTGATTGGTTTCGGCACGCTTGACCGGATTTGCGACTATGATGTTTAGACCACCCGCCCCGCTTCCCGCGCTTCATCGCGGTATTGCTTGCCAGGTGTTGGGCGCGCATAACGATAAACTGTTGATCAGGATTACCAGCTTCAAGGGCGGTTCGGCTTTGACGCATGACAGTTTTCATTGGATAAATGAAAGAGAAGTAACCGGGCGTAAATGCAAAGTGCCATTCTTTCCCGGTTTTTGGAAACTCTGCATGAATGAGGTAGAAGGATGACAAACCTAATCGTTTGTGTAATTATCGGAACTGTCGTAGGCTATGCGATTGGTCAAGTTTTGTGCTACATCATTTGGGGGAACGACTAAATGACAACGTATAGCATCGCCCGACGCTACAATTACACCACCAAGAAAAACCAAATCATCTTGCGCAAAATTTCAGGTGTTGGCAAAGAACTCTGGCAACGTGTTATCGCTGAAGTTTCCGAAACTGAAACAGCCGCGATCATTCATGCGGTTACGCAAACTTTGAAATTGACAGGGAATATCGTATATGATTGAGTGGAAACCATCATTTGACGGCTATGGCGGCGCAAACTATATGTGCGGTCAGATCATCATTGCCCGAATTTGGGAAATCAACGACAATTCGGGGCGCTGGCAAATTAGCTGGAAATTGCCTTCCTATCGCATTGAAAACGTGGTGAGGATTAATCGACTTGACGCAGAATATACCGTCGAAATGCAGTTTGCTGAATGGCTGAAGCTAGCGGGTTTGGTTGTCCAATAGAAACGCCGCCGCGATGGAAACCCAACATCGCGGCGGCGTTATGATCGGCCCAACAGGGAAAGCCGATCAATCCCGAATTTGAATTTCACCCTTGCGGATAAGATCGGCGGTTGCCGCTTGCTGATGACCGGGCAACTTGTCGAAATCCGCGCGGCGCATGGTACGCGGTGCACCGCGCCCGCCGCCGTTGCCGTTGTTGCCCGTGCCGCCGCCCGTGTTCAACTTCAACAACTGATCCTTCGCAGGGTGAGTGTCAACCAGGATTGAAACGGCTTCGTCAAAATCGGCCAATTCGCCCGCCCGCTGTTTCGAATAGATCGGGTTTCCGTCGCGTCCAACCGGCGTGATTTTTTCTTTTTCCACCCTGAAAAATTTCGAAAAGCTGTCGCGGAACAGATCAGCCGGGACGGCGATATTATCCCGAATGAATGCCGAACCATTGAACGCACTATCAAGGATCATACCATTGACGCGACCCTGTAGCGTTTCAAGCGCCTTGTCTTTTTCGGTGATCTGCGTTTGGAACGCCGTTGAAATTTCAGTGCGCAGTTTGTCAACTTCCCCGCTGTCAATCAATTTCTTGGCGTCAAGCTTCGAAATGGTTTCCAGGGCTTCGCGCGCCTTGGCCGCGTCAATGCCTTCGAATTGGCGCAACTTGGCTTCGGCCGCTTCTTTTTCCGTGCGGTGTTTTTTCGCTTCACCGTTCAAACGCGAAATGGTGCCAAATTCAACAACCATTTCGGAACCATCTGAAGCGACGTAAAGCGGATTTCCGTCGCGCGTGGCGATCTTGTCGCCATCCATTTTCCAGGTCGGTTCCGTGCCAGGGTCATAGGCCGCGACATATGCGACCGATACCAGAAGGCTTGCGGTAATTCTGCGTTGCTGTTTCATTTTGGGTTTCTTTCCGGTCATCCGACCAATGCGCCTAGATCATCCGATCAATCGGCAGGGTTTAGAGTATCGTTACCGGGCAATGTATCGTTACCGCCCGGCATGGTATCACCGCCGCCGCTGTCATCAACTGAACCAGCGGGCGGCAAGGTTTCTTTTAGCAATCTTTCCTGTTCATTGTCAAAGTCGAATTCAGCCGACAAAATCGCCCGGCGTTTCAACTCGCTTGTGAACGTTTCGCCCGAAATGTCACGCGAAGCCCGCGCGGCAGTCAAGGCTTCAATATCGCCTTCGGTTACGTTGTCATAATCGTCATATACGACTACATCGGGCGCGAGTTTGGTATCAATCTTCAGCCATTTGAACGAACATTCAATGCAGTTTTCAAGCGTGTCTTTCAGCGCCAAGCCCCAGGCTTTCACCGCCGATTTTGCCTTTCCGGCTGCAACTGCGGTTGTAATCACCGTCAAACCGCCCGTTGTCGCGGTCAAGGGTTGTTTGCCCAATTCGCGCAAATCCTGCTTTGTTTTGTCAACATCGGCGGAAAGGAACGTCAAAGACGACGCCGAAGGTTCAACATAAGCCCAATTTCCCGAATTGCCGTTACCATCGGGCGGCGCATACAGGACGCGGTTAGGACCAATTGCGAGTTTTTCCGGCATACCCTGCGCATTCTTCGCGGGTTTAACACCGTTGCCCGATAGCATCGGATAAGCGGTCATAGTCTTGGCAAATTCAAGTTGGCTTTCTTGGCGGTAAAGAATAATTTGCAGGTCACAAGCATCTTGCAAAGGCGGGATGAATACCCAAGTTTTGCCTTCGCGTTCGCCCGTGATAAACGGGAAAAGCGGAATTTGATCAATGCCAAGTATGCCGCTATCTTTCTCGGGCCATTCGCCTTTATCGTTCTGTTCATAGACAATCCAGGTAATGACGCCCGTTTCACTGTCGCGTGTAAATTCGCGTACCGTCTTCGGCTTGCCAGGTTCAAGAATTCGTGCGTATGTCAAAATTGCTTTCGCGTTGACAAATTCCGCCTTCACTTCAAGCATATTTTGCGCCAATACATGCGACCAATAGGGCCGAATATTCGCCGCTTTTCCGTCTGCAATCGTGCGGATTTCATCGCCGATCTTCGGCATATCAACAAACACCCAATGAATAGCGTTGTTGATACCGTAGCTAAAAACTTGCGCGGCGAACTTGGTCAAGTTGTTGCCCGCTCCGTCAACGTTGTCTTCCAAATCGTCAAGCTGTTCCGGCATAATGTCGGTTTCATTTTCCGGTTTCAGCCCGATTTCCTCTTGAAACGGTTTCGCGGCCAAGCTGTCGGAAACGTCTTTATAAACGTTAGTCAACTTTGCCAGCGACAACCGATATTCATAATCTTCTTTCGGTTCTTCGGGGAACTTCTTCAGGTAAGTATCGCCTGCCGCTTTCATTGAGCGAATACCGCCGCGAATGTCGGCAACTTGCTGCCAATACGGCAACATCGCTTCGTTATCGGCGCTGCGTTTGTCTTTCGGATCGGTTCCGACAAGCAACGATTTCTCAACGGCTGCAACGTCTTTTCTGAATTGTTGGTTAGCCATTTCACACCCCGTAGTTACCGGACACCGCGCGCCCGGCGTTGCTGTCAACCGGGTAATACATCATTATGCCCCCGTCTGCAACGTTTGGCGATTTTGTCCCGGCAGGTTTCTTATTGACGACAAGTTTCATGCGCGCCCCGTTGCCTGAAGTCGGTTGCGCCAATTCTTTGACAATCTGATGAATTAACGGCATTCGACTGTCTAGGCTGATCAATTCATCAATCGGGTAAATTGTGCCATCGGTAAGGTTTTTCCATGTTTTATAGCAACGGGCATACATTGACCACCAAGCTTGCGCCTTTAGGTTCATATATTGGTCACCATTCATAGGGCTTTCGTCATCATCTGGAATTATATTGTCGTTTGGATTTTGCGGCCCTGCCCCGGCGTTCCAGGCGACAAATTCAATGATTTCCGGCTTTATCAAGCCTTCATCAATTAAACGATTGTATTCAGATTTCACCGACGCGCCAATACCGATGCAATCATACTGTACCTTTATGCGCGCCTTGATACCTTGCACCGTGACAACCGTTCGGCGCGTGGTAACGCCGGGGTCACGTTCGCCCCATTCTTCAGCCGAACGCCATACAATGCCTTGCCGGGTTGTCAGTGCGTTGCGGTCTTCCCCCGTGTCTGCAACGTCCAAGCCCGCAAACCAGTTGTTTCCGATCATATCATCAGGCAAGCCAACCCGAAGAATTCCTTGACCATCAATCCACCGAATGCGTTTATGCGCGTCAATCGTCGCGTTGATATACTCCATCGGAATGATTGTGTTAGCGATTGCCGCCGAATAGTCGCGGTCAACCTCTTGCGCGAAAACATGCGCCATGCCTTCGCGCGTGTATTTGTCTTTTCGTGCCTGATACCATTCTTGCGATTTTTCGGGATGGTCGCGCCAATCAAACACAAAAATTCGCGTAACACCGCGTTCAATCTGTTTATCTTTTTGCCAGATTTCCCCGGCTTCGCGCCGTCTATGAAAGACGTTTCCAACGCCATTGACCGACGAAATATCAACTTGAACGTTTGTGTTATCGCCTAGTGCCGCCTCTATCTTTTCCGGGCGTTCATAGTGCGCGGCTTCGTCTTTGAAATACATACTTGTACGACCACCGCGCCCGATGTTGTCGCCACTTTCCCCGATGATCACCGAACCGTTTTCCGGGTTGATCATTTTCATAAACGTCATGTGTTTTTTTGCGTCTAACCCAATCGGCCTGAATACATCGGGCAAACGGTTGACTAGAAGCCGCATCTTTTCGAAAATACTGGACGGGTCGCCAATTTTATCAACTAGGTCTTCTTTGCGCGAACCCCAACCGATAGCATCGCCGCCCCTGAACAACCAACAATGCACCGAATACGCAGCACCGCCCCACGTCGCGCCAACGTCGCGGCATTTTTCAACTAGACCGTTTTCACCACCGTTCCGAAGGTCTGCGAGAAAGTCGATAAATTCGAGTTGCTTGGGAAAGAAAATGAATGGTATCCATTTGACTTCTTTGCGCGGGTCGTAGGTATCGCACCAATCCATGATGAATTCGCCGGGCCGACTGGCATAGTAAGCCTTTGCGCCTGCGATCAGCGCAGCGTTACCGCGAAGCTTTTCAAGCATTTCAATGCGCCAGACCATCGCGCCCCGGTAGTCAGGCGGCCAAGCGTCACGATCAACCGCACGGGGTTTCCATGCTTCAAGTTTCGGCGCATCTGCCGAATTATCCGGTTTTATATCAAACAAACACTTGACGACCATCAGGAACTATCCTATCTTCTATCTAACGAAGCAACACAGAACAAGGAACCGAAACCATGAAACGCAAAACCTACATCATCAAAATCAACGGCAAGCATGTTGCAACCAAATACGCTTGGAATAGCGCCGTTGCGCAAATGCGCGCCGAAGTTGCCAAGGTTTGCAAAGGCACGGTTTCGCAGCTTGGCCGAATATTGACCCAATCGGCAACGGGCCGGGATTACACAGACGGGGAATGGCTTTGGGGTGACGAAACGCAGCGCATTAGCGCCACCATCACCCGGCACGACTGAAGGGCTGTTGACGACCATCAGCCGCCCCCGGATTGCGTCAACAGGCGCGCGTAAGCATCTTGCAGCTTGGCAAGGTCGGTATCCTGCGCAAACGCGGCCAGTGGCGCTTGTGCGACCTGTTCGCGCGCCTGTTCGCGGGCGCGGTATGGGTTGCCCGGATCATCAAAGCCGATATGTTTTGCAAGCTGTTCCAACGCGACCAATTTCCGATGCAGCTTCAGCTTATACTTGCGCTTTCCCCCGGTCACGCTTTCTTCATATTCCATGCTTTCGATTGCCGCCCATTGTGCGGGTGTCAAATCGCTGAAGTCAAAAGTAACATCACCGGGCCGGAATTCATCCGGCTTGACGTAATCGGCCATTGTTGAAAACGCCAGCGCGGAAACCTCTTGTCGGATGCGTTCGGCGGAAACTCTATCGCGGGCGTCCAGGTCTTTGCAGCGATCATAGACCGCAATTCTAACCCGCTGGATTGCCAAGAATTCAGTTGTTCGCCGATCAAATGACTGCCCCGCGCGCCCGATACTTTCCAGGGCTGCGAGAATTTCTTGCCCTGAACGCCGGGCGAATTCGACAACCTGCCCGACGAAGTTTGAAACAAAATCGCTTTCCGCGCCCGAAAGGCATTCGGACGCAGGGGAAAAGCTGATCTGTTGCGGCGTGGCGTTCATTCCCTCACTGTAAATTATCACAAAATCACCGTCAACGTTGAAATAACTCTTGACGACCACCGGGCGCTAATGTAGTGTGTATGTAACGAAACAACATACTGAAGGAAACGAGAAAATGACTATCGCTTTCAACGCAAACGAAGAAATTCAAATTGTTGGTTTTTCGCGTGAATGCGAATGCAGCCATTGCGGGCGTGAATTGAAAGTTGGCGTAAAGCTTGCCGGGTTTGCTGGTGTGTTTGGTGCTGATTGCTTGGCCCGCGCTATCGCACCGCAGCAAACCCCTTACACGGTGAAGCCTGTTAAGCTTGCCGCCGATACCATCAAAACCCGCGCTATTGTGATCGGTAAAGGTGCTGAATACGCTTACAATCAATATGGTTGGAAAGCTGAAGGCCCGGTGTTCAAAATGATTTTGAAAACGGCATTGAAAAGTGTATAAATACCCATCAATCCGGCCCGGTGATCTGTCATCGGGCTTTTTGCTTATATGGCAAATTGTGCCTATAATTCCGAATGTGGAATTTATCAAAGAAGATCATCCTGATTACGGCGCGGATTGTTGGCGTTTCAAACGCTGCGACCTTGACGCGGTTCGCAATCATTTGGAAATAATACATAACGAAAGGATGAAGTCACAACGCGAACGGGCTGCGGAAACAATCGAACAGTTGAAGAATGAAATAATTGCGGCAATGCGCGATTAACTATTGACGACCACCGGGCGCTAATGTAGTGTGTATTTAACGAAATACACTGAAGGAAACGAAGATCATGGCAAACGAAGCAACCCAAGCCAAAATGAAAGAAATTCTTGCAGCCGCAAAAATTGGCTGCGAGATTATCCCGGCTTTCTTTCAACCGCGCTTCGGGCGTTCGAACGCTGTTGCCGCCGCAATCCGCTCACTGTTGAAATCGGGCGCGATTGTTGAATGTGGCAAGGATGGTTTGGGCAAGCCGAAATATTCCCTTGCTATCGCCCCGGCAAACCATGCTGGCAACGCAACGCTGAACTGATCACCAACACCAAGCCGGGCCATAGCGCCCGGCTTTTAGACGCGTCTAAAGGTCATCCCCCTAACTGTGCGATAGCCTGCTGACCCCGCCAGGTGTTGCGCCATGGCGCTTGCATTCGCACCCACCGCCCGCGCCGCCGCCGCCGCGCTAGGAAAGGTTTCTTGGGTCTGTTCGCAGATCACCGGGCCGCGTGTCAAACCCTGTATTTGCGACAACCTGCGATCTTCAGCAACATTGCATGTCGGGCTATGCGCCGCAATCAGATCAGCCGCGACCGACCGCGCCTTTTCTTCAGTATCAAAAAACCCTTCGGCTATTGTGATCAACAAAGGATCATGCTGGCAAAGCATCAGCCAGGTGCGATTTTGCCGGGCGTCTGGAAACTGCAAAAGTTTCGCAGCTTTGCAGAACCCAACATAAACCACCGCGCCGGGCGTTCGTTGCGAGTAAGCGCACCATTTTTCGAAAAAGCCCGATGGAGCGCCGGAAATTATATTCATCATATCTTGTTTCCCTGTTCAGTGTTGGACGGGAATTCTAGCTGAAATTTATTGGCTTGTCAATGTGATAATCTACTCACCCCCTGATGTAGTGTCGTTATATACAGGGCTGGAAAGGTTAAGTGTTATGTTAAGTATGTATAGTTTATATCTTTTACTATATACTTAACATTTTTCAGAAGCGAATATAGGATACTACATCAGGTGGATTTTTCATCAAACAATGTAGTAAAACCACCCATAATCGCCCATAATCGCCCATAACCACCCATAATCAGCCAATAATCGCCCATAATTGCCCATAACTGCCCGTATGATTTTGCGCTTGACTTCACATGAAAAATGTTGTTAACTGAACAAAATGAAGGAAACAACATGTTCGGAACCATCTTTGCACCTATTTTGACCATTGATCAGCATTGGGCAATCTATACACATCGTAACACCGATGCTGTTTTATGGGTTGGTTTCTGCAAGTTTGCAGACCTGACCACTTTCCCCGACGCCAGGCGCAACAAAGCTTGGTCAAAGTTGGTCCCGTTTGACACTGCAATTTTTACCGTCATTGAAGAAACACAGATTTCAGAACTTGAAGCAAACCGCGCCGCGTTTCGATTGGTTCAAAAGTATTCACCGATTTGCAACTTGCAATATCGTTTGGACGGTACGCCGAACACACCAAATGCGAAGCCTATCAGACTTCCTGTTGAATGTATTGAAACGGGCGATATTTTCCCGAATTCTTCGGCGGTTGCGTTGTCGTTGGGTGTAACTCGCTCAATGGTTTGTTCACACTTGAAAGGCCGCAGGGGTTTTGAAACTGTTCGCGGCAAGACATTCCGTCATATTGAACGCGATACGAAACCGCGTTACACCCCCGTCACGTCCAGCCCGCAAGCGACTATGACGCAGGCGCAAGCTGATGCCGTGGCGCGCGGCGCGTTCGCACCGCCGCCCCCTGGCTTGCAGCCCTACACCCTGCCCGATGTATGGCCGGAAGGTGCTGGCCCCGACGATCTGCCGCCCGGCGAATACTGATCTTGACCAACCGCTCAACCCATGCTAACCAAATGGTTAAACAGTAAGGAAACCCCACCCAAATGAACACCGCCCAACTTCGCACCGCAGCCCGTGACGCAGCTAACCGTCTTGATTGGGCTGAAGCGGCCCGCTTGTTCGATGCCGCCGCCGACGCTTACCCCATGGGGCATGGTCGCACCACCTTTAGCGCATTGGCCGAAGGTGACATTGCCAGCCTGCGTCAACATGCAAGTGATTGCCGCATCATGGCGGCAATGGCATGAACCCGTTGCGCCCCCATCTTACCCGTCACCATAGCGGCACCGGACGCATTCGCTCGGCCCTTGTGCTGATCGGCGAATGTCTGGCATGTGCTGCGATCTTCGGCACAGCTTGGCTTTTTATGCTGATTGGCTATGGCTTCGGCCTTCAATGACAACACACAAGGAACGCTATCAGATGGCTAAAAAATACACTTTACCGATTTTCGTTGAAACGTTTGACGGGAAAACCGATGAACAAAACGGCCAAACCCGGCGCACCGATCACGAAGACAAAGACGCGCAAACATGGCTGATCAATCATATTCATTGGGCATTGCGTCACGGCATGGTTGTGACCATCGGCCCGGCAGAGTTTGAAGAAAGGGCAAGTGAATGAGTAACCGCTGCAAAATCTGTTGGCGGGTCAGTGAACCACCCATCCGCCTGCGTCCCGCGCCGCTGGCACCAATCATGCAACCCCTCAATACCGAAGAAACGCCAACCCAGGACGCGCCAAGAAAAACCGAATGGCGCTGCAAAATTTGCGGCGCATGGCAGGAATAAGGGAAACCAAAGCATGAAAATTTTAACATCAGATGACGGCAAAACACATGCTATCCTAGTCGATACGAAGGAAGCAAAAGTGCTTTACGAAGCCTTGCGCCATGCTGTTGACCCTGAAAAGCCAACACTGAATAAACGAAGCAACGCCTATAAATTGGCCGATGAAATTTCCAATCTTTTGCCGATTTGGTGAAATAACTGTTGACGACCACCGGGCGCTAATGTAGTGTGTATCTAACGAAATACACTGAAGGATTGCGCACCATGTATGAACTTTGCCGCCTGCTGGCACCGAAGAAAACCGCGAAAGCCCGCAAGCCTTCGGCCCCGGTTATCCGTATCGGCTGCAAAGCCGTCCTGACCATCAACGGCGCAACCGTGGTCATCACCCGCAAAGCAACCAACAGCAAAACCGCCTATTTCGTTTCGTTGAATGGCGTTGAATTGCCTTACAGCTTTTCGCGCGATGTTCTGAAGGTGATGTAATGGCGACAGGTTATTACGTCACAATCAAGCGCGGCAATGATTTCCGCCCGTTGCTTGGCCCGTATAACGACCATTCGGACGCATTAGCGAACGTTGCGACCGGGCAGGCGAAAGCCATTGAATACGGCGCTATCCATGCGTTTGACTATTTCGGAACAACCAAGATTACCGCAACCGATCTGCCGAATGGGATATTTGGGAAATGAAAACCTTTGTTGAAATCATCCAGGAAGCGCCCGACCGGATGCACCGTCAAGTGTGGCGCTTCAGCTATAACCTGCATTGGGCAACTGATCGGAACGGCGCGCGGCTGGATTACTACGCAGGGCAAAAGCGGGATAGCACCCGCAAAATGTGGCGCAACGTGCAACTTTGGCAACGCATTGAACAGCGCGGCAACACCGTCAAACTTGAACCGATAATTTCGGCAGAAATGCAGGAAAAAGTTTTGAAAGAATTCGCATCCTCATTGCGTTTTTTTGTTGACGACCAACCGCGCAAGGCGTAGTGTGTATGTAACAAAACAACACACCGAAGGAAACGCACCATGAAAGAAACAGCCTTTGAACGCGGCCAACTTGATTACCACCAAGGCCGCAGGCTTTGCCCCTTCACCGTACCGTTGAAAGTTGAACAATGGCGCGACGGATGGCTAACCGAACAAGCACAACGGAACCGGGCATAACGCCCGGTTTTACAATTCGGACAACTTACAAAGCCAACGTTTATCAGCTGGAATATTCGGCCCGTAAGCTTCCTCTAACGCTTCAACCCATTCCCGCGCTTGACCGAACGTTTCGCATTGACCGTATTTTGAACCGTAACACCATGTAAATTTGATGCCTTTCGCAGGCACACATTCGACAATTTTTGTCAGATCACCGTTTAGGCAATCCCATAATTTACCGGATTTGCTAAGGTGTAGCGCCCAACTCATTCCGCGTAACCTTGCGCCCGTCCATAATCCGCAGCCTGTACGCCTTCAGCGACGTTGAACAGCATCCCGCGATTGGCCGGGTCTTCGCTCAGGTAAGACCGCACCGCACGCCCAACAGCCCGGTATCCCAAGCCTTCAAGCACTCGCTCCAAGGTGACAGGCGCAACGGCCCTGCCGCCCGTTTGACGCAGCCGCGCGGCAAGAGCCGAAGTCGAAACCCAACCGCCCCTGAAGCCCGGCAAATCATCCGCCACCGCATCCAAAACCGAACGTTCAAGGCTTGACAACGAATGGTGCATCGCCGCCGCCGTGCTGGACGTGATCGGCGCACGAACTGGCACCAGGCCAAGCGGAAAATTTAACAACCAATCATAAATTATAGCGTTGCCGCCGTTCGCTTGCCAGTACCGCAGCCGCGTGAAATATTCGTCATTCATGCCGCGCGCGATCAGGTCTTGAAGCGATTGGATGGCGCTATAGAAAATGGCGTAACGGCGCGAGTTTTGGTTGATCGGTATGGCGTCTTTATAGTTGGAAAAGAAAGCCCAATTCGCGTAGTTGTCATCCAGCTTTTGATCCTGGCCCTTACCCTGCACTTCAACTTCGACTTCAGAAATGAACGGTTTAAGAGTTTCGACTAAATCGCGCTTTTCGTCAACCCTTATTTCATCAACAACAATCATTAGTTTGTTGCGCATCCATTTATTAAACTTTGCGCCACTTTCGGCTAAGTCTTGCGCTTTTGGCGTGTAAAAGTATGTTCGGCCCACGATATAGGAAAACAACTCTTTGAACAGACCTTTGCCCGCGCCTTCACTGGACTGCATCAAGATTGACCAAGGAATTTTGCGGCCCGGAAACTGTGCGTTTGCGGCAAGGAAAAGCAAGATCGTGGCGCGGTCATCAGCGAATGGGAACATCAATTCCAAGTGACGCAGGAACGGCGTAACATCGCCCTGTTGCCGATGAATGCGCGCGGGTTTATACATATTGATACCCGTCTGGCCTAACTCATTCGTTACGATGGTATCGGGCGCAAGGTGAGGCAGAAACCGCAGATGATCAACCTTAGGAATTCTGAACACCGTCCCGCGTGTTGCAGCTTTGAAAGGTTCGTCCGTTGTCTTGCCAGTTGTCGAAACGATGAAAAGCTTTCCACCGAATTCAACGTTGAACTGCGCAGATTTCAACAGCAACTTTTTAGGCGTTAGGATTTCCCCCGTTTCGATAATCGACACGCAACCCGCGAAATATTGTGCCTGTTGATCAGGCGTTAGAATTTCGTCTGTTATGGTCACGCCCGGTTCATCAGTGATCACGGGCGGTTGCACGGGCTGCGAAGGCGGGGGCGGTTGCGTTGTTGTCTTCGGCCCGCCCAGCTGCAAATAAGCCTTCAGCGCCGGAATTTTGTGGGTAAAGGATTTCCACCCTAGTTGGGTTTCGGTAAGGTCATTCCATTGTTTCAGGTTTTCGCCTTGGTCGTTGCCCTGATATTTCGCGCACCAATTCAGCCAAATTTGCAACAAATTGGCCGGGTCTGTAAGCGACCATCCGGCTTGCTTAAAAGCGGCGGTAATGCTGATCCATTCGGCCCGGTCAAGCGTGTTCGGATCAACCAACGAAAGGCCATATAGCAACCAATCCAGCGACGGCGCGGCTAACTCTGCGTCACCCAAGGCGCGGCGCATCCCATAGCCGCCCGGCAACACGTTGACGCCCTGCAACGCGGCTTCTAGGGCTTGCTGCGTTGTGATCTGCCCGCTACCCGGCAAAGCCCAACATTGGCTTAGGAACGGTTCGCCCTTCAGGTGATAGAACCCGGGCGCACGCATAACATGGGCTGCGTCAATAACCTTTGCGTCACTTTCGAAATACTGCACCAACTTGCGTTGAATGGTCTGGAAACCGTCAATATTCAAGTAAGGCGCGACGGGCCAATAAACATGGAATTTGTTCGGGCTGGATTGAACGGCAAAGCTTGGTGCGGGATACCAGCTTGACGCCCGTTGAAGGTTTTGGACGGCGTTAAGGCTATCAAGGTCAATGAAATGCGCGCGAATGCGCGTGATGTTTTCCAGCTTTCGCCCGTTGCCGTCTGTCTCGCTGATCACGGCAAAAATACCGTATCCCGCATTATTCCATGCGGTCAATTCTTGCCACAGTTGCGAAATCGAACCACGCCGGGGAATGGCCGGGGTCGCCTTGTCTTTGTCGTGAATTGCGCGCCAATCAATGACCGTTTCTGGATGCCCGGTCAGTGCCGCAACGAAGGCTTGCGCTTGTGAATAATCCTGCGTCAAGAGTGCATCCCCTTGAATATATGCGCGATAACATCAACGGTCCAACCGTTGCCGATGCCGTGATATGCTTCACCCGTGCCAATTGCGCGCGTGTAACCTATCGGCAAAGTTTGCAGGCGTTCGCACTCTGCAACGCTTAGAATACGCCATTGATCAGGCGAAAAACCCATCAAAAAATTTGCGCTGTCTATCGTCATTGGCGGGATTGTGAAGCCGCGTTTGAAAACAATTTGACGTGATGACTTGAAAAAGTAGCGCCGCCAATTCGAACTTTTGGCGTAGTTCGCATCTATCAGATAGGATTTCGCCCGGTCTGACCACCAATCCGGCCCAACAATTTCCGACAATGTAACGCCGCAGGGTTGCCAAGGTGCAACGTCAATATCAGTCCAATAAAGCCGTTGCCTGTTCTGTGCTGAAAAATCGGCGCTGTTGATAAATATAGGCTGCACCCCAAGTTGCGAAGTGATAATATCTTGCCATTCTTTCCGCATTTTGACATTTTCCAACAGGAAACGTTTGGGCTTTATTGCGCGAAGAATACGCACGAATTCAAAAAATAGCACCGAACGCGGATCAAGAAAATTCAGCCCATCGTCTGCGTTGCTGAACCCCTGACAAGGCGAACCACCTAATAGCAAATCAATTTGACCAACACCGAACGCGCCCGCTTCAGCCATTGCCCGAACGTTGATCACGTCACCCAACTGGACGGTATCGGGGAAATTCGACAGTGTGCATCTAATGGCCGATTTGTTGATTTCTGAAGCCATGTAAAGCGATGGCTTGAAGCCTGCCCGATGCAGCGCGACTTGCCCGCATGAAATACCATCGAAAAGGGAAAGCACTTTCAAGCTTTGTTTCCCTTAAGCCATTCGTCCAACGCATCGACCGACCAACGGCGCGGCGATAGGCCGGGCAACGGATCAACCGGAAAACGCTTACTGTTCAATAGGTTGTAGAACGTCCTTTTCTTCACCCCAATATATAGTGCGGTTTCAGTGAGGTTCAGCGTTCGCATTTCGGCCCGTCCTGATGATTTCAGGCTATCTTGATAGCACCGGCCCGCGCCCGCTGGCAATGGCATAAATTTGCACGTTTTTGCATTCCAGGGCTTGACAGGTCGCGCGGGTCGGTTGTAGCGTGCCTGTAAGAAACCCACCCAAAGGAACAAACCAAATGAAAGTTAAATTTTTCTCACAAGCCTCTTATGACGCTTGGCTTGCAACTGACCCTGACTTTTCGAAAATTACCGATTTCGCTGCCTGCAACCTGCCCGGCGTGGTGAGCCTGCCCGAGTTGGCCGCTTGCACCACCTTCCGCGCCTACAACCTGCCCGGCGTGGTGAGCCTGCCCGAGTTGGCCGCTTGCACCCATTTCGCTGCCGACAACCTGCCCGGCGTGGTGAGCCTGCCCGAGTTGGCCGCTTGCACCAATTTCGCTGCCTACAACCTGCCCGGCGTGGTGAGCCTGCCCGAGTTGGCCGCTTGCACCTATTTCGTTGCCGACAACCGTTTGAAAAAACTGCGGGCTTGATCAAATGCCTTTCTTTTTGGTTGATCATGCGATCAGTCGGAAAGTTGCCGTTCGCTGCGCGTATTCGTGGGCAACCGCCCCCGCTGTTGCCAGAAATCGCACCCGCTGCAATTGCGCAAGATAAGGGGTCTTGTATGCAACCGCAGCAACGGATTTAAACGGTAAGCCCTTGCGTTGTGTGGAGTGAACGCACGTTGAAGCCAACGCAAGGCACAAACTCAGGAACCCAACCGATGATTACCGCCACATATCCCAAACCATCCGCGCCGCCGATGCCGAAATTTCCATTTTTGGCGAAAGGAAGGGCAACAGGCGGATTGTATTTGATCACCGCATATCATGCCAGCTACCCGAATGTTTGGTGCGGTATTTGTTTGGTTCCCCCGAAAGACGGCACTTTCAAAACAGGTGAAGTTTCAACTGATCTTTCGCCGCCAAATATGGAATATGTGCCCGAAGTCATTCTACGTTCGGAGTATTGACGCGATGCAGAATTTTGAAACGCCACTGACAACGCGCGTTCTTGGCGAAAGTCAAGGCTATGCACCGTTGCATATTACAGACGGAATAATGATTGATCACGGGCCAATTATGGTTTCTTGCTGGCAACCAAGCGCCGAAGAATTGGAACTATTGAACGCAGGGAAACCCGTTCGATTGACCATCGCCGGAACAAGTCACCCGCCCGTCATGGTGGATGTTGGCACCATCGGAGAAAGAAACTGATGAACACTTCAGTCGTTGTCGCTATCGTTTTGGTCAGCGCAGCCGGGCTTGCAATCGGCTTTGGTTGTGGTGTTGGGCTTGCATGGTGGATTTTGTCATGATCGTTTCACCCCAAGTTGAAGCCCTTGCATTTCGTATCTGGACGGTTTGCCGTCCGAGGGAATGGAATTGCACTTGTCGGGAAATCGCCGAAGAATTGGGCGAAACATCGCAGCGCATCAGCCGCGTTTTGCAGGTCAAGGGATGGTCAAACCGCGTTCGATCTTCGCGGCACAATACGTTTGATCTGACTGCAAAACTTGGTATGGACGGCTTGAACGTTTTGCAAGGTGACGAATGAAAAACCAGGCAACCCACCTTGACGCCTTCAGCCTACTATGCGGCGAAAAGATCGGTGAAGGGTCTAGCCGGATGGTTTTTGAATGCCGTTTGCGCCGTGATTTGGTTGTGAAGGTAGAGAAAGAATGTAACTGGCGCGCGTTCGATAACGTCAAAGAATTGACCAATTGGGAAGACGCCAAGAACTGCTCGGCCTTGAAAAAATGGCTGGCACCGATTGAATTTGCATCGCCCGATTGTCGCATTTTGCTGATGCACCGCGCCGAACCCTTGCCGCGCGATTACAAATTGCCGGAAAAATTGCCCGCATTTCTAGCCGATCTGAAGCCGGAAAATTTCGGTCTGATTGACGGCCAACTTGTGTGCGTTGATTATGCGATTGTTCGACTACAGCTATCGGCCCGCCTTAAATCCGTCAAATGGTGGATACCGCAATGAGCCGCAAAGTGATCAGAAGCGACGAAGGTTATCAGGTTTGGCGCAATAACCAAATAATAGCGATGACCGACGAAAACGAAGTATTGCGCGCAAGGATCAACGGCGAATGGCAGACAATCGGCAAGGCGTCCAACGAACGGGAAATATTGGCGGAATTAGATGCACATGGCATATTCAGATAGCCGCTAGCCCGAAAGCCGAACTTAGACAGGTTCAATGTAAACCGCCTTGGTTTGACGTGTATTTCAACGGCGAACACCATTTCGGAACGCTTGACCTAGCCGCCGCGCTGATGCGCTTCAATTTGCTGTCAATGTAGCCAAATATTCCGCGCGGTCTGCTGTAATCCGGCTAGACGTTCGGCACTGTCGGTTGCAATGTAGCCAAATATTCCGCGCGGTCTGCTGCGTTGATTTTTGCCGTTGCCGGATGCGTTGAAACAATCAATTGAAGAATAACTCCAATTCGCTTTGTTTCAACAGCGTGAACCGCGACCGCATCACGCAATTCGCCCATGTTGTAATTGAAATGATACAGCACCCCGGACGGGTTGCGCCCCAGGATTGCAGCAATTGCCCGATGCGTGACCGCCCGCGAACCGTTCTTTTCCCATAGGTCACAACCTGCGTTCAAGATGCGTTCAATCAACGTTGTCTTGTCGTTTGTCATAGGTATCCCCCGATTATTTGCCGTATTTGCGCAGGATCATTTACAAATCCCGCAATTGCGCCGTGAGCCTGAACCAACGAAATGAAGCGTTGTTGCGCTTTTGCATGTTCATCACTTGGGCGATATTTCCAGTCTGAAGCCTTCATTTCAAGAGCGGTAAAGATACCCAACACCCTGCCCAAATGTTGCGGCCCGATCATCACCGGGGTTATTCCGATCACATCCGAAGACTTGAATTCTTTGTTGACTTTCTCGCTTTCATTCATCAAGCCATAACGGATCATGCGCCCGTTTGCATCTAGACAAGCACCAACATTGTTCCGCATGGTCAACAGCCCAATTGACGCGCATTCGAGTTGCGAAAGCGAGGTTATTGCGGCTTCACTTGTCATTATACCACCCTTCTACAACGGCGGCCATTTCGTCAAATTCGGCCCTTGTCTTATCTTTACCCAACGCGGTTAAAACATCAACCCCGGTTGCGAGATAAAACCGCCTGTAGCTTTCCTGATCAGACCGCCCGCGCATCCGCTGGATAGCCGCCCATTGCGCAATCGCGTCACTCAGGCGGGTTTGCGCGCCGATCTTGGCAATTTGGTCATTTGCCGCACTTGTCCCGGCGTTCTTTGAACCTGTCGTAAACGCTACGCGATTGGCAACCGCAGCAGGGCTATCAAGCTGCGTATCCTTGCGCATTTGGGCCAGCGTGTCGCGGTCAAGCAAGATCAGATCACCGTCAACCTGTTCAGGCGTTCCGCGCCCCCCAACGGCAGGAATAGGCGCAAAGCCGCAATGCGGGCAAATCGGCAGGGCGCGAATATAGGGCTTACCACAGATCGGATTTAGGCACCGCGTTAATTCAATGTCTTCAGGGTCAGGCTTACGCTTCGCCCGCTTTTCCCGGCGTTCTAGCGTCCAGTGGTGCGGCTTGTCAGGAAAGCCATGGCGTTTCCAGTTGCCCACATGGTCAATGATCAGCCCGGCCCGCTTACCGTCCATCGGGCGCAATGCGCGGCCAATCTGTTGCAGATAAACACCAAGGGAAGCGGTTGGCCGGGCCATGATCACCACTTCACACGCCGGAACGTCAAAACCTTCACCAAACAAATCAACGTTGACAAGCACAGTGATTGCGCCCGTTCGAAAACGTCTGATAAATTCTTCGCGTACTGTCGCCGGGGTTTTCGCGCTTACTGCTTCAGCGGCAATTCCAAATTTGCGGAAATTCTCTGCGATCTGGACGGCGGTTTCAACATCTGTAGCAAAACAGATTGCACGTTTGCCGATTGCATGTTTGATATATTCTAAGACTACATCGCCCGTGATATGTGAACGTTTAGACGCTTCGCGCATCTTCTTTGGTGAATAATCGCCCGTGTCGGTTATCGCGCCATCATCAATTTGAAAATCACTAAACGGCAAAGCGAATTCGTAATCAGTCAGCGCCCCTATATCAATCAATTCGCGCATGGTTGGGCCAACCGTCATTGCGTTGTAAAGCCCGTCAACATGCGCGCCAAGCCCTTTACCATCGGCCCGGCTAGGCGTTGCGGTCACACCCAAGCCGATAGCATTGACAAAAAGCGCAGCACCGCGCCCCCATTTGTTTTCTGCAAGCGCGTGGTGGCCTTCGTCAATTGTCCAATCGTTGACTTGTTTCGCCCATTCTTTTAATTCATCAGAGCGTGACAAAAGCGTGTCAATACCGCTAACAGTTGTTGGCGAATGTTCCGATTGATTGACAAACGACTTTCCGCCAAATTCGGCACGATGTTGCGCGATGATCATTGAAACAATGTTTGACGGCGCAATGATCCGATGCGGGATTTCAGCACTTGCCAAATGCCCGGAAAGTTGCGAAACCAATTCATTCCGATGCGCAATGACGACTTGCCGCCGCCCCATGCGCAGCTTATCGGTTGCAATGTCTTGAACAATTACCGACTTTCCGCCGCCCGTTGGCAACACCGCAAGAACGTTCCGCGCGCCCGCGTTCCATGCCGCGTAAGTGTCAAGCTTCAGCTTGGTTTGATAAGGTCTTGGGGTTTTCAAGAATTTAACTCTTTCCAAAGTCGGGCGGTTGATCCCATGTAATAAACCGGGTCTTTTTCAATGCAGATAAACCGCCGCCCCGTGCGTTGCGCTGCAATTGCGGTTGTGCCGCTGCCGGAACAATTATCTAGGACGGTTTCGCCGGGGTTGGTGTAAGTTTTAATCAGGTATTCGAACAGTGCAACGGGTTTCTGTGTGGGGTGTAAGCCGCGTTCCGTATTAACTTCTAAAATGTTGTTCGGGTAATTTGTAAATTCCTGAATATATTCGTTGCCCGGCGTTCTCAACCCGCCCATTTTAGAAGCAATATTTTCACCCTGAACAACTTTACCGCCTGTTGACTTGCCATTTTTAATATTTTTAGGCGCATAAATTAAATTTTGCGGGTTGTATATGCTTTGACCATTTCCGAATATACAAACGTCTTCCGTCTTGCGCAACGGTTGTTTTTTTGCGTTTACAAATCCTGTTGCACTAGATTTAACCCACACCCAACAATATTTGAAATTATCAAGCTGCGAACTGATCAACGCAGTTGTGAACGGTTGCGAAGCCGTCAAAACAATTGCCGCATTGGGTTTTGCAACGCGCCAATATTGTTCCCATAGCGGTTCAAACGGAATAATTGTGTCCCATTTGCAAGCCGTCGTTCCGTATGGTAAATCACACAAAATCATGTCAACGGAACCCGAAGGAATATATTTCATCAATTCCAGGCAGTCGCCATTCCAGATTGCGCCATTTCCGAGTGCAAAGCTTGTCATTTATTCACCCAATCTTACAAACACCGAAACAATCCAATAGCCCGCGCTTGTCGGCTGATAATTCCGGTTGATATACCAAGCCGGATCATGTTCAACTTTGTTGCCTTTGCATATCACAACATGATCACCCTGCCCCGTCGCGCAATAGAGCATGTAAAATAACTCTTTCGGCGCGGTCTGTTCCATCATTGAAAGAACTTCGTCTAGCGAATGTTCCGCACCGTAATAAACGCGAAAATCGCCCAAACCCTGCGACCGCAGAAAATCCGTCAAGCGTTTTTCACCTTCAACCGCGCCGCAACCATCTTGGAAAAAGTGCGGCACCGTCAAAGGTTCAAGATTGAGGATTGAGGCAACACAAGCCCGAAGGCAATCACCGTAAAAACCTTGGGCGGGTTTGTGAGATACTAGGCATTTTTGCGGCTTCATTTGTTCACCCAATCTTCAAATTTATCAAACGAAACCGCATTGTCGCCTTTGGTTTTCGGATAGAATAGACCAAGCCAGTTTTTCGCGGTAATGTCGGCAATCGGCACCGCTTTTTCAACGTCCATATATCGGGGGAAAACCAAACAACCGGACGGGCTTGAACGGGCCAGCGCGTTAAATCCGTCAACATCAATGAAAACGCAGCCTGTTGAATTCTTGCCGATTTCACGCGGCAACCATGACCGCCAATCTTTCAACGGAATGTGTTCAACCGGAAAAATTCCAACGTTGCCGGGCGGTGTAAATCCAAACGTTGTAACAAGTGACGCGAAGGAATGCGCTTCGTCGTAATTTATGGCAATCATGCCGTTGAACTCTTTTTCCATCACGCACTGGCGCACAAGGTTTTCAGTAATCGGCACAAGCAAGAACGCTTCCGGTCCATCCTGCTTTCCTATCAATTCAATAGCGCAAAAGCTTGCATTGCTGGCAATTGCTACTAGTTGACCGTTCTTGCGATGGAATGCGACCGACTTCAGCCATGGATAACGCGGGTCTGTCGCGGTTCGGGCCACTTCGGCCAGGCGCGCAAACGTATCGCAGCTTACGTTTATCAGCATTTTTCGCCCTTTTCCGGTTTAACCTATTGGATAAATTCTAGTTGACACCCTGTCAAGGTCAATCTAGTGTATCTGAAGAAACCCCGCAACAATGAGGAACAAATGCCGAAATTTATGCTGACAATTCAGGCGGAAACCATCGCCGAACTTATGACCTATCTTGCCCCATCGGGCGGCGCTTTGGCGCTTGCCAGCGTGACCGCACCCGGCCCCGCCGATGACGACGAAAACGCGCCGTTGAACGCGACCGCGCCGGGCCTTGACAGTGCCGGGTTGCCTTGGGATGCGCGAATTCATGCCGCCGCAAAGTCGCTGAACAAGGATGGCACATGGCGGGCAAAGCGTGGTGCCGATGAAGCGACTATTGCCGCCGTGACTGCCGAACTCCGCGCGCAACAATCGCAGCCGACGCAGTTTGCGCCGATGAACCCGCAACCCGTCCAGGCACCGCAGCAATTCGCAGCGCCCCCGGTTCAGCCTGTCCAACCGATGCAGCCCGCGCCGGGCCAGTTCACCCCGCCGCACGCTGGCAACTTCGAGCCCCCGCCGCCCGCTGGCAACTTCGCGCCCCCGCCCGCGTATGTCGAACCCGTCCAAGCGTTCCAACCGCCGCCGATGCAGCAAGCGCAGCCCGCGCCGCTGGATTTCGCAACGTTTATGGGCGGAATTCAGCGCGGTATGATGACCGCAAGCCCGAACGGGCAACCGTTCATTGATCAGCCCTATTTGGTCAATCTGACAGCGCGCCTTTCGCAGCATATCGGACGGCCATTGAACGCCATTACCGACATTCACGCCGATGCGGCTGCAATTGCGATTGCCGCCGATATGGTGAAGCAAGACGGGCGTTGGGTCTAAGAATGCGGGTTGTTCACGCCGAAAATCTTTCGCGCCTGATCAACTGCAACGGTTCCTACGCTATGACGGGCGATCTTGCGCCCGTCATTAGCGGGGGGTCTGAAGGCGTTGCTGCAACTTACGCCGCGAATATGATTTTTTCCGGTCAGGCTACGCCGCAACAGTTGATTGATACAGCCGCGCCAAATGGCGTATTCATTACCGACACAATGCTTGAAGCGGTTCAGGTGTATGTCAACGCTATCCGGCACAACGGCGCGATTTACGACCAAGTTGCGGTTGATTGCAGTTTCGGAAATGAGAAATGGAAAATCCAGGCAATCGCGCATCATGTGGCGCTAGTTGGGCCAACTCTTTTCGTTGATCAATTCGCCTTCGGTTGGGGGATTGTCGAACCGGAATATAATTGGTTTTTGATTGCTTGCGCTGTTGGGTTTTGTCAGATCACCAACGCCAAGCCGGAAACCATTGTCTTGACCGTCCATCAACCACGCGCAAGTCACCCGCTTGGCCCGTGCCGCGAAGAAACGATTGATTTTGCAACCTTGCAGAAATATAGCAAGGGCATTCAAGACGTAATGTCGCACCCGTCCGAACGTTTGAACACGGGCGCGAATTGGTGCAGAAAATGCCCGGCGCTTTATGACTGCCCCGCCGCCCGTGGCGCTGCAATGAACGCTATCGAATTTGCGTCAACCGTGAGCCGCGACAATTTGACCGGGCAAGACCTTTCGCAAGAATTGATCAATCTGGAACGCGCCAAATCGGCTATCAAAGATCGGCTTGAAGCGATCACCGAACGGGCGTCACATCTGTTGAAAAACGGCGATGTTGTGCCAGATTTTGCTTTGACGCAGCATTATTCGCAGCGCCGCTGGCAAAGTTACATCACGGCGGAAATGTTGGTAATGCTTACGGGTTGCACCAACGTAACCGCAACAAAAATGCTTTCGCCCGCTCAATTGCAGGCGCAAGGAATTTCGGAAAGCGTTATTAACTCGCTTTCCGAACGTGCCGCGACTACCCCAAAGTTAACCCGTGTTGACGCGAACAAACGCGCGAAAAAACACTTGACGAAGGAAAGCTAAATATGACTGAAATTTTGACAGGCGTTGGCCGGATTGTTTGGGGTCATCCCCTGCGCAGTCGGGAAAAAATCTACATGGACGGCCCGAACAAAGGTCAACCCGTGATCAAACAAGACGGGTCAAAGGTAACTCAGTGGTCATTTGGTCTTGCCATTCCGAAAGCTGAATTCGCCCCGATTTGGGCGGCAATGCAACAGGAAGCTGCAACCGGATACCCGAACGGGACGCCGCCGCGCTTTTCGTGGAAAATCAAAGACGGCGACGGAATTGACGACAAAGGCCAACCGTTCAACCTGCGCGAAGGCTACGCAGGTTGTTATGTGTTGACGATCACGACCGAAGCTTTTGCACCGTCTGTTTTCAAATATGAAAACGGCGCTTATCGGCAACTGACTGCCGATGAATTGAAATGCGGCGATTATCTTTGTGCGAAGCTGAATTTCAAGGTCAACGTTGCGACCGGAACCAACACGCCAAGCCTTTACGTCAACCCGCTCGCTTTGGAGTTGGTCGGCTATGGCAAGGAAATCGTTTCGGCGGGCGTTGATCCGATGGCGGCTTTCGGCGGGCGTCAACACCAACTGCCCCCAGGTGCAAGCGCCGTCCCGATCAGCGCAGCCCCGGCAGGGTACGGAATGCCTGCACCCGGCGGCTATGCCCCGCAACCGGGCGGAATGCCCGCGCCCGGCGGCTATGCCCCGCAACCGGGCGGAATGCCCGCGCCCGGCGGCTATGCCCCGCAA
>Ga0208916_10000042_pt1 | contig 50365 bp, 43 predicted proteins | sample DEB19_08_DNA_5_FD_184523 | JGI IMG/M metagenome (GOLD analysis project Ga0208916, IMG submission 184523) | Aqueous microbial communities from the Delaware River and Bay under freshwater to marine salinity gradient to study organic matter... | ecosystem: Environmental > Aquatic > Marine >... | reverse complement strand
CTGAGCGCCCGCATTGAGGCGCTCAAGGCCTTGCAGGAAAAAGTGCGTACAGACGGCAAGCTCAAACCCTGGCTGGCCAAGCACGGCATGGACGGACTGGAAGGCCTGTGGAGCCGCATCCAAATTGAACCCGGCTGGGAAAATGCCCTGGAGTCGGCTCTGCGCGAACGCCTGTCGGCGCTCGAAGTTTCACGCCTGGACATGGTGCGCTCGTTTGCGGGCGATGCGCCGCCCGCCAAACTGTCGTTTTTCAGCTCGCCTTTGGCTTCTGTGGCCACGCAGCGCGGCGGTTTGCCCAGTGGTTGCCGCCCTTTGGCAGATTACCTGCGCGTGCCCGATGCCGGATTGTCAGCCTTGCTGACCGACTGGTTGCAAGGCTGCCTGACGGCCCCCAGCATCGAAGATGCCCTGGCCTGGCGCAGCCAGCTCAAACCCGGTGAAACCTTGTTGGTGCAGGCTGGCCACGCGGTCGACCTGAACAGCGTGGTGTTTTACGCCCAGGACTCCGAACAAGCCGGTTTGTTGGGCCGCGCCCAAGAGATCGACAACCTCGAAAAGCAGCTGCGTGCCCAAACCCTGATTTCCGAAGAAAGCCGCAGCGCTTTGGTGCGGGCCGAAGCGGCCTATGCCGACGCCTCGCAGCGCCTGATCACGGTGCGCCGTGAAGCCAGCGAAAGCCAGTCACGCACGCACGAATTGCAAGTTGAAACCCTGCGCCTGTCTCAGTTGGTGGCGCAAACCCGTGCCCGCAGCGAGCAGATCAGCAACGATTTGGCCGAAGTCGAGGCCTTGCTGGACGAGCTGCAAGAACGCCGCGTCACAGCCGAAGCCCGCTTTGAAGAGCTGGACATGCAGCTGGCCGACACGCAAGAGCGCCACGCTCAGCTGGACGAGCGGGTCATTGAGTCCGAGCGCAAGCTGGCTGAATGCCGCGAACAACAACGCAGCTTGGAGCGCCGAGCCCAAGAGGCGCAGTTTTCGCAGCGCAGCCTGGACGCCCGCCGCGCGGAACTCAACCGCACCATTGAAACCGCACAGCAGCAAGTCACCAGCATCGATGCCGAAATGCAGCGTGCCCGTGATGAACTCGGTCGGCTGACCGATGCCGCAGCCCAAGCTGGCTTGCAAAACGTGCTGGCCGTCAAGCTGGCGCGCGAACAAGCCTTGGGTGCCTGTCGCAGCGCCTATGACGACCTCACGGCCAAATTGCGTGCCAGCGACGAACGCCGTGTTGGCTTTGAACGCGAATTGGACCCGCTGCGTCAGCGCATCACCGACTTGCAGCTCAAGGAGCAAGCCGCCCGGCTGGGCTTGGAGCAATACACCCAGCTGTTGGCCGATGCGAAAGCCGATCTGGAGGCCGTTGCGCAGTCCATCGAAGTGGGCCAAGTGCGTGTCACGGGCCTGCAAGGCGAAATCGACCGCATTCACCGAGAAATCACCGCTTTGGGCCCGGTCAACCTGGCCGCGCTGGAAGAGCTGACCACTTCACGAGAGCGCAAGGTGTTCCTCGACTCGCAGTGCGCCGACCTGACCGACGCCATGAACACGCTGGAAGACGCGATCAAAAAGATCGATGGCGAGACGCGTGAGCTGCTGGGCGGGACTTTCAAGATCGTCAACGAGCACTTCAGCCGCATGTTCCCCGAGCTGTTTGGCGGCGGTAATGCCCGGCTGGTGATGACCGGTGACGAAATTCTGGATGCGGGTGTGCAGGTGCTGGCGCAGCCGCCGGGCAAGAAAAACCAGACGATTCATTTGCTCTCTGGTGGCGAAAAAGCCCTCACGGCCATCGCGCTGGTGTTTGCGATTTTTCAGCTCAACCCCGCACCGTTTTGCTTGCTGGACGAGGTGGACGCGCCGCTGGACGACGCCAACACCGAACGCTACGCCAAACTGGTCAAGGGCATGGGCAAAGAGACCCAGTTCCTGTTCATCAGCCACAACAAGATCGCCATGGAAATGGCCGAACAATTGATTGGCGTGACCATGCAAGAGCAGGGCGTGTCACGCATCGTGGCTGTGGACATGGAATCCGCAGTGTCTATGGCCGACGTGGCCTGAGGTTTTTAATTTATGTTGGCTTCAATGAGTTCGTTGCAATTGAGTTTGGCCGGTATCGGTGCGCTGACCTTGGGGGCGGTGGTGGTCTACAACTATTGGACATCGCGCAAAAATGAGCCCAGGCAGGCCGATCCCCAGATCGAACCCGTGGCCAGCACGCCAGACACCCTGCCCGAGGCGTCTGCGCAGACAGAGCCCATCTTGACCGACGACTTTTCCAGCTTGCCTCAGCCTGATCGCAAACCCCAGCTGGATGCCCTGATTGATGTCATTGCGACCATCGAGGTAGATCACCCTGTGTCGGGTGATGCCGCCTTGGCCGCTTTGCCCGTGACGCGTCGCGTGGGTACCAAGCCGTTCCATGTGGAAGGCTGCAGCGATCTGAGCGGTGAATGGGAGGCTTTGGTGGCGGGGCGTCGGTATTCTGCTTTTCAGGCCGGTGTGCAGTTGGCCAACCGTGTGGGAGCGCTGAACAACATCGAGTTTTCTGAATTTGTGGTCAAAACCCAGGCCTTTGCTGATGCCGTGGGCGGTGCCGCCAACTTCAGCGACATGCTCGAAGAGGTGGCCCGTGCGCGTGAATTAGACCAATTTGCCAGTGCGCACGATGCCCAGCTGAGCTTCACTCTGTGCGCGAGTGCGTCGGCCTGGAGCCCTGGTTATATCCAGCAACATGCCGCGCGTTTGGGTTTTGTGGCGGGGGTGATTCCCGGCCGCATGGTGCTGCCTGCCGCCGTAGCCGGTTTGCCGCCGATTTTGTCTTTGACATTTGATACGCAGGCCGCCATGGCCGATGACCCGGCTTTGTCTGCCATTCGCGAGTGCTCGCTCAGTCTGGATGTGCCGCAAATTGCCCGTGAAGATCAGCCCTTTGGTCGCTTGCGCGAAGTCGCCCGCTTGTTGGCCGAACACATGGACGGTGTGGTCACAGACGGCAACGGGCAGATGTTGGGCGAAGACGTGCTGGACCAAATCGCCAACGACCTGCACCAGCTGTATGACGCGCTGGATGCGCGTGAGTTGTCAGCGGGCACCCCGCAAGCGCGTCGTCTTTTCTCCTGATTCGGGCAGCACTCACCATGTCCCATCCGGACTTGTTTGGCGGACTGCCATTGGGCGAACCTGCCAAAGTGGCACGGGCCACCCAGTCTGTGCCGCCAGCCGAAAGAGCAGCGCAATTGCGGTCGGTATTGCACCAGCATGCACACGCGTATTACACGCTCGATGCGCCTGAAATCCCCGATGCCGAATACGACAGGTTGTTCCGCGAACTGAAGGCGCTGGAGTCGGCCCATCCCGAGCTGCTGACGCCCGATTCGCCCACCCAACGTGTGGGCGGCCAAATTCTGGATGCCTTTGCGCAGGTCACGCACCGCGTGCCCATGCTCAGCATTCGCACCGAAACCGACACGGAAGCCAGTGGTGCGCAAGCATTTGACACGCGCATCCGCAAAGAGTTGGGCCTGAGCGAAGCCGATCCAGCCGTGAGCTATGTGGGTGAGTTGAAATTTGATGGTCTGGCCATGAGCCTGCGCTACGAAAACGGGGTGCTGGTGCAAGCGGCCACTCGGGGCGACGGTGAAACCGGCGAAGAGGTCACCGCCAACATCCGCACCATCGGGCAGATTCCTTTGCGTTTGCCGATCGATGCGCCTGCCGTGCTGGAAGTGCGCGGAGAGGTCTACATGCGGCGCGACGATTTTGAAGCCCTGAACGCACGCCAACGTGAACGCATAGCGGCGGGCACCAAGGGCGAAAAAACCTTTGTCAATCCGCGCAATGCGGCAGCTGGTGCGGTGCGCCAGCTCGATTCGGGCATCGCGGCCGAACGGCCTTTGAGCTTTTTTGCCTATGGCCTTGGCGACATCACGCCACCAACCGAAGGCGGGCCGCAATGGACCACCCATGACGACATGCTCCGGCAGCTCAAGGCCTGGGGTTTCCCTGTGGCCGAGCAAACCACCTGCGTGCAAGGCGCCCAAGGGCTGGTGGCGTTTCACCAGCGCATGGCCGCCGAGCGCGATGCTTTGCCCTACGACATCGACGGCGTGGTCTACAAAGTCAACGAGCTGGCGCTGCAAGCCCGCCTGGGCTTTGTGACCCGCGAGCCACGTTGGGCCGTCGCGCACAAATACCCGGCACAAGAAGAGATGACCACGGTGCTGGCCATCGATGTGCAGGTCGGCCGCACCGGCAAGCTCACCCCCGTGGCCAAGCTGGCGCCGGTGTTTGTGGGGGGCGTGACTGTGACCAACGCCACGCTGCACAACGAACTGGAGGCCCGCCGCAAGGATGTGCGGGTGGGTGACACGGTGATCGTGCGCCGAGCTGGCGATGTGATTCCTGAGGTGGTGTCGGTGGTGCTGGAGCGTCGCCCGCCCGATGCGCCTTTGTTCACCATGATGAGCCACTGCCCGGTGTGCGGCAGTTTGGCCGAACGCGAAGACGGTGAAGCCGACCACCGTTGCACGGGCGGGCTGTTTTGTAGCGCCCAACGCAAACAGGCGATCTGGCACTTCGCCCACCGCCGCGCCATGGATGTGGACGGTTTGGGCGACAAGTTGGTCGACCAGTTGGTGGATTCCGGTCAGGTTAAAACGCTGGCCGACCTTTACCACCTGAAGCTCGATTCGCTGGCCAATATGGACCGCATGGCCGAAAAGTCGGCGGTCAACCTGCTCGAAGCGCTGGAAACATCCAAGCAGACCACCTTGGGCCGTTTTTTGTTCAGCCTGGGTATTCGCCATGTGGGCGAGGCCACGGCCAAAGAGCTGGCCCGGCATTTCGGTCAGCTGGACGCTGTGATGGCTGCCAGCGAAGACGCCTTGCTGCAAGTACCCGATGTCGGCCCTGTTGTGGCGCACAGCATTCGCACTTTTTTTGACCAGCCGCACAACCGCGAGGTGGTCCAAGCCCTGCGCGATGCAGGCATCACCTGGGCGGAAGGCGATGCCTTGGCACCGACCGAAATGCCCTTGGCTGGTATCACGGTGGTGTTGACCGGCACATTGCAAAGCATGGGCCGCGACGAGGCCAAAGAAAAACTCGAAGCCTTGGGCGCCAAAGTGGCGGGCTCGGTCAGCAAAAAAACCCACTACGTGGTGGCGGGTGCCGAGGCGGGCAGCAAGCTCGACAAGGCGCAGCAGCTGGGCGTGCCCGTGTTGGACGATGCCGGGCTGGCAGTGCTGTTGACTGGAAAAAAACCATGACCGTTCGAGACATCCTCAAAATGGGCGATGCCCGACTGCTGCGCGTGGCTGACGCGGTGCAGGTTTTTGACACGCCACAGTTGCATGAATTGATCGCTGACCTGCGCGAAACCATGGCTGCGGTCAACGGTGCAGGTCTGGCCGCTCCGCAAATCGGGGTGAACTTGCAACTGGTGATTTTTGGCGGTACGGCGCTCAATCCGCGCTACCCCGACCGTCCTCAAGTGCCGCCTACGGTGCTCATCAACCCTGTGATCACGCCTTTGGGCGAGGCAGAAGAGGAAGATTGGGAAGGTTGCCTGTCGGTGCCGGGTTTGCGCGGCGTGGTGCCGCGTTGGTCGCACATCCGTTACACCGGGTTCGACGAGAAGGGCCAGCCGATCGACCGCACGGTGGATGGTTTTCACGCCCGCGTGGTGCAGCACGAATGCGACCATTTGGTGGGCAAGCTGTACCCGATGCGGGTGCGCGACTTTACGCGTTTTGGATTCACCGAAGTGCTGTTTCCCGGTATCAGCGCTGCTGAAGACGACTGAGCAAGCGGCCATCCTGGGGAGCGCTTGTCGGGGCGAGGGGCGCAGCCCGCTTCGCCAATGGGGCTTTAAAGTCCTTTGAGTTTTTCCAGCGCAGCCAGCAAGGTGTCGTCCTTTTTGGCAAAGCAAAACCGGATGACTTTCTGGTCAAAACCTTGGCCATAAAAGGCCGACAGCGGGATGGCGGCCACGCCGATGTCGGTGGTCAGCCATTTGCAAAAATCAGCTTCGCTCAGGTTTTTCTCGGGGACTTTCAGGTCAGAAATGTCCACACACTGAAAATAGGTGCCCTCGCCGGGCAGCAGCTTGAACTGGGTCTGTGCCAAGCCTTGCCGAAACAGATCTCGCTTGCGCTGGTAAAACGCAGGCAGTTCCACATAGGGGGCCGGGTCGGCCATGTAGCGGGCCAGGGCGTGCTGCATCGGGGTGTTGACCGTGAACACGTTGAACTGGTGCACCTTGCGAAATTCGGCAGTGTAGGCCGCAGGCGCGGCCACAGTGCCCACTTTCCAGCCTGTGACGTGATAGGTCTTGCCAAAGCTCGACACGATGAAGGCGCGGGCGGCCAGGCCGTCAAAATGCGCGGCGCTCCAGTGCCGGTTAGGCGCGTAGACCATGTGCTCGTAAACCTCGTCGCTGATGAGCACGATGTCGGTGGGGGCCAGGATCTCTTGCAGTGAGAGCATCTCTTGCTTGGACCAGATCATGCCGCTGGGGTTGTGTGGCGAATTGATCAGGATGGCGCGGGTTTTGGGTGTGATTGCGGCGCGGATTTTGTCAAAGTCGGGCCGAAAGGTGCCGGGTGTGAGGGGCACACGCACGACCACGCCACCCGCCAACTCGATGTTGGGCACATAGCTGTCGTAGCAGGGCTCCAGCACGATGACTTCGTCCATGGGGTGCACGATGGCCAAAATGATGGTCAGAATGGCTTGGGTAGCACCCGCGGTCACTGTGATCTCGCTGGCGGGGTCGTAATGACGGCCATACAGCGTTTCGATTTTGCGCGACACCGCTTCTCGCAGTGGGGCCACACCCGTCATCGGCGGGTATTGGTTCAGGCCTTCACGCATGGCGTCGTTCACCAAATCGAGCAGTTTGGGATCGCACGGGAAATCCGGGAAGCCTTGGCCGAGGTTGACGGCATTTTTTTCGGTGGCAAGCGCCGACATGACCGTAAAAATGGTGGTGCCCATGTGGGGCGCTTTGGAGGTGAGACTGGGGGTGCGTGCGTGCATGGTGTTCAAAGTTCAGGGCTCAAAGTTCGTAATCGTTGACGTGCCCATTCATGGCTTTGGCGATCAACGGTGCGGTCAGGCGGTCGCTCAGCAATTCGGCGAAATGGTAGACAAAGTGGCGCAAATAAGCGCCGCGCTTGAAGGCCACGCGGGCCACGTTCATGCCCAGCAGTGCGCCCAGTGGCCTCACTGCCAGGTCTTTCACCGGGTCGTCTTTGACGGCCATCTCGGCCACGATGCCGATGCCCAAGCCCAGCCTGACATAGGTTTTGATCACGTCCGAGTCGATGGCTTCGAGCGCAATGCGGGGGTGCAGTTTTTTGGCAGCAAAAGCTTGGTCAATGCGGCCACGCCCTGTGAACGAAGGGTGGTAAGTGATGATGGGTTCACTGGCAATGTCTTCCAGCGACAAGTGCTCTCTTTGTGCCAGTGGATGGTCCAGCGGCAAGACCAGCACGTGTTGCCACTCGTAACAGGGCAGGGTGACCAGTTCTTCGTAAGCCGAGAGGGATTCGGTAGCGATGCCAATTTCAGCCGTGTCGTCGAGCAGCATCTTGGCCACCTGATCGGGCGCGCCTTGGTGCAGGCTGATGTTGACCTTGGGGTATTTTTCGCGCAGCTTGGCTACCGGCAGTGGCAGCACGTAACGGGCTTGGGTGTGGGTGGTCGCGATCGACAGAGTGCCGTTGTCCTGCGCGCTGTATTGGTCACCGATTTTGCGCAGGTTGCCTACTTCACGCAGGATGATTTCGATGCTTTGCAGCACGTGCTGACCTGGTTCCGTGATGCGTTTGAGGCGTTTACCGTGACGCGCAAAGATTTCGATGCCCAGTTCTTCTTCCAGCTCGATGATGGCTTTGGACACCCCGGGCTGCGAGGTGTGCAGGGCCTTTGCTGTTTCGGTCAAGTTCAGGTTGCGGCGTGCAGCCTCTTGGACAAAGCGAAATTGGTGCAGGTTCATACGTTAAATGCCATATTGACTCGCATCATTATGCTTTATCGGGTCTATGCTGCTGTGGCTTGCTTGGCCGCAATTTCTGCCATCAGCGCCGTCATGGCCGGGTGCTCGCCAATAGAGGGCACCAGTTCAAACTGTACTTGGGGATAAGCCTCGATCAAGTCGGCAACCAGTTTGGGCAGGTCTTCCCGGGCATGCCGGCCAACGCCAAGAAACATGGGCACGATGCGCAAATGCGTTTTGCCTTGCATCATCAAGGACTCGACGGTGCTGGACAGGTCAGGGGTGGTCAGTTCCAGAAACGCACATTCCACCACCAAACCCGGCCACCGCAAGCGCATTTGCTGGGCGACAGCGTCTATGGGCAAGCGCCAAAGCGGATCGCGAGAACCGTGGGCAAACAAAATCACACCCGTGTGAGGATTCAAATCAGTTGTCATTGTCGTAACACCATCCACCAAAAACCCAACAAGGAAATGGCGCTGTAGATCAAAGCCGGGGCCGCGGCCGTGAGCCAGGGCTGCCAGTTTTGCAAGTTGCCAGCGAAGCTGAACAGATTGTTCAAGAGGGAAAAACTGATACCCGCCAGAACCCCGCCAAAGACGTATCCAGCGATCTGACCCGATCGGAAGTGTAAATAGGCGAAGGGCAGGGCCATGACCAGCATGACCAAGCAGCTCAGAGGGTAAAAAACCTTGCGCCAGAACTCGATTTCGTAGCGCTGAGCGTTTTGGTTGTTGCTGGACAAGTGCCGCATGTAATTGAACAGCTCCCACGTTCTCATGCGGTCCGGACTGAGCACGGCTGCGGCCACCATGTCGGCGCTGATTTCTGTGGGCCAGGCCAGTTTGGTGTGTTCTACGGCCCTGTATTGCAGTGTTTTTGACGATGCCGTTGTCTGAATCGACTTTTCTTCAGCTTGCTGCAGTTGCCATACGCCTTGCTCAATCTCGGCTTGCGGGGCGGTGGTGATCGCCAGCAGAAGTCCCGCTTCGGTGAACTCATGAATCCGCACGTTTTGCATGTGGCTGATGCCGTCAAAGCTGCGCACGTTCACAGCAAAATGGCGGTTTCCCTGCCGCTCTTTCAGCCATGCGCCCGTCTGACCCACCGTCAAGTTGCCCTGGAATTTTGCTTTGACCTGCACGCCCTGCCGGTCGGCCCAAGGGGCTGCGTAATCGCCAATCAAAAAAGTCATCACGACAAAAACGAGTCCCAGTTGGAGCAGGGTGCTCAGGGCTTTCAGGGGGGCCAGGCCGCCTGTGCGCAAAATGGTGAATTCGGAGCTTTGTGCCAGTCGCGCCATGACAAAGATGCAGCCGATCAAGACCGATATCGGCAGCAGTTCGTAGATGTGCGTGGGTGTTTTGAGGGCCACATACAAGAGCGCGTGGTGCAGTTTGTAACCCTGGCTGGCCAGACGGCTCAGATTCTGCAGCTCGTCGACCAGGTCAAAGAACAAGAACAATGCCAAAAAACAGACCAGTACAAAGCTCACGGCCCGGATGATTTCGCCATGCAGCAAACTGCGAACGGTTTTCATGCATGGCCTTTGTTGTGGGTTGCTCCGGCATTCAAAAGGAAGCGCCAGGACCAGTTGTAATGGCGAATCGAGAGCCAGAGAATGGCGATCAAAAAGACGCCGCCATGCAACATCACCATGAAAGGCAAAAACGCAAAGCGCCCGGTGCCGATCCAGCTTTGGCCCACGTTCAGCATGTTGTAGTAAGCAATGAAGACAAACAAGGCCAGTCCAAGGTGGTAACTGCGTCCAGCTCGCGGGTTGACGGCCGAAACGGCCAAGGCGATCAGTAACAAATTAATGCCAGCCAGCCCCAGTCCCAGGCGCCAAGACAGTTCTGCTTGGTTTTCCAGATGGGGTTGTTTCAACAAGTCCCATGTGGCGGTGTAGCGGCTGTTCATGCCCGAAGAGGGCAGATTGACCTCGTCGTCGATCAGCAGTTCGTAGTGCTCAAACTGGGTCAGCCTTGTCTCGCCAGTCTCCCGGTTGGTCAGCCACTGTTGGCCTTTGTCGAGAATCAGGAAGCGGTCATTGCCCGTCAGCTCGATGCGCCCTTGTTGTGCTGTGGTCACACTTTCCATCTCTCCGTCCTGGTTTGAGATGAACACATGACGACCAAAACGGTTGTCGGGCGTGTCTTTGTCAATAAAGAACACACGTTGACCACCTGATGATTCCTGGAATTGCCCGGGTGCCACGCGTTCAATGTCGTTGCGTTTTTCAAAGCGCACCTTCAAGTCTTGGATTTGCTGGTTGCTCCAAGGCCAGGCAAAAAGGGCCAGCAAGCTCACGATCAAGAGCACAGGCCAGGCGAAACCAAAAAGTGGACGGACAAAATGGCCCAGACCCTGCCCGCTCGAAAACCAAATCACCATTTCACTGTCGCTGTACATGCGCGAGAGGGTGGCCACCACGGCGATGAACAGGCTCAGCGTGATGATCGTCGTGAGCTGGCTCAGCACACTGAAACCCATGACCAGCAGGACCTCGGACGGGTTGACGCTGCCCCGACTGGCCTGGCCCAGTGTCCGGATCAGGATGATGGTGATCACAATGGTGACCAAAACCACCAGCGTGGCCCCGAAATTGCGGGCAAGGTCTTTGCGTAAAGAAGAATGGAATAACATCGGTGCGAAGGAAAAGCTGAATTATGAACTTCGAAATCCAAAAGCGCGCTCTGTCTAGTGTGATTCGTGACGATCTGGACGCCTTGCTTGTTTTGTGGCCCTCGGAAGACAAAGACGTCGTCTCGGGCCAAGACCCGATTGCCTCCTTGGTTCGGGCGGCCATCCAACATGGCGATTTTGAGCACAAGCCCGGTGCCGTGTTGTCTTTGTACGCACATCCGGGCATCAAGGCACGTCATCTCGTGGTTGCTTGCACTGTTGACGGCACTGCAGCGCATGTGCGCAGTGCCCTGACGGCGGCCTGGAATACCCTCAAATCTGCCAAGATCAAGCGCATCGGCCTTCATGCCGCGGCCGAATTGTCTGCCTCCGCTCTGCAAACTGCCGTGTCGGCTTTGGCCGATGCCAGCTACAGCTACACCAGCACACTGAGCAAACCCAAGCCGCGAACCCTGAAACAGGTTGTTGTCAGTGCAGGCCAGGTCAGTGCCGAGCTGCGAGCCGCATTGGCCCAGGCGCAAGCGCTTGTGGCCGGCGTTGAGGTGGCCAAAGAGTGGGCCAACCGACCCGCAAACCATTGCACCCCCGCCATGTTGGCGGACGCGGCCAAGTCGATTGCCAAAGGTGCCGCGTTCAAATGCGAAGTGCTGGGACCCAAAGAAGTCACCAAACTGGGCATGGGGGCTTTTTTGGCGGTCGCCCGTGGTGCTGCAGAGCCTTTGCGGTTCATTGTGATGCGCTACAACGGCGCAGCTGCTGCCCAGGCCCCTGTGGTGTTGGTGGGCAAGGGCATCACGTTCGACACCGGCGGTATTTCCATCAAGCCGGCTGCCGAAATGGACGAGATGAAATACGACATGTGCGGTGCGGCCAGTGTGTTGGGGGTGTTCAAAGCCTTGGGCGAACTCAAGCCCGCGATCAACGTGGTGGGGCTGATCCCTGCCACCGAAAACATGCCCGATGGCCTGGCGGTCAAGCCTGGTGATGTGGTCACCAGCATGAGCGGCCAGACCATTGAAATTCTGAACACCGACGCTGAAGGGCGCTTGGTGTTGTGTGATGCCTTGACCTATGCCGAGCGTTTTAAACCGCAGGCCGTTATCGACATCGCGACCTTGACCGGGGCGTGCGTGATTGCTCTGGGTGCTGTTCGTTCGGGGCTTTTCTCTGGCGACGACGCGTTGGCGCATTCTCTTCAGTTGGCAGGTGACGAGTCGGGTGATGCTTGCTGGCGGATGCCCCTGGACGACGACTATGCCGAAGGCTTGAAGTCGCGCTATGCAGACGTAGCCAACGTGGCAGGCCGTCAGGCAGGCGCCGTGACGGCAGCCAAGTTTTTGCAGCGCTTTTCATCGCGTTACCCGTGGGCGCATCTGGACATTGCCGGCACCGCTTGGCGCAGTGGTGCTGCCAAGGGCGCTACGGGCCGCCCAGTGGGCTTGCTGTTGCATTATTTGTTGGCGCAAGTCGGCAATAAATCGGTGAAGGCACCTCCAGTTCGTCGCCGTTGATGGGTTGGTGATGACCCGGATTGAATTTCACTTCAACGCGCCAGAGCGTTTGCAATATGTCTGCCGACTCTTGCGAAAAGCGCACGCTCGCAACTTGCGTGTAGGCGTGGTGGGCTCCGATGTGGCCTTGCGACAGTTGGACACTGCGTTGTGGGTGTTTTCGGAGCTCGACTTTTTGCCGCACAGCACATCGGCCGATACCCAAGACGTGCAGACAGCGTCACCCATTCGGTTGCATGCCGATCCAGCGCAATGCGTTGGGCTCGATGTCCTGGTGAATCTGGGTGATGACGTACCCCAAGGATTTGAGAAATTCGAACGCTTGATTGAAATCGTGGCAACAGATGACCATGGTCGTATGACCGCTCGCCAACGCTGGCGTCATTACACGGCCCAAGGCTACGATTTGCTGCAACATGATTTGTCCAAAATTGCGCCCCCATGACATCGCCTGAAATCGACTATTTGTCGGATAAGATACCTTCTGTCGTACCTGTTTTGAGTACGGTTATTCCTGATTCACAAATACCAGATGCTTTGCGTGCTGCGCTGGATGCTCGTGATTTGGAACAAACCACTTTCATGGCTTTGGGGGATGAGTTGGTGCAGTCTTTGCGCCCTGAATTGGAGCGTTTGACCACCGAATTGGTGCAGCGCAGCTTGCGTCAGGCATGGGCCAGTCGTTTCAAGCTTGACGGGGACTGAAATTATCAATATCCCACCTGTTCCAGAGAGAATTTTGGTTTTCCCTAATCCCCAAACAGTTGTTTTTGCAGTATCTTTACGACTTGCTTAATTGAAGCAAATTATTTTTCGGAGTTTCTATGAAATTTTCTGGTGTGCGTTCTTTGACCCTGGTTTCTGTGGCCGTTGCTGCAGTCGTGTTGGCTGCTTGCGGCAAAAAAGATGCCGCATCTGACGCCACAGTGATCAAGATCGGTCATGTGGGTCCTGTCAGCGGTGCCATTGCTCACTTGGGCAAAGACAACGAAAACGGTGCCCGTATGGCCATCGAGGAACTCAATGCTGCTGGCCTGAAAATCGGTGACAAGGCTGTCAAGTTTGAGTTGCTGGCTGAAGACGATGCTGCCGATCCAAAGCAAGGCACTGCTGCTGCTCAGAAACTGGCCGACGCCAAAGTCAACGGCGTGATCGGTCACTTGAATTCCGGCACCACCATTCCTGCCTCGCAGATCTACAACACGGCAGGTATTCCACAGATCTCCCCATCCGCTACCAACCCCAAGTACACCCGTCAAGGTTACACAGGCGCGTTCCGCGTGGTGGCTGACGACGTGCACCTCGGCGGCACCCTCGGCAAGTACGCTGTGGAAACCCTCAAGGGCAAAAACATCGCTGTGATCGATGACCGTACTGCTTACGGCCAAGGCGTTGCTGAAGAATTCAAGAAGGGCGCGACAGCTGCTGGCGGCACCATCGTCGGTCACGAATTCACCACCGACAAAGCCTCCGACTTCAACTCCATCCTGACCACACTGAAGGCCAAGAAGCCTGACGTCGTGTTCTTTGGTGGCATGGACGCTGTGGCTGGCCCGATGCTGCGCCAGATGAAATCTTTGGGCATTGAAGCCAAGTTCCTGGGCGGCGATGGCATCTGCACTTCCGAGTTGGCCAAACTGGCTGGCGACGCCATGAAAGACGAGTCGGTCTTCTGTGCTGAAGCCGGTGGTGTTGAAGGCGAGCAAAAAGCCGGCATGGACAAGTTCCGCACCGACTTCAAAGCCAAATTCAATGCAGACGTGCAGGTGTACGCCCCTTACGTGTATGACGCTGTCAAAGTCATGGCTACAGCCATGGTGACTGCAGGTTCTGCTGATCCAGCCAAGTACCTGCCTGCTTTGAAGGCCATCAACTACAAAGGCGTGACTGGCAACATCGCGTTTGACGAAAAAGGCGACATCAAGAATGGCGCTTTGACCTTGTACACCTACAAAGGTGGTGAGCGTTCGCAACTCGCCGTGGTTCGCTGATCTGGCAGCCCCCGCGAGTCGGGGGCTCGTTCATCCAAGGCTTTCGGGCTTGGGATGAACAAACAGACGAAAAAAAGCCTGCACATTGTGCAGGCTTTTTTGTTTTGGCGGAGCAGGCGGGATTCGAACCCGCGGTGGGCTATTAACCCACACACGCTTTCCAGGCGTGCGACTTAAACCACTCATCCACCGCTCCGAAGCGTCGTATTGTAGCAGCGTAAAAACGCTAATCGAGGGCCGGGTTCGCAATTCTTGTCATGGCGGCGTTGTCGGCAAGTTGCGGGATTTTTGCGTAATTCTGACCTGCATCGCTCAAGCAGCCCTTTTTATCCTTAAACTTCGCCTCTGTTTCAATTCCTTTGTCCCTTCTTTGGCGCACAGCCCGACAAGCCCATGAAATTTCGCTTTCCCATCATCATCATTGACGAAGACTACCGCTCTGAAAATACATCGGGCTTGGGTATTCGGGCTTTGGCAGATGCCATCGTCAGCGAGGGCTTAGAGGTTTTGGGTGTGACCAGTTATGGCGATTTGTCGCAGTTTGCCCAGCAACAAAGCCGGGCCAGCGCTTTCATTTTGTCGATCGACGATGAAGAGTTTTCTCCCGGACCTGATCTGGATCCGGCCGTGATCAATTTGCGAGCGTTCATTGACGAGGTGCGTCGCAAGAACGCCGATGTGCCGATCTACATTTACGGTGAAACAAAAACATCGCGCCATTTGCCCAACGACATCTTGCGCGAGCTGCACGGTTTCATCCACATGTTTGAAGACACGCCAGAGTTTGTGGCGCGTCACATCATTCGTGAGGCCAAGAGTTATTTGGAAGGTGTGCAACCGCCTTTCTTCAAAGCCTTGCTTGATTACGCTGAAGACGGTTCTTACTCTTGGCACTGCCCAGGCCATTCCGGTGGTGTGGCTTTCCTGAAGAGTCCCGTCGGTCAGATGTACCACCAGTTTTATGGCGAAAACATGTTGCGTGCCGACGTGTGCAACGCCGTCGAAGAGCTTGGGCAGCTGCTGGACCACAATGGCGCGATCGGCGAGAGCGAGCGCAATGCGGCCCGCATTTTCAATGCAGACCATTGCTTCTTTGTGACCAACGGCACCAGTACTTCGAACAAGATTGTTTGGCACCACACAGTGGCTCCAGGTGACGTGGTGGTGGTGGACCGCAACTGCCACAAATCTATCTTGCACTCGATCATCATGACCGGCGCGATCCCTGTGTTCATGAAGCCCACGCGCAACCACTTCGGGATCATCGGCCCGATTCCCAAAAGCGAGTTCGAGCCCGCAGCCATCATGGCCAAGATCAAGGCCAACCCTTTGCTCAAAGGCGTGGACCCGAAAAAGGTCAAGCCCCGCGTGATGACGCTCACGCAGTCCACCTATGACGGTGTTTTGTACAACACCGAAACCATCAAAAGCATGCTTGATGGCTATGTGGAAAACCTGCACTTTGACGAAGCCTGGCTGCCGCACGCGGCATTCCACCCGTTTTATGGCCCTTACCATTCGATGGGCAAAAAGCGCGCACGTCCTAAAGAGTCGATGGTGTACGCCACACAATCCATCCACAAGTTGTTGGCAGGCATCAGCCAAGCCAGCCATGTGCTGGTGCAAGACGCGCAAAACACCAAGCTGGACCGCCCTCTTTTCAACGAGGCGTACCTGATGCACACCTCGACCAGCCCACAGTACAGCATCATTGCCAGCTGTGATGTGGCTGCTGCCATGATGGAGCCGCCTGGCGGCACTGCACTGGTCGAAGAAAGCATTGCTGAAGCCTTGGATTTCCGCCGTGCCATGCGAAAAATCGATGCCGAATACGGCAAAGACTGGTGGTTCAAGGTCTGGGGTCCTGAGAAGTTTGCCGAAGAAGGCATTGGCCGCGCCGATGACTGGATCTTGCGCAATGATCCCCGCAAGAAGGCCAGCAAGTGGCACGGCTTTGGCCAACAGTTGGCGGACGGCTTCAATATGCTGGACCCGATCAAGTCAACCATCGTCACGCCAGGCCTGGATTTGGATGGCAAGTTTGACAAGACCGGCATTCCAGCCTCGATCGTCAGCAAGTTCCTGACCGAGCATGGTGTGGTGGTCGAGAAAACCGGCTTGTACAGCTTTTTCATTATGTTCACGATCGGCATCACCAAGGGCCGCTGGAACACGCTGCTGACGGCTTTGCAGCAGTTCAAGGACGAGTACGCGAAGAACCAGCCTATGTGGAAAATCATGCCGGAGTTTTGCCAGAAGCACCCGCGCTATGAGCGCATGGGTTTGCGCGATCTGTGCCAGCACGTGCATGAGATGTACGCCAAGTACGACATTGCCCGCTTGACTACTGAGATGTATTTGTCGGATTTGGCTCCGGCCATGCGTCCGTCAGATGCCTATGCCCACATCGCGCAGCGCAAGACTGAGCGCGTAGAAATTGATCACCTGGAAGGCCGCATCACGGTGGGTTTGGTCACGCCTTACCCGCCAGGCATTCCGCTGTTGATTCCCGGCGAGGTCTTCAACAAGAAGATCGTGGACTACCTCAAGTTCGCCCGCGAGTTCAACGAGAAGTGCCCAGGCTTCGAGACGGATATCCATGGTTTGGTGGAGATCAAGGACGAGGATGGCAAGAAGCGGTACTTTGCGGATTGCGTGAAGGCTTAAACCCTGCGCTGGGTGTGTGGCTCTTCGGGTTTGGGCTAAGTGGGATGGCAGGTGAGTTGGGGCCCTGTGCGAGGGCTCAGAGGCGCTTCGCTTTGCCACATCGCCCCCGCACAGGGTCCCAACTCACCTGCGGGGGGGAGAATTGAAAAAGCGGCCTAGGCCGCTTTTTTCAATTCCGGAAGATGCGCCGGTTGAGCGTTGATCTTGACTGCCAACAGCACACAGGCCAGCTTGATCAAATCAGCGTGTTGAGGCAGTGAGGCGACCTCGACCAAGCCCATGGACACAAGAGCATCCACTTAGCCCGAGAGCAGGCGGGCGCTGAACCGGGCGATTTGGCGAGCGAAGCGAGTTATGAGCCGGGCAGCGCCCGCCTGCTCCCGGGCGCTCTCCAAGACGGCGCAGACCCGGAAGCTCACAGCCCAATCAGTCAGCCGCAGCAGGCTCCGCAATCCCACCGACCACTTGGCTGAAACCGCCGTCCACATACGTGATCTCAGCGGTCACGCCTGCGGCCAAGTCGCTCAACAAGAAAGCCGCCACATTGCCCACATCGTCAATCGTCACGTTGCGGCGAATCGGCGAGGCTTCGGCCACCACCGACAAAATCTTGCCAAAGCCTTTGATGCCGCTGGCGGCCAGGGTCTTGATGGGGCCCGCCGAGATGCCGTTGGCCCGCAGGCCGCGGTTCTGGCTGCCCAGCGACTCGGCCAGGTAGCGCACCGACGCTTCCAGGCTGGCCTTGGCCAAGCCCATGGTGTTGTAGTTGGGGACGGTGCGGATGGCCCCCAGATAGGTCAGGGTCAGCAAGGCCGATTTGTCGTTCAGGTAGGGCAGGGCTGCTTTGGCCATGGCAGGGAAGCTGTAGGCGCTGATGTCGTGTGCGATCTTGAAGCCTTCACGTGACAAACCGTCCAAGAAGTCGCCTGCAATGGCTTCGCGTGGGGCATAGCCAATCGCGTGCACAAAGCCGTCGATCTTGGGCCAAGTGGCCGACAAGTCGGTGAACAGTTTTTCAATTTGTTCGTCGCTGCCTACATCGCAGTCAAAGATCAGCTTGGAGTCAAAGTCGGCTGCGAACTCGGTGATGCGGTCTTTGAAGCGCTCGCCCACGTAACTGAAGGCCAGTTCAGCGCCTTGCGCGTGGCAGGCCTTGGCAATGCCATAGGCGATCGAGCGGTTGGACAACACGCCGGTGATCAACAGCTTTTTGCCCGACAGAAATCCTGTTTTTGTAGTCATGTCTTCAACTCCTGGAAAATGTGTGCAGAATTGTCGCATGCGAAGACCCATGGCCCGATTTTGGACTCACTGCTGGCTGGCCCTCGGGCTCTTGACGACGAACACCGCGTGGGCGGCGCATGCGTATGCGCAGTTTGGCGACATTCGTTACCAGGCCGGTTTTGCCCATTTCTCGTATGTGAACCCTGACGCGCCAAAAGGCGGTGAGATCGCTTTGGTGCCTCCCACACGGCAATCCAACTTCGACAAATACAACCCCTTTACCCTCAAAGGCAGTGCGCCCCCGGCCATGTTGGGCATGTTGTTTGACACCTTGCTGGTGGGCAATATGGACGAGCCGACCACGGCTTATGGTTTGCTGGCTTCGGACATTCAGGTGGCGTCTGACCGCATGTCGGTGACTTTTCAGATTCATCCGCAAGCCCGCTTTCACAACGGTGACTCGGTCCTGGCTGCCGATGTGCGCCACACCTTTGAGCGACTGACCAGCAAGCAAGCGGCCCCACAGTACCGCACCTATTTTTCTGAGGTCAAAGCCGCCACGGTGTTGGGCGAGCGCAGCATCCGATTTGATTTTGTTCGGCCCAACAGCGAACTGCCCTTGATCGTGGGCAGCTTGCCGGTGTTCAGTCAAAAGTGGGGTTGGCAAGGCAAAGTGCACACACCGCTTGACCAGATGGTCATGGAGGTTCCCATCGCGTCAGGCCCTTACCGAATCGGCTCTGTGCAATTTGGCAAAGACATCACCTATGTGCGGGACACGGCTTATTGGGCCAAAGACCTGAATGTGCGCAAGGGCCTGTTCAACTTTGACCGCATCACCTACAAAATTTACAAAGACAGCACCGCGCAACTCGAAGCTTTCAAGGCGGGGGAGTTCGATTACATGCAGTCTTTCATTGCGCGGGAGTGGGCCAGGGCCTTCACGGGCCGCGCATTCGAGCGTGGCGAGTTGATCAAGGCCGAGTTGCCGCACGGCAATGCGGGTGACTTTCAGGGCTTTCAGTTCAACCTGCGCCGCGACAAGTTCAAGGATGTGCGTGTGCGCCAAGCGATCGCGCTGGCCATGGACTTTGAGTGGTTGAATCGCCAGTTGTTTTACAACGCCTACAGCCGCGTGCGTGGGTACTTTGTGGCCAGCGACTTCGAGGCCAAAGGCCGACCCGGCAACGATGAATTGGCTTTGCTGCAGCCTTTGACGTCCAAGTTGCCTGCCGCTGTTTTCGAACAAGACGTTCCTCAGCCTCCCAAGACGGATCTGGCCGTCGATTCTGGGCTCACCTTGCGCGACCACCTGCGCCAAGCGCGTGATTTGCTGAGAGATGCTGGTTGGATTTACCGCGATGGCGCTTTGCGCAACGGCACTGACCAGGCGCTGGCCATCGAATTTTTGGACAGTTCGGGTTCCATGGGGCGTGTGGTCACCCCGTTTGCCAAAAACCTGGAAAAGCTGGGCATTCAGGTGCAGTACAAAGTGATCGACTTTGCCCTGCTGCAAAAACGCATGGACGTGTTCGACTTTGACATCGTCAGCAACCGCACCGTGGGCAGTGAAGCGCCGGGTACCGAATTGCTGGAGCGCTTTGGCAGCAAGTCAGCCGATGTCGAAGGCTCGGGCAATGTGCTGGGCCTGAAAGACCCGGCGGTTGATGCACTGCTGGACAAAGTGGTGAGCGCCACCACCCGCCCCGAATTGGGCGCCAGCTTGCGGGCACTGGACCGCGTGTTGCGCCACGGCCATTACGTGGTGCCGCATTGGTACGGCGCGGTGCACCGCGTGTCTTGGCGCGACGCTGCTTTTGATCGGCCTGCCAGCTTGCCGCGTTATTACCAGCCAGAGGCCTTGGTCACTTCGGTCTGGTGGTCCAAGCGGGCGGGGGCAGCGCCTGCGGCCTTGTCCGCCCGTGCGTCTGCGTCTGTCATCCCGACTGTCGGCGATGCCGCTGCCAAGAAAGGCCCTTGATCCATGCTGGCCTACATATTCAAACGTTTGTTGTGGATGGTCCCCACCTTGTTGGGCGTCTTGCTGATGACTTTTGCGGTGATCCAGTTTGTGCCCGGCGGTCCGGTGGAGCAGATGGTGGCCCAATTGCAAGGGCGTGACACAGGCGGGGAGGGCGCCGCTGCTGCGGGCAGTGCTTACCGGGGCCGGCAGGGCGTGGATGCAGCCCGCATTGCCGAGATCAAAACCCTCTATGGTTTTGACAAGCCCCCCGCGGAGCGCTTTTGGATGATGCTCAAACAGTTTGCACAGTTCGATCTTGGCAAAAGCTTTTTCTACCCCAAAGACGTTTGGAGCCTGATCCAAGAAAAACTGCCGGTCTCGATCAGCCTGGGCTTGTGGACGTTTTTTCTCAGTTATCTGGTGTCAGTGCCTTTGGGCATTGCCAAGGCCGTGCGGGCGGGCTCGCGCTTTGACACGCTCACCAGCTTGTTGGTGCTGGTCGGTTACGCGGTTCCGGGCTTTGTGCTGGGGGTGGCTTTGCTGGTGGTCTTTGGTGGGCAGTTGCAGTGGTTTCCTCTGCGTGGCCTGACTTCGTCCAACTGGGAGCAACTGAGTTGGGGCAGCAAAGTGGTCGACTACCTGTGGCACATCGCCCTGCCGGTCACGGCCAGTGTGCTGGGTTCTTTTGCGGTCATCACCATGCTGACCAAGAACGCATTTTTGGAAGAAATCCGCAAGCAATATGTGCTGACGGCTCGTGCCAAGGGTTTGAGCGAAAACAGGGTGCTTTACCGCCATGTCATGCGCAACGCTTTGATCCCGCTGGTCACCGGTTTTCCTGCCGCTTTCATCGGGGCTTTTTTCACGGGCTCTTTGCTGATCGAAACCTTGTTCTCGCTGGACGGTCTGGGTTTGCTCAGCTACGAATCGGTGATCCGGCGTGACTATCCGGTGGTGCTGGGCACTTTGTATTTGTTCACACTGATCGGCTTGGTGACCAAGCTGATCAGCGACCTTTGTTATGTGTGGGTGGACCCCCGCGTGAAGTTCGACACATGAGCGCATCTCCATCTTCCTGTTTGGCACCTCAGGCCTCGCCATCGGCCCGAGCTTGGCAGCGCTTCAAGGGCAACCGCCTGGGTTTGGGCAGTCTGCTCATTTTTGTCACCCTGTTCGTTCTCAGCCTGGGGGCCGAGTTCTTGTCGAACGACAAACCGCTGGTCGTGCGCTTTCAGGGGCAGTGGTACTTTCCTGTCGTGCAGACCTTGCCCGAAAAGCTGTTCGGTGGCGACTTTGAAACCCCCGCCGATTACCTGGACCCTTTCATCCAGCAACAACTGAGCAAGGATGGCAACTGGGCTTTGCAAGCGCCAAACCCCTACCACCACAGCACGCTCGATTACTTTGCCCCTCTGCCCAACCCTGCGCCACCCAGCGCACGCAACTGGTTGGGCACCGACGACCGTGGGCGCGATGTGTTGGCACGGTTGCTGTACGGGTTTCGCGTGTCCGTTTTGTTCGCATTGGCCCTGACCATTTTTGGCGTGTTGTTGGGCGTGTTGACGGGTGCTGTACAGGGTTTCTTTGCGGGCAAGATCGATCTGGTGTTCCAGCGTTTTATCGAGATCTGGAGCGCCATGCCTGAGCTGTATTTGCTCATCATCTTCTCGGCGGTATTCGAGCCCAGCGTGGGTTTGTTGCTGGTCCTGTTAAGTCTGTTTGGCTGGATGGGCTTATCCGACTATGTGCGGGCCGAGTTCTTGCGCAACCGCCAGCTCGATTACGTCAAGTCGGCTCGTGCTCTGGGTTTGGGGCATTGGCAAATCATGTGGCGGCATGTGCTGCCCAACAGCATGACCCCAGTGGTCACCTTTTTGCCCTTTCGCATGAGTGGCGCCATTCTGGCTTTGACATCGCTTGATTTTTTGGGTCTGGGGGTTCCACCCGGCACACCGTCTTTGGGTGAACTGCTCGCCCAAGGCAAAAACAACATCGATGCTTGGTGGATTTCGATCTCTACCTTCGGTGTGTTGGTGGTGACCTTGCTGCTGCTGACCTTTATGGGCGATGCCTTGCGTGACGCGCTGGACCCGCGAAAGGTGGACGCATGAACGCGAACCCAAGTCAGCCTTTGCTGGAGTTGAAAGACCTGGATGTGGCCTTTGCCGGGCAGTCGGTGGTGCATGGTGTGAATCTGAGCATTCGAGCCGGTGAGCGTGTGGCGTTGGTTGGTGAGTCGGGCTCGGGCAAGTCGGTCACGGCCTTGTCTGTGCTGCGCTTGCTGGAGTCGGCAAAGCTGACGGGCCAGGTGCTGTGGCAAGGGCGTGATTTGTTGCAACAGTCGCCTGCCGAGATGCAGCGCATCCGAGGCGACGAGATCGCCATGATTTTTCAGGAGCCGATGACCGCGCTCAACCCTTTGATGACGGTGGGGCAGCAAATCTCGGAGGTGCTGCAACTCAAAAAAGGGCTGACTCGGCGCGACGCCGATGCCCGCGCCGTGCAGTGGTTGCTTGATACCGGCATCGATGACCCGCGCCGTCGCTTTGACGCTTATCCGCATCAACTGTCGGGTGGGCAAAGGCAGCGCGCCATGATGGCCATGGCCGTGGCTTCAGAACCCCAATTGCTGCTGGCCGATGAGCCAACCACCGCTCTGGACGCCAGTCTGCGCTTGCAAATGCTGAATTTGTTGGCCGATTTGCAGCAAAAAACCGGCATGGCTGTGCTCTTGATCACCCATGACCTGGCCTTGGTTCGCCACTTCGCCGACCATGTGGCTGTGATGGAAAAAGGCCGCATGGTGGAGCAGGGTACTTTGTCGGAGGTGTTTACGCGACCGCAGCACCCGTACACCCAAAAGCTGTTGGACAGTCGACCCAGCCGGGAAGGTTTGGTGCATGTGTCTGCCCATTCTGCTGCCAAGCCACTGCTCGAAGCCAAAGCCTTGCGGGTGCGATACCCCATGGCGGTGCCCGGCGTGCGGGCTTGGTTTCAAAAAAACCATTTCACGGCCGTGCACGATGTCGACTTCAGCATCATGCCGGGCAGCACCTTGGGTGTGATGGGCGAGTCGGGCTCGGGCAAATCCAGCTTGGCGCAAGCGGTTCTTGGGTTGATCCCTTTTGATGGGGAATTGTCTTTTGGCGGGCAGGCCTGGCAAAACATCCCCGCACGCGACAAAGCCCTGCGGCGGCGTGTCCAGGTGGTTTTTCAGGACCCTTATGGCAGCCTGTCTCCGCGCACGACGGTGGGCGAAATCGTCTCGGAGGGGCTTCGCCTGCACCATGGTCAGGCCTCTGCAAGCCAAATCGAGGCCCAGGTTGTGGCCACTTTGGCCGAAGTCGGCCTGAGTATTGCTGCTTTCCCGGATTTGCTCAGCCGATACCCTCACTCGTTCTCGGGTGGCCAAAGGCAACGGATTGCTTTGGCGAGGGCCTTGGTCGTGGGCCCTGATTTACTGGTGCTGGACGAACCCACCAGCGCACTTGATGTGACGGTACAAAAGCAAATCCTGAAATTGCTGCAAGAATTGCAGAGCAAGCGGGGCATGGCTTATTTGCTGATTACCCACGATATCGACGTTTTGCGTGCCATGGCCCACCAAGTGATGGTGCTGCAGGGGGGGCGAATCGCCGAGGCGGGGCGGGCCGAGCAAGTTCTGTATGAGCCCCGCCATGCCTACACCCGGAGTTTGCTGGCCGCCTTTCCAAACGAGTGAAATTCACGGTAAACAGGGCTTCATTTTCCTTAGAAATCACGCACTTAGCGCGTTTTTCGGCTAGAATACCGGCTTCACGACCAAACGGGCGGGTTTTCACCGCCCGTTTTTTTTGGGTCTTTCTTTTTTAACGTTGATATTCCGAAGCTCTGTGGCATTGCAGCAAATTGTTCAAGAAACCGTGACTGGACTGGGTTATGACCTGGTTGAGATTGACCGCACTGCGGGCGGATTGTTGCGCATTACCATCGATTTTCCGTGGCAGCCGGGCTCTGAGCTCTTCATCAACGTGGAAGACTGCGAAAAAGTCAATCGGCAACTGCAGTTTGCCCTCGAAGTCGATGGCGTTGCGTACAACCGGCTTGAGGTTTCCTCTCCCGGTATTGATCGCCCATTGCGTCACGAAAAAGATTTCGAGCGTTTTGTCGGCGAGTTGATTGACATCACGCTCAAAGCGCCCATGGGCGAAAACGCTGTAGGGCTTGTCAGTGCCAGCCGCAAAAAATTCCGCGGCACTCTCGAGCGAACAGCTACCGGCGAAGGTTGGCAAATCGTCTGGAGCGATGAGCCTGTCGGCAAGCCCGGTCAAAGAATCAGTAAAAAAAGGATCCCAGCACCTTTGAATGTGCTGGGCTTCACATTGGACGAATTGCGCGAGGCCCGTTTGGCCCCCGTGGTGGATTTCAAAGGGCGCAAGCCAAAGGTTGAAGCCTGACCTGGTGTCGGGTTTTGAGCATTTATATCGGGTCTGAACCGCAGGCCCAGTGGAACAGGAGAGTCAAGTCATGAATCGCGAAATGCTGATGTTGGTCGAAGCCATCTCACGTGAAAAGAACGTTGAGCGCGACGTGGTGTTTGGTGCTGTGGAAGCCGCTTTGGCCCAAGCTACCAAAAAATTGTATTCCGGTGAAGTGGACATCCGCGTTGCGGTGGACCGCGATAACGGCAATTACGAGACTTTCCGCCGCTGGCACGTGGTTCCCGATGAAGCTGGTCTTCAGTTGCCCGAGCAGGAGATTTTGCTGTTCGAAGCCAAAGAGCAAATCCCGGACATCGAAGTCGATGAGTACATCGAAGAGCCCATCGAGTCTTTGCCCATCGGCCGCATTGGTGCCATGGCGGCCAAGCAGGTCATCTTGCAAAAAATCCGTGATGCCGAGCGCGAAATGCTGCTCAACGACTTCATGTCCCGTGGCGAGAAGATTTTTGTCGGCACCGTCAAGCGCATGGACAAGGGCGACATCATTTGCGAGTCCGGTCGCATTGAAGGCCGTCTGCGTCGCAGCGAAATGATCCCCAAGGAAAACCTGCGCAGTGGCGACCGTGTGCGCGCCATGATCATGGAGGTCGACTTGACCTTGCGCGGCGCGCCGATTTTGCTGTCGCGTTCGGCCCCCGAGTTCATGATCGAGTTGTTCCGCCAGGAAGTGCCCGAAATTGAGCAAGGCCTTCTGGAAATCAAAACCTGCGCCCGCGACCCAGGCTCCCGCGCCAAGATCGCTGTGTTGTCGCATGACAAACGTGTGGACCCCATCGGCACTTGCGTCGGTGTGCGTGGCACACGCGTCAATGCCGTAACCAACGAATTGGCTGGCGAGCGCGTCGACATTGTCTTGTGGAGCGAGGACCCTGCCCAGTTCGTGATTGGCGCTTTGGCTCCGGCCAACGTGCAGTCGATCGTGGTGGACGAAGAAAAACACGCCATGGACGTCGTGGTTGATGAAGAAAACCTGGCGATTGCGATTGGCCGTGGTGGTCAAAACGTGCGTCTGGCTTCCGACCTCACGGGCTGGAAAATCAACATCATGGACGCAGCCGAGTCTGCCCAGAAGCAAGCCGAAGAAACCACGGGCATCCGCCAGTTGTTCATGGAAAAGCTCGATGTGGACCAGGAGATTGCCGACATCCTGATTGGCGAAGGTTTCGCTAGCCTGGAAGAAGTGGCTTACGTGCCAATCCAGGAAATGCAGGAGATCGAAAGCTTCGACGAAGACACCATCAACGAGTTGCGTACGCGTGCCAAAGATGCGTTGCTGACCCTTGAGATTGCACGTGAAGAGAGCGTTGAAGACGTTTCTCAGGATTTGCGTGACTTGCCAGGCTTGACGCCTGAGCTGATTTCCAAGCTGGTTGAAGCGGGTATTCAAACCCGTGACGATTTGGCTGACTTGGCCACCGATGAACTGACTGACATCACTGCTCAGACAGCTGAAGAGGCGACCGCCCTGATCATGAAAGCCCGCGAACATTGGTTCGCTGGCCAGGCCTGAAGCTATGGAGGCTTGAACACAATATGTCCAGTACCACTGTTGCCGAGTTCGCAAACGAACTCAAAAAATCTGCCGACGTCCTGCTTGATCAATTGCGATCAGCCGGTGTTGCCAAAGCTTCGGACAGCGATACGCTGAACGATGCTGACAAACAAAAATTGCTCAGTTACCTGCAAGCGAGTCACGGCACCGTGGCCGGTGACCGCAAAAAAATCACCTTGGTGAAAAAGTCCACCAGCGAGATCAAGCAGGCCGACGCTTCTGGCAAAGCCCGCACGATCCAGGTGGAAGTGCGTAAAAAACGCACTCTGATCAAACGCGATGACGAGCCGGTGCAAGAGGCGCAAGCCGAAGAGCCGCAAGAGCCCGTGATCGACCATGCCGATCTGGCTCGCCGCGAAGAAGAAGCACGCCGTCAGGCCGAACTGATTCGCCGCCAGGAAGAAGAATTGGTTGAAAAGCGCCGTGTGCGCGAAGAACAAGAAGCTCAACAACGCTCTGAGTTGGCAGCACAAGAGGCTAAAGCCCGTGCTGAGGCACAGTCTTTGGCTGAAGCGGCTGCATTGGCTGCAGGTCAGGCCGTTCCGGCCAAGCCGCAATTGAGCCGCGAAGAGCGTGAGCAATTGGCCCGCGCTGAAGCCGCCAGCATCAATGCGGCATCGCAAGCGAAAACTGCACCTGCTGCGCCAACAGCACCTGTTATTTCTGCCGAAAATGTTGCCGCTGCCAAAGCCGCGCAAGTTGCAGAAGCGGCTGCTGCCAAAGCCAAAGCCGATCAGGAAGCACGCGAAGCTGCTGCGCAAAAAGCGGCAGCTGACTCGAAGGCCAAAGCCGACGAAGACACCGCCCGAGCTGCCGATCTTGACTCGCGTCGTCGCAAGGCATTGGCCGAAGCCGAGGCTATTCGCAACATGATGAATGCCCCTAAAAAGGTATTGGTTGCTAAAAAAGAAGAGCCCAAGGTTGAGCCCAAAGCGGCTGTCAAAGGCACTTTGCACAAACCAGCAGGCACACCTGCACCCGGTGCACGTGCCGCCGCTGCGCAAGCCGCCGCACCTGCGGGTCCGGCAGGCAACAAAGAAGTCAAATCTGCCAAGCTTTCATCCAGCTGGGCGGGTGATCCAGCCAAAAAGAAAGCCATTCCAACCCGCGGCGACAGCAGCGGTGGTGTGGGACGCAACAACTGGCGCGGCGGGCCACGCGGTCGCCGTGGCAATGAGCGCGATCGCGATGATTCACACACACAACAGGCACCCGCAGAAGTGCGTGTGCTCGAAGTGCACGTGCCAGAAACCATCACTGTGGCCGAATTGGCCCACAAAATGGCCATCAAGGCTTCCGAAGTCATCAAGCACTTGATGAAGCTCGGCCAGATGGCCACGATGAACCAGCCGTTGGACCAAGACACCGCCATGATCGTGGTGGAAGAAATGGGTCACAAGGCCGTGATTGCTGCGCTGGACGATCCAGAAGCTTTCACCGACGACGAAGTGTCAGAACAAAACGCCGAGTCTTTGCCGCGTGCCCCTGTGGTCACCGTCATGGGCCACGTTGACCACGGTAAAACATCGTTGTTGGACTACATTCGCCGAGCCAAAGTGGCTTCGGGCGAAGCCGGTGGCATTACCCAGCACATTGGTGCATACCACGTCGAAACGCCTCGCGGCATGATTTCTTTCCTGGACACCCCCGGTCACGAGGCTTTCACGGCCATGCGTGCCCGTGGCGCACAAGCTACCGACATCGTCATCCTCGTGGTGGCCGGTGACGACGGTGTGATGCCCCAGACCAAAGAAGCCATCAAGCACGCCAAAGCAGCCGGTGTGCCGATCGTGGTCGCCATCAACAAGATGGACAAGCCCGATGCCAACATTGAGCGTGTTCGCAGCGAATTGATCGCCGAAGAAGTGGTGCCCGAAGAATTCGGTGGCGACTCTCCTTTCGTCTCTGTGTCTGCCAAAACCGGCATGGGCATCGATGCCTTGTTGGAGCAAGTGCTTCTGCAAGCTGAAGTGCTGGAACTCAAGGCGCCGGTGCAAGCCGCTGCCAAGGGTCTGGTCATCGAGGCTCGTCTGGACAAAGGTCGTGGTCCTGTGGCTACTATTCTTGTGCAGTCCGGTACTTTGAACACCGGCGATGTGGTGTTGGCAGGCCAGACCTTTGGCCGCGTGCGTGCCATGCTGGACGAAAACGGTGCCGCCATCAAGTCGGCAGGCCCATCGATTCCAGTCGAAATTCAAGGTCTGACCGAGGTGCCGCAAGCCGGTGACGAGTTCATGGTCATGGGCGACGAGCGCCGTGCCCGCGAAATCGCGACTTACCGAGCCGGTAAATTCCGCAACACCAAGCTGGCCAAGCAACAAGCTGCCAAGCTCGAAAACATGTTCACAGACATGTCCGCGGGCGAAGTCAAGATGCTGCCGATCATCATCAAGGCCGACGTGCAGGGTTCGCAAGAAGCCCTGGGTGCATCCTTGCTCAAGCTGTCGACCGAAGAAGTCAAAGTGCAGTTGGTCTACTCCGGCGTGGGCGGTATCAGCGAATCTGACATCAACTTGGCGATTGCTTCCAAAGCGATCGTGATCGGTTTCAACGTGCGTGCCGATGCCGGTGCGCGCAAGTTGGCCGAAGGCAATGGCGTTGATTTGCATTACTACAACATCATTTATGACGCTGTGGACGAGCTCAAGGCGGCCATGTCGGGCATGTTGGCACCCGAGCAGCGAGAGGAAATCATGGGTATGGCCGAGATTCGCACTGTGTTCGTGGCCTCCAAGATCGGTACTGTTGCAGGTTGTATGGTCACTTCGGGTCAAGTCACCCGCAGCGCCAAGTTCCGTCTGCTGCGCGACAACGTGGTCATCTATACCGGCGAGCTCGATTCGCTCAAGCGACTCAAGGACGACGTGCGCGAAGTCAAAGAAGGCTTCGAGTGCGGTATCAAGCTCAAGAACTACAACGACATCAAAGAAGGCGATTACCTCGAATTCTTCGACGTCAAGGAAATTGCGAGAACGCTGTAAATGGCGCGCAAGAAGCAATCGTCCGTTCCCAATCGCGGTTTCCGCGTGGCCGACCAGATCCAGCGCGATCTGGCCGAGTTGATCGCACGCGAGTTGAAAGACCCGCGTGTGGGCATGATCACGATCAATGCGATTGAGGTGACACCCGATTACGCGCACGCCAAGGTCTATTTCAGTGTCTTGACGGGCAATCCCGAAGAAGCCACTGAAGGATTGAATGCGGCTGCGGGTTTTCTGCGCAATGGCCTGTTCAAGCGTTTGCATATCCACACGGTGCCGACATTGCATTTCTTGTTTGACCGTACGACAGAGCGTGCATCCGATATGAATGCGCTGATCGCCAAAGCGGTGTCGTCTCGCGCCCAAGAGGACTGAGCATGAACGCGCCACGCACCAGGGTGCAGCGGCGCCCTGTGCACGGGGTGCTGTTGCTTGATAAACCGCTGGGTCTTTCCAGCAACCAGGCTTTGCAAAAAGCCAAGTGGTTGCTGCGGGCCGAGAAAGCAGGGCACACGGGGACGCTGGACCCGTTGGCCAGTGGTGTGTTGCCCTTGTGTTTTGGTGCGGCAACCAAATTCAGTCAGCAGCATCTGGATGCAGACAAGACTTACGAGACCACAGTGCGTCTGGGGCTGAAAACCAGCACAGCCGACGCTGAGGGGGACGTGATTGACGTGCGTGAGGTGCGTTGCACCCCAGGCCAAGTGGTGGAGGTGCTGGACCGGTTCATGGGACCGATCAGCCAAGTTCCGCCGATGCACAGTGCCTTGAAAAAGGACGGCAAGGCCTTGTACGAATATGCCCGCAAGGGCGAAACCGTTGAGCGCGAAGCGCGCAACGTGGTGATACATGATCTGGATTTGCTGGACATGCAACTGCAAGGCGATGTGCCTTTTTTGCGCTTGCGTGTGCGTTGCAGCAAAGGCACTTACATCAGGACTCTGGGCGAAGACATCGCCGAGGCCTTGGGTTGTGGCGGCCACTTGAGCGCATTGCGCCGTGTGGTCACCGGTCCTTTTGTGGCATCACAGTGCGTGACGCTGCAGGATCTGGAAGCGATGGATGAAGCCAAGCGCCTGGGTGCTTTGCTGCCAGTGGATGTTTTGTTGCCAGGCTACACAGAAGTGAGCCTGGACAGCGACAGCACTGGTCGTTTTTTGAATGGGGTGCGCAGACGCGGCCCTTGGGTTGATTGTGATCAAGTCGTGGTGTATGGAGAACATCCTCGTGCCTTGCTGGGAACAGCTGTTGTGCATGGCGGCGAATTGGTTCCGGGTCGATTGTTGAGCCCGATCGAAATTCAACAGATTTTGGAAAAATCACCTGCCACCGAGCCGTTGCTGGCCGAGCAGGTTTAAAGGAAGAGAAAGCATGACCAAGCAAATCCGCAACATCGCCATCATCGCTCACGTTGACCATGGCAAAACCACCATGGTTGACCAGCTGCTGCGCCAATCGGGCACATTCGCTGACCACGAAAAAATCGTGGACACCGTGATGGACAACAACGCCATTGAACGTGAGCGCGGCATCACCATTTTGGCCAAAAACTGCGCCGTGAGCTGGGAAGGCACCCACATCAACATCGTCGACACCCCCGGTCACGCCGACTTCGGTGGTGAAGTCGAGCGCGCCTTGTCCATGGTCGACGGCGTTGTCTTGTTGATCGATGCGCAAGAAGGCCCTATGCCACAAACCCGTTTTGTGACCAAGAAGGCCTTGGCCCTGGGTCTCAAGCCAATCGTGGTGGTGAACAAGGTCGACAAGCCCGGTGCAAACCCGGACAAAGTGGTTAATGCCGCTTTTGACTTGTTTGACAAGCTCGGTGCGAACGACGAACAGCTGGACTTTCCCGTGGTGTATGCCTCGGGTATTAACGGCTGGACATCGCTCGAAGAAGGCGCTCCTGGCGAGCAGTGGGGCCCCGACATGTCGGCCCTGTTCAACACCGTGCTCAAGCATGTGCCAGCACAAAAGGGCGATCCAGCGGCACCTTTGCAATTGCAAATTTCCGCGCTCGACTTCTCGACTTTTGTCGGTCGCATCGGTGTGGGCCGCATCAGCCAAGGCACCATCAAGCCACAAATGGACGTGGTCGTCATGGAAGGCCCGGACGGCAAAGCCATCAAAGGCCGCGTCAACCAAGTGCTGAAGTTCCAAGGTCTTGACCGTGTGCAAGTGACCGAAGCCGGTCCTGGCGACATCGTGCTGATCAACGGCATCGCCGAACTGAACATCGGCGTGACCGTGACCGACTCAGCCAACCCCGCACCGCTGCCGATGCTGAAGGTGGACGAGCCCACACTGACCATGAACTTCTGCGTCAACACCAGCCCCTTGGCTGGCCGTGAAGGCAAGTTCGTCACCAGCCGTCAAATCTGGGACCGTCTGCAAAAAGAGTTGCAACACAACGTCGCATTGCGCGTCAAAGAAACCGACGAAGAAGGTATCTTTGAAGTCATGGGCCGTGGTGAATTGCACCTGACCATCTTGCTCGAAAACATGCGCCGCGAAGGCTACGAAATGGCTGTCTCCAAGCCACGCGTGGTGTTCCGTGATGTCAACGGCGAGCGTCATGAGCCTATCGAGTTGGTGACTGCCGACATCGAAGAAACACACCAGGGCGGCGTGATGCAAGCTTTGGGCGAGCGCAAGGGCGAGTTGGTCAACATGGAACCCGATGGCCGTGGTCGTGTCCGTCTGGAATACCGCATTCCAGCACGTGGCCTGATTGGTTTCACCAACGAATTCCTGAACTTGACCCGTGGTTCCGGCCTGATCTCCAACATCTTCGACAGCTACGAAGCCCACAAGGGTGATATCGGTGGCCGTAAGAACGGTGTGTTGATCTCTATGGACGACGGTGAAATTTTCACCTACGCCCTGGGCAAGCTGGACGACCGGGGTCGCATGTTCGTCAAGGCGAACGATCCGGTGTACGAAGGCATGATTGTGGGTATCCACAGCCGTGACAACGACTTGGTCGTCAACGCCACACGCACCAAGCAGCTGACCAACTTCCGTGTGTCCGGCAAAGAAGACGCGATCAAGATCACGCCCCCCATTGACCTGACTCTGGAATACGGCGTCGAGTTCATCGAGGACGACGAATTGGTCGAAATCACGCCCAAGAGCGTGCGTCTGCGCAAGCGTTTCCTGAAGGAAAGCGACCGCAAGCGCAACAAGTGATCGGCTGACGATCATGCGTTTGACGCACGGTTTGGCCGTTTGGACCATGGTGGGCGTGACCGCCCTGTGGTCCATGGCCGGCGTGGTGACAAGACACCTGGAGCAAGCCCGCAGCTTTGAAGTTACCTTCTGGCGGAGCTTCTTCACTGTCGTTTCATTGCTGGTCATCCTGCCCTTATGGCAGGGCCGAAGTGTCTGGACACGGCTGCCTTTGCGCAGCCGTTACTTTTGGTTCTCTGGTTTGTGCTGGAGTGTCATGTTCACAGCGTTCATGGTGGCACTCACCTTGACGGCGGTGGCCAACGTGCTGATCACCATGGCGGTAGGGCCTTTGCTCACTGCGCTGATCACGCGGGTGTTTTTGGGACATCGTTTGCCCGCACGAACCTGGCTGGCCATTGTGCTGGCGGGCATTGGAATCGGTTGGATGTATGGCTCACAACTCAGCTTGGGTGATCCGAATTTCTTGATTGGCTCCATGGTGGCTCTGTGTGTGCCCATCGCGGGTTCGGTGCAGTGGACGCTGGTGCAAAAGAGCCAGAGCGAGGGGCAGAATCTGGACCTCGTACCTTCTGTCTTGTTGGGCGCACTCCTTTCCTCATTGCTGACCCTGCCTTTGTCCATGCCGTTTCAGGCTTCGGCGCATGATGTGGGTTTGTTGGCCATTCTGGGTTTGTTCCAGCTGGCTATCCCTTGCGCTTTGTCGGTGGTTTGTGCCCGCGTGCTCAAAGCGCCGGAAGTGGCTTTGCTGGCCTTGCTCGAAATCGTTTTTGGCATCGCACTGGCTTGGTGGGGCGCCAATGAGGCACCCCAGTTGAGTGTGCTCTTGGGAGGTGCCCTGGTTTTGGGTGCCTTGCTTCTCAATGAATGGTTAGGCTGGAGACAAAACAATGTCTGATGTCATCGCGCAAATTGAAGGCCGTATCGGCTGCATCACCCTGAACCGACCCAAGGCACTCAACGCTTTGTCGCTGGAGATGGTTCGCGCCTTGACCCAAGCGCTGTTGACCTGGCAGAGTGACCCGCAAGTGCTGGCTGTCGCGGTGCGCGGCACGGGCAAAGAAGGCCCCTTTGGCGCTTTTTGTGCAGGTGGTGATATTCGATATTTCTACCAAGCAGCACACGCTGGCGATGCTTCTTTGGGCGACTTTTTCACAGAAGAGTACCGCCTTAATCACTTGATTCACACCTACAGCAAGCCTTACATCGCTTTCATGGACGGCATTGTCATGGGCGGTGGCATGGGCATCAGCCAAGGCGCCAGCGTGCGCGTGGTGACCGAGCGCACCAAGATGGCCATGCCTGAAACCCACATAGGCCTGTTTCCGGATGTGGGCGGTGGCTATTTTCTGAGCCGTTGCCCGGGACGTTTGGGCGAATACCTGGGGCTCACGGGCCACATGTTGGGGGGTACGCAGGCGGTTGCTGCCAAGCTGGCTGACATCGCGCTGCCCAGTGGCATGCTGGAACCGATCTGGCAAACTTTGATCAGCAGCCCCTTTGAAAACGCGGAGTCAGTGGAGCGTTGGGTGTTGGCCCAGTCAGGCGCTTTGACACCCGAAAAGCTTGCACCTCAGCCCCAAATTGACGAGGTCTTTGGTTTACCCAGCATCGCGGTCATGCTGACCAAGCTGGAATCAGGCACTGACGAATGGAGCCAGAAAACAGCCCATACCTTGCGCCACCGGTCACCCTTGATGTTGCATGTGGTGCTTGAGCAAATTCGCCGCGCTCGACAAATGAGTCTGGCCGACGATCTGCGCATGGAGCGGGACATGGTGCACCACTGCTTCCACCTGCGTGCCGTGGTCGACAGTGACACGGTAGAAGGCATACGCGCTTTGGCGGTCGACAAGGACCACAGCCCGAACTGGAAGCCTGCGCGTGTCGAAGAGGTGGATGCGGCCGAAGCTGCACGTTTCTTTGCGAGTCCCTGGCCTTCGGATCACCACCCCTTGCGCGATTTGGCGTGACGAGTAGGTCGGCGGCTTTAGCCCCGACTTGTCTTGTGAGTCCGTTTTGTCGGGTCTGAAGCCGCCGACCTGCCAACCGAACCCTGAGCGCTGACGCTCAGCGGTCGCGGTGTCGGCTCTTCATGGCACGTTCGACTTCGCGTTTGCCTTCGCGGTCCTTGATGGTGTCGCGTTTGTCGTGCTCAGCCTTGCCCTTGGCCAGTGCGATGTCGCACTTCACTTTGCCCGACTTCCAGTGCAGATTGATCGGCACCAGGGTGTAGCCCTTTTGCTCGATCTTGCCGATCAGGCGCTTGATCTCTTCCTTGTTCAGCAGCAGCTTGCGCGTGCGGGCGGCTTCGGGGCTGATGTGGGTTGAGGCGGTTTTGAGCGGGTTGATCAAGCAGCCGATGATGAACAGTTCGCCGTTGCGAATGACCACATAGCCGTCGGTCAGTTGCACTTTGCCTTCGCGGATGGCCTTGACTTCCCAACCCTCCAGCACCATGCCTGCCTCGTAGCGTTCTTCGAAAAAATAGTCGAAGGACGCTTTTTTGTTCTCGGCAATCTTGGCAAAAACGGGGGCAGCGGGAGACTTTTTGGTGGTGGCCATGGTGAGCAGATAAGGACGGGCTGGCCGTTCGCAAGAGTGTGCAGCCCGGCGATAAGCGAACAGGCAGATCGAAAAACTACAATCGGTGCATTGTATGAAGAATATCCACAAGTCCGTCCTCATCTGGTATGCCCCAGAGGAAATGTTTCACCTCGTCACCGACGTGGCCCGTTACCCCGAGTTTTTGCCTTGGTGTGACCACGCCAGCGTGCTGGAGACCGACGCGCAAGGCATGGTGGCCGAAGTGGGCATCAGCCTGGCCGGCATCCAACAAACCTTTACCACCCGCAACACGCACGAAGAAGGGCGCTCGGTTGGGATGAGCCTGGTCAAAGGACCGTTCTCCAACCTGAGCGGCATGTGGCGGTTTAGCCCTGTAGGCGATGGCACGCAGCGGGCCTGCAAGGTCGAGTTGGACTTGCAATACGGTTTTTCCAGCAAGACCTTGGCTGCACTGGTGGGCCCTGTGTTTGACAAGATTGCAGCTAGCCTGGTCGATGCGTTTGTCAAACGCGCCGAAGCCGTCTATGGCTGAGCCGACAATTCAGGTCACGCTTTGCTGGAGTCTGGCGCCTCGGCATGTGCAGGAAATCATCCTGCCGGTGCCCGTGGGCAGCACTGTTGAGGCTGTGCTGGATCTGTGCGTGGCCCAGTGGCTGCAAAGTCAGGGTTCAGCCGATGCCGCGACCCTGTCCTCTCTCAAGTTTCAGCAGCCCGGCATCTGGGGCAAAAAAGTGTCTTGGACGGAAGTTGTGAAAACCGACGATCGCATCGAGCTGTACCGCCCCCTCAAAGTCGACCCCAAGGTCGCGCGCCGCCAGCGCTTCAAACGCCAGGGTAAGGGGCGCACTGGCCTGTTTGCCAATCGCAAAAGCGGCTCGGCCGCCGGTTATTGAAACTCACCATGCAAGCCCTTTTGAACGCCATCTCTCAGATGCACAACACCGCCGATGCGCACCGGGTGTTTCATGGTCGCGGGGGCATGTACCCCGGTTGCGAACATTGGGCGCTGGACTGGTTTGCACCCGTGTGGGTGCTGACCAGCTTCAAGCCTGCGACCGATGATGAATTGGCCCAGTGCCAAAGTGCGTTGCAAGCCCGCTGGGACACATTGGCGCCGGGTGAACCACTCAACTGGGTTTTTCAGTGCCGTGCCACAGGTCAAACTGAAACCCGCCTCATGGCTGGCAGCGTGCCCGAGGTGCATGTGGTGACAGAGCAGGGTGCCCGTTACCTGGTGCATGTGATGCGCGGGCAGAACCACGGCCTCTTTCTGGACATGGCCCATGGCCGCGAGTGGCTTAAAAACCATTCGAAGCATGAAAACGTGCTCAACCTGTTTGCCTACACCTGTGCGTTTTCGGTGGTGGCGTTGCAAGGTGGGGCGGCGCAAGTCGTCAACCTGGACATGAGCCAAGCCGCGCTGGCGGTGGGGCAGCAAAACCACCGCCTGAATGAGTTGCCTGCCAAGGCCCGGTTTTTGGGGCATGACGTCTTCAAAACCTGGGGCAAGATCAGCAAGATGGGGCCTTACGGTGTGATCGTGATCGACCCCCCGAGCTACCAAAAAGGCAGCTTCATCGCCACCAAAGACTACATCAAGCTGATCCGGCGCTTGCCCGATTTGCTGGAGCCACAAGGCCATGTGCTGCTGTGCCTGAATGCACCCGAGTTGGATACCCGGTTTTTGCACAGCCAAGTGGCCGAGGCCGCACCTGCCTTGCGTTTTGTCGAGCGGCTGGCCAATCCGGTGGCTTTTGTCGACATCGACCCTGAAAAATCCCTCAAAGTGCTGCATTACCAAAACGCCTGATCCTTTTTTGCGTTTCGCATGCGCCCATTTGAGGAGGGTGGCACGGGAAATCCCTTGGTCTGCGCGGGTACAATCCATTTTTTGGAGCCTTAGCTTATGCGCCTACTCGGTAAAGCCCTTACTTTTGACGACGTTCTCCTCGTCCCCGCCTACTCCCAAGTCCTGCCCAAGGACACGTCGCTTGCGACGCAATTCACCCGTAACATCCGCCTGAACCTGCCCCTGGTGTCTGCCGCCATGGACACGGTCACCGAAGCGCGTTTGGCCATTGCCATTGCGCAAGAAGGCGGCATTGGCATCGTGCACAAAAACCTCACGGCACAAGAACAGGCCGCCCAAGTGGCCAAGGTCAAGCGTTACGAATCGGGTGTTTTGCGCGACCCGGTCGTCATTACCCCCGACACCACGGTGCGCCAGGTCATGGCCCTGAGCGACGAGCTGGGCGTGTCCGGCTTCCCGGTCTGCGATGGTCGACAAGTCGTTGGCATCGTCACCGGCCGTGATTTGCGCTTTGAGACCCGCTATGACCAAAAGGTCAGCGAAATCATGACCCCGCGTGAGCGTTTGATCACCGTGCCCGAAGGCACGACCCCCGAGCAAGCCAAACACCTGCTCAACAAACACAAGCTGGAACGCCTTCTGGTGATCAACGACGCCTTTGAGCTCAAGGGCCTGATCACCGTCAAGGACATCACCAAACAACTCAACTTCCCCAACGCCGCACGCGATGCCGCAGGCAAGCTGCGCGTGGGCGCCGCTGTGGGCGTGGGCGAGGGCACCGAAGAGCGCGTTGAGGCCCTGTCTCGCGCTGGCGTGGACGCCATCGTGGTGGACACCGCGCACGGCCACAGCAAAGGCGTGCTCGACCGAGTCCGTTGGGTCAAGCAAAACTACCCGCACATTGAAGTCATTGGCGGCAACATCGCCACGGGCGCAGCCGCCTTGGCCTTGGTCGAAGCCGGTGCCGACGGCGTGAAAGTGGGCATTGGCCCAGGCTCCATTTGCACCACCCGCATCGTGGCGGGCGTGGGCGTGCCGCAAATCATGGCGGTGGACAGCGTGGCCACTGCCCTCAAAGGCACGGGCGTGCCCCTGATCGCTGACGGCGGTATTCGTTACAGTGGTGACATCGCCAAAGCCATCGCCGCAGGCGCAGGCACGGTCATGATGGGTGGCATGTTTGCCGGTACCGAAGAGGCCCCAGGTGAAATCGTGCTGTTCCAAGGCCGCAGCTACAAGAGCTACCGGGGCATGGGCTCCATTGGCGCCATGCAGCAAGGCAGTGCCGACCGCTACTTTCAAGAGTCCAGCACTGGCAACCCCAATGCTGACAAACTGGTGCCCGAAGGCATTGAAGGCCGCGTGCCCTACAAAGGCTCGGTCGTCTCCATCATTTACCAGATGGCAGGCGGTTTGCGTGCCAGCATGGGCTATTGCGGCTGCGCCACCATTGAGGCCATGCACAATGAATCGCAGTTTGTGGAAATCACGGCTGCGGGCATCCGCGAAAGCCATGTCCATGACGTGCAGATCACCAAAGAAGCGCCGAACTACCGGGCTGATTAAAATCTGTCTCTGACCACCAAGGCGTCTGCACTCCAGACGCCTTTTCATTTCTCAAAGAACGACGCCTGCCATGCAGCACTCCAAAATCCTGATCCTCGACTTCGGTTCGCAAGTCACCCAGCTGATCGCCCGCCGCGTGCGCGAAGCGCATGTGTTTTGCGAAGTGCATCCCTGCGATGTGAGCAGCGACTGGGTGCGTGAATATGCCAAAGACGGCAACCTCAAAGGCGTGATCCTGTCGGGCTCGCACGCCAGCGTCTACGAAGTCGATGACCGCGCTCCTGATGCCGTGTTTGAACTGGGCATCCCGGTGCTGGGCATTTGCTACGGCATGCAAACCATGGCCGAGCAGTTGGGTGGCAAGGTCGAAGCTGGGCACACCCGCGAATTTGGCTACGCCGAAGTTCGCGCCCACGGCCACACCGAATTGCTCAAGGGCATTGAAGACTTCACCACGGCTGAAGGTCACGGCATGCTCAAGGTCTGGATGAGCCACGGTGACAAAGTCACCCAATTGCCTGAAGGCTTCAAGGTCATGGCCTCGACACCGGCTTGCCCGATTGCCGGCATGGCCGATGAGTCCCGCCACTTTTACGCGGTGCAGTTCCACCCCGAAGTCACGCACACCGTTCAAGGGCAGGCGCTGCTCAACCGCTTTGTGCTCGACATTTGCAAGGCCCGCCAAGACTGGATCATGGGCGACTACATCGAAGAAGCCGTTGCCAAGATCCGCGAGCAAGTCGGTGACGAAGAAGTCATCCTCGGCTTGTCCGGTGGTGTGGATTCATCCGTTGCTGCCGCTTTGATCCACCGCGCCATCGGCGACAAGTTGACCTGTGTGTTTGTGGACCACGGCTTGCTGCGCATGAACGAAGGCGACATGGTCATGGACATGTTTGTCGGCAAATTGCACGCGCACGTCATTCGCGTCGATGCCAGTGACCTGTTCTTGGGCAAACTGACGGGTGTGAGCGAACCTGAAGCCAAGCGCAAGATCATTGGCGGCCTGTTTGTCGATGTGTTCAAAGAGCAGGCTGCGAAATTGAAGGCAGGCGATGGTGGTCACAAGGGCGCGACGTTCCTCGCCCAAGGCACGATTTACCCCGACGTGATCGAGTCCGGCGGTGCCAAGAGCAAGAAGGCCGTCACCATCAAGAGCCACCACAACGTGGGCGGTTTGCCCGAGCAACTGGGCCTGAAACTGCTGGAGCCGCTGCGCGAGTTGTTCAAAGACGAAGTGCGTGAACTCGGCGTGGCCTTGGGTCTGCCGCGCGAAATGGTCTATCGCCACCCGTTTCCAGGCCCTGGCTTGGGCGTGCGGATTTTGGGCGAAGTAAAGAAAGAATACGCCGACCTGCTGCGCCGTGCCGACGCCATCTTCATTGAAGAGCTGCGCAACTTCACGGACGAATCCGGCAAGAGCTGGTACGACTTGACCAGCCAAGCCTTCACTGTGTTCCTGCCCGTGAAAAGCGTGGGCGTGATGGGCGATGGCCGCACTTATGACTACGTAGTGGCATTGCGTGCAGTGCAAACCAGCGACTTCATGACCGCTGATTGGGCCGAGTTGCCTTATGCGCTGCTCAAGAAAGTGTCGGGGCGCATCATCAACGAGGTGCGCGGGATTAACAGAGTGACCTACGACGTGTCCTCGAAACCACCGGCGACGATCGAGTGGGAATGACGTTTCAAGGCTGTAGCGGCTAAAAAGCGCAACTGTTTGCGCCCAAGTTCAGGACCGCATCACACACATTTGTCGCGACTGTTGTGTGATGGTTTTGCGTTACTTTATTGGTAATAAAATACGCATTTTCCCGTTTGGCTTGGGCATGAATCGTTTGGCGTGTTTTCTATTGAGTTTTGCATCCTCATTGGTGTGGGCTCAGTCACGCGACTTGTTGTTGGATTTCTCGGTTGTCGTCCCGCCAGCAGTTGACAAACACCAGATCTTGCAGCCTCAGGTTCATTGGCTAATCAAGCCGGATGCCCCTGTGCACTGCGAGCAAATCAAAGACCACGACGGTTTTGCGGTCTGGCAAGAAGGCTGCGTTTTCTGGACTCGTGCGCCAGCAACTTGCACGATTGTGACCACAGGTCGCACGACTCATTCACAGGTAGGGCGTTTATTTTTGTTGTGTTTGACGGCAGGAGAGCCTGCATGATTTGCTCGCGGGGTTGTTGGATGAGCACGGTTCTTTTTGGTGGCTTATTGGCTTTGATGCCGCCTGTTCTTCTGGCCCAAACCCAGGATGTCAATGACCTGCCAGATGCTATTTTGTTGCGCAAATTTCGCCCGCCCATGGTGGATCGCATGCGTTTTGAGCCTTTACCGCCCGAGCAGCGCATGCTCAATGAACCCAAAGTAAAACTGTTGGTCCGCAAGGACGGCTATGAATTTTGCTCTCGCATTACAGGGGTTCCGATCAGCCCCACATCACGTCCCATGGCTTGTGCTTACTGGAACGTTAAACGCAAAGAGTGCACAGTCATCACGCCTGAAGTGACGGGCTACAACTATGTAGGGCATGAAGTCCGTCATTGCTTTGAGGGGGCTTTTCATGATTGATTCATGTTCGCCTCAAATGTCACAAAGGACGGTCAATCTAAGGCGTGAATGGCTGAAAAAGTCCTTGCTGCTGGCTTGTTCGGGCATGTTGTTGAATGCCCCGGCGCAGGACAAACCACGCATGCGCGTGGGTTTTATTTCCCGCTATCAGCCCTATAGTTTTTTGCAGACCGATGGCAGTTTGACGGGTTTTGATGTGGAGGTGGTCAGGTCATTGCTGGGTGCATTAGGCCTCGCGATGGTGCCAGTGACCGATACCTTGACCAACTTACGCAAAAAACTGCAAAACGGCGAAATTGACTTTATTGGAAATCAACTGTTGGTTACACCAGAAAATCGTCGCCATTTTGATTTTGTAAAGTCTTATGCGACGATTCAATTGGTGAGTGTGCTGCACGAAAACGATGAGCGCGATCTGATGAGCCTTGATGATTTTTTGGGCAAGAAACTGGGTGTGCTGGCCAACACCGGCATTGCTGCCCAAGCCCGAGGGGCTCTGGGTAATTCAGTACAGACTTTTGAGCGCATTGAGGATGCTTTTCGTGCATTGGTTGACCGCAAACTCGATGCCGTACTCGAAGAAAACCTGATTGCCGAGTACCACATAGAAAAGGGCGATTTGCCGCTCAAGGTGGGCGTTCCTTTTGCGGAGCCCCTTCGTGTGGGCATGGCTGTTACAAAAGGCAATAAAGGCCTTGAGCAGCGCTTGTCCCTGGGTGTACAAACCCTCGTCAATGACAAAAGCTTCAAAGCGATTTCGATGCGCTGGTTTGGTTACGATGTCAGCCGGCCCAGGGTGTCTCACGCCTCCAGTCAATAAACCGCTTGGCGCGTCGGCAGTGTCAGGCATTTAGCAACGCCTGCATGGACTTCTGAGTGTTTCTACTCTCTCGCAATCCAAAGGTTTCATTGGACAATGATTTTTTCGCGAAGGAAACTTATATGAGCCTGTTTAAATTACTCCCTCTGTTGGCCGTTTTGGTGCCCAGTGCCCAAGTGCAAGCACAAAACCGTGAAGTCAACATCATCTGCTCGGCCCAAGCGGCTTGGTGCAGCATGATCGCCGTCACTTTTGAAAAGAGCCAGGGCATCAAAGTCAACATGACGGCCAAGGGCTCCGGCGAGGCCATTGCCCAACTGACCGCTGAAAAGGCCAACCCCAAGACCGACATCTGGTTTGGTGGCACGGGTGATCCGCACTTGCAGGCCGCCGAGCAAAACCTGAGCCTCGAATACAAATCGCCCGCATTGTCCAAATTGCACGACTGGGCTCAAAAGCAGGCTGCGCAATCGGGCTACAAAACTGTGGGCATTTATTCCGGCCCCTTGGGTTTTGGCTACAACACCGAATTGCTGGCTAAGAAAAAAATGCCAGTGCCCAAGACTTGGGGCGATCTGCTTAAACCCGAATACAAAGGCGAAATTCAGTCGGCCAACCCGGCCTCAAGCGGCACGGCTTACACCATGATCGCTACGCTGGTTCAACTCATGGGCGAAGACAAAGCCTTTGAATACCTCAAGAGCCTGCACAAGAACATCGGCACCTACACCCGCTCGGGCACTGGCCCCATCAAGGCCGTGGCTCGTGGCGAGACGGCCGTGTCGATCAGCTTTGTGCATGACGGCCCTGGCGAAAAAGCCCAAGGTTTTCCCATTGAAACCATCACTCCGGCCGATGGTACGGGGGCCGAGATCGGCTCCATGTCCATCGTGCGCGGTAGCCGCAATCTGGAAGCCGCCAAGAAGTTTTACGAGTGGGCCTTGACGCCGGCAGCGCAAGAGTTGGCCGCAGCGACCTTGCAATTTCAGTTGCCGTCCAACAAGGCGGCCAAGGTCGATCCGCGTGTGCCGGACTTCCGCAAAATCAAAATGATCGACTACGACTACGCCAAATATGGCCAGACGGCAGAGCGCAAGCGCTTGATTCAGCGTTGGGAAAAAGACGTCAACAGTCTGCCGCGTTGAGTGAGAAACTGAGATGAATCCAGCGCTGCGTTTGCAGCGCGCTTTGCAAGGCTGGGTGCTTTTGGGCCTGCTGAGCTTTGCGCTGCTGCCTTGGTATTTTCTGCAACAAATGTCCCTGATGGACGCTTTGCCTGGCATCTGGGCAGGCGCCGAAACGGCCAGTGGCTGGGTGCAGGCGAGCGGGCATGGACGGCCTTGGCTGTGGTCGGGATTGGCGGGCTTGCTGGTGTGCGGGCTGGCAGTGCTGGTGCCTTGGACTGCCCGCACTCAAGGCTGGCTGTTGTTGCTGGGCAGCCTGATCGGTTTGCTGGGCTTGCTGGGCAGCGGGTTTGCCATTGGGGCTACAGGCTGGGTATTTGAATCGCTAACCACCCTGTGGGGCGTCTTGCCCACAGGCCAATACGGCATGGGCTGGGGCGCGGCCCTGGTTTTGTTTAGCCTTGTGGTGTTGTTGGGCGCGGCGCTGGCCCGGTTGGGCGCGTTTCGGGGTGATGTGTTTGTGGCCTCTGCTGTGGTGCTGTGCAGCGCCTTGCTCGCGCTGTTTGTGGTGTACCCGGTGCTGCGCTCGCTGGTGGCTGCCTGGGTGGACGACACCGGCGCTTATGCCTGGATGCACCTGCTTGAACGGGTAGCCACTGAACGGGTTTGGGGTTTTGGCTGTGTGCAAGGGGCAGGGCGCTGCGGTGTGGCCTGGAACACCTTGTGGCTGGCGTTCATCACCGCCACTGGCACCACGGTCATGGGCACCCTGTTGGCGTTGTGGGCCGAACGTGGCAACACGCGTCTGGCTAAGCCGCTGAACATTTTGGCGATGCTGCCCATCATCACACCGCCGTTCGTGGTGGGGCTGGGTTTGATCTTGCTGTTTGGCCGTGCGGGCCTTTTTAATCAGGCGCTTGAGTGGGCTTTTGGCGTTGAGCCGGGCCGCTGGTTTTACGGCGTGTTCGGTATCTGGCTGGCGCAGATGTTCGCCTTCACGCCGATTGCCTTCATGATCATGCGCGGCGTGGTGCAGGGCGTGAGCCCCAGCATGGAAGAGGCCGCGCAAACTCTGCGTGCCAGCCGCATGCAAACCTTCTGGACGGTGACGTTGCCCCTGCTCAAGCCCGGTCTGGCCAACGCATTTTTGGTGGGCTTCATCGAGAGCATGGCCGACTTTGGCAACCCCATCATCGTGGGCGGGCAGTATGCGGTACTGTCCACCGAAATCTTTTTTGCCATCGTGGGCGCGGCGCTTGACCCCGGCATGGCAGCGGCGTTGGCGTTGGTGTTGACTGGTTTTGCGCTGGCGGTGTTTTTTGTTCAGCGCCAGGTGTTGGCTGGCAGCAGCTTCACCACGGTCTCGGGCAAGGGCGACGCAGGCGTGGCCATGGCTTTGCCGCCCGCCGTGTTGCGGGTGTGCCGCAGCATCGCAGGGCCATGGTTGTTGTTCACTGTGGTGGTGTACCTGTTTGCCTTTGCGGGTGGCTTTGTGCAGACCTGGGGGCGCGACTTCACGTTCACGCTGGGGCACTTTAAAACTGCGTTTGATGTGCAGTTGGGCGAGTTTGGCTGGGTGTTTGCAGGCACCGCCTGGAAGTCGCTGTTCACCACACTCAGCCTTTCTGCCATGGCCGCGCCCATTTGTGCGGGCTTGGGCTTGCTCATGGCCTGGTTGCTGGCACGCACCGAGTTCCGGGGCAAGGCGGCGTTTGAGTTCTCTGCGTTGCTGACCTTTGCCATTCCGGGCACGGTGCTGGGTGTGAGCTACATCCTGGCCTTTAATGTGCCGCCGGTGGAGCTGACTGGCACCGGCTTGGTCATCGTGCTGTGCTTTGTGTTCCGCAACTTGCCAGTGGGCGTGCGGGCGGGTACGGCGGCCTTCAAGCAGCTCGACCGCTCACTGGACGAAGCCTCGCAAATGCTGCGGGCCAGCACGCTCACCACGCTGCGCCGAGTGGTACTGCCGCTGCTCAAGCCTGCACTGGTGGCCGCCTTGGTCTACAGCTTTGTGCGCTCCATGACCACGGTATCGGCGGTGATCTTTTTGGTCACGGCGCAGTACGAGCTGGCCACCACTTACATCATTGGCCGCGTGGGCAATGGCGACTATGGCGTGGCGCTGGCCTATTGCACCGTGCTGATGCTGCTCATGTCTGTCATCACCTGGGGCATTCAAAAGTTGGTGGGCCAGCGGCAATTGGGTCGCCGAACCGCTGCATCCACCCCGGCTTGAAACAAGGACTTAAAGCGATGGGCATTCAATTCAAACAAGTCACCAAGCGCTATGGCGGTGCAGATTCGCCGCTGGTGGTGCAGGGCATCGACTTTGTCGTACCCAAGGGCAGCCTGACGACCATTCTTGGCCCCTCGGGCTGCGGCAAAACCACCACCTTGCGCATGATCGCCGGGCTGGAAGCGCCCACGGGCGGACAAATTTCGATTGACGGTGTGGATGTAACGCACTTGGGGCCGTCCGAGCGCAATGTGAGCATGGTGTTTCAGAGCTATGCGCTGTTCCCGCACATGAACGTGATTGGCAATGTGCGCTACGGGCTGGATGTGAGCGGTGTGCACAAAACAGAGGCTTTGGAGCGCGCCCACAAAAGCTTGGCGCTGGTGGGCCTGGCGGGCTACGAAGAGCGCCTGCCCAGCGAGCTGTCGGGCGGGCAGCAGCAGCGCGTGGCCCTGGCTCGGGCCCTGGTGTTGGAGCCATCCGTCTTGTTGTTTGACGAGCCTTTGTCCAATCTCGACGCTCGGCTGCGCCGGTCTATGCGCGACGAAATTCGCCACCTGCAGCAGCGCCTGGGCCTGACGGTGGCTTATGTCACGCACGACCAAAGCGAAGCGTTGGCGGTGAGTGACCAGATCATCGTGATGGAGGCCGGGCGCATCGCGCAGGCGGGCACGCCGCAAGACTTGTACGAACGGCCTGCATCCGCTTTTGTGGCGGGCTTCATGGGCGAGGCGGTGTTGTTTGACGGCCAGTCCCTAGCCGATGGTTCGGTGCAGTTGGGGCCACTGCGTTTGTTGCCTCGCCATCCGGTGGCATCTGGTGCGGTTCGGGCAGCGGTGCGCCCTGAAGCCTGGCTGGTGGGGCGCGAACTGGCCGGCGGCGAACAGCCCGCGCAAATGTTGCCTGCGCAACTCAAGCAATGTGCCTATCTGGGCAGCTTTTTCGAGCTGACATTCGAGACCGAGCTGGGTCCGGTTTTTGTGGTCTCGCCTGAGGTCGAGCGCGACTGGCGCATCGGCCAGGTGTTGGCCCTGAGTTTGCCGGGGCAAGGCGTCTCGGTGGTGGCGGTTTGAAAGAAAGTGCAGTCATGAGCCAAGACGTCGTGTTTGATCTGGGCGGTGTGGTCTTCCGCTGGGAGCCGCTGGTGGTGTTGCAAACGCTTTTTCCGAAGCAAGTGACCGACGAGGCGGTGGCAAAGCAGTGGTCGGGTGAGATTTTTCAGACTTTTCATCCCGATGCCGATTGGGCCTTGTTTGATCTCGGGCGCATCGATCCAGAGCCGTTGGCCCAGCGCATCGCAGCCCGCACCGGTCTCGCCGAGGCCGATTTGCGGCACCTGATTGCCAACATCCCAGCACACCTGTTGCCCATGCAAGGCACCGTGGACCTGATCCACGACCTCAAAGCGCAAGGCCATCGGCTGTACTTTTTGTCCAACATGCCCGCAAGCTATGCCGATCATCTGGTGCGTGAAAACAGCTTTTTCAGCCAGTTTGAAGAAGGTATTTTTTCAGCGCATGTGCAACAGATCAAACCGCTGCCCGATATTTTTGCCACCGCCCAGGCCCGCTGGCCTCTGCGCGGTAAGCCTGTGTTCATCGACGATGTGCAGCACAACATCGACGCCGCTGAACAGCACGGCTGGCAAGGTATCCGTTTTGAAACGCCTGCGCAAGTGAGGGCGGCGTTGGTGGGGCAGGGGTATTTAGCGGGTTGACTTATCCCGCAAGAGCGATCTCTTGCAAAGATCGCTCCTGCGAAAAAGGTGAGCTCAAGCTTTGGCGCCGTGGGCCAACGCCCGCGCACGGCTAGCAGCCAGTGCTGCTTCATCGGGTGCTGACAAATCCCAGCCCTGCATGTGGTCCAAGCTGATGTCGGCAAGCGCCTCGATCCATTGCGCGTTGTTGTTCAGGCAGGGGATGTAGCTGAAGCTTTCGCCGCCCGCATGCAAGAACGCTTCATGCGCTTCTTGCTGAATTTCTTCCAGCGTTTCCAGGCAGTCTCCCGTAAACCCTGGGCAGATCACATCAACCTTTTTGACACCTTGCTCGGCCATGGCAATCAGTGACGGCTCGGTGTAAGGCTCCAGCCATTTGGCCTTGCCAAAGCGGGATTGGAAGGTCAGTTTGTATTGGTCTTTGCTCAGGCCCAGTGCTTCTGCCAGCAGGCGGCCGGTCTTCATGCATTCGCAGTGGTAGGGGTCGCCCAGGTGCAGTGTCCGCTCGGGCACGCCATGAAAGCTCATCACCAACTTTTCGGCTTGGCCGTGGGCAGCCCAATGTTCGCGCACCGTTTGGGCCAGCGCGTTGATGTAGCGCGGGTCGTCGTGATAGTGGTTGACAAAGCGCATCTCGGGGATCAGCCGGGTTTTGAGGCCCCAGCGGTAGACGGCATCGAACACGCTGGCCGTGGTGGTACCGCTGTATTGTGGGTAGGCTGGAACGATCAACACGCGCTGCACGCCTTGGGCCTTGAGTTCATTCAGTTGCTCGGGGATGGACGGCTGACCGTAGCGCATGGCGTAACGCACTGTCACGCTGTGGCCGCGCTCTTGCAAGGCGGTGCCCAGCGATTGGGCTTGTTGTTCGGTGAATACTTTGAGCGGCGAGCCCCCCTCGGTCCAGATGCTGGCGTATTTGGCGGCCGATTTTTTAGGGCGCACGCGCAAGATGATGCCGTGCAGGATCAGCCACCAGATGGGCTTGGGGATCTCAACCACGCGGCTGTCCCCCAGAAATTCGGCGAGGTAAGTCCGCAGGGCCGGGGCCGTGGGCGCACTGGGTGTGCCCAGGTTGCAATAGATCACGGCGGTGCGGGGCGAATGGGCGCCGGGCTGCCCATGCTGGAAGGAGGGTTCTTTGTTGAATGCCATGCGGTATTCTCCCTCACCATGCTTGACATCTCCCGCATCCGCGCCATTACCCTTGATCTGGACGACACCTTGTGGCCCGTCTGGCCGACTATCCACCGCGCCGAGGTGGTATTGACCGACTGGCTGATGCAGCATGCGCCTGCCACGGCGGCACTGTCCAAACAGTCTGAGGTCAAAAAAGCCGTGCGGGCCGAGATCAATGCCCGCCATGCCGACCGGGCGCACGACCTGTCTTTTTTGCGGCTGGAAGCCATTCGTGCGTTGCTGCTGCAAGCCGGTGACCCGACCCATTTGGCTGAGCCCGCATTCGAGGTCTTTTTTGCCGAGCGCCAGCGGGTCGACCTGTTTGACGACGCGCTGCCCGCTTTGACTTTTTGGAGCCAGCGCTACCCGGTGGTGGCGCTGTCCAACGGCAATGCCGATGTGCACCGCGTGGGCATTGGCCAGCACTTTCACGCCAGTGTGAGCGCCAAGTCGATGGGCGTCGCCAAACCTGACTTGCGCGTTTTTTTGGCGGGTGCTGAGGCCGCAGGCGTTGCCCCGCACGAGGTGCTGCACATCGGTGACGACGCGCACGCCGACTGTGTGGGTGCGCTGGCCGCAGGCATGCAAGTGGCCTGGCTCAACCGCGAAGGCCACGACTGGAGCCACGGCGACACCCGCCCGCACCTGGAGGTGCGAGACTTGCACGCGCTGTGCGCCTGTTGGCGCGAATGAGATTTTTAGGTCGGCAGCTTTAGCCCCAATAAGGCCGCTGCACAGCGTGAGCAATCTGGAGATTGACATGACATTGAAAATTTACGGCATTGGTGCCTCTCGCGCCGTGCGTCCCCTTTGGACGGCGTTGGAGTTGGGTGTGCCTTTTGAGCACATCGCCACGCCTTATGCCGGTGGCGCAACCCGCACGCCCGAATTTTTGGCGATCAACCCCAACGGCCACATCCCCGCTGTGGTGGACGAGCGTCCCGAAGGCGCGGTCACCGTTTGGGAGAGCATGGCCTGCGCCCTTTACATCGCCCGCGTTCATGGCCAAGCCGATGGTCTCTCGATCGCGCCTGCCAACGCCCGTGAAGAAGCCGAAGCCCTGCGATGGGGCTTTTGGACGGTGTCCGAACTTGAAAAAGACGCGCTCACCGTGCTGATGCACCGCATGGTCATGCCCGAAGCGCATCGCAAACCCGAGCTCGCCGATCAAGCCGAAAATCGCCTCAAAGTACCGCTGGCGGTGCTGGAAGAGCACCTGCAAGCGCAACACACCAAAGGTGAGGCTTACCTGGCCGCCAACCGCTTTACTGTGGCCGATGTGTGCGTGGCCAGTGTGGCCAGTTGGATTCGCCCGGCAGCGGGGCTGCTCGCGCAACACCCGAGGGTGTCGGCTTGGCTGCATGCTTGCGCAGAGCGCCCTGCACACAAGCAGGCGCGGGGCATGAAGTAAATCGAGGTGATCGTGCGCAGGGCGTTCAGAAACGTCCCAGCGCCTGCATCTTCCAAGCCAGCCACAGCTTGCGCAGAGGTGTCAGCGCAATGCGCTGGTGCAGCACCTGGAATCCCGAGGCTTCGATCTCACGCAGCAGGGTACGGTAGATGCTGGCCATCATGAGGCCCGGTTTTTGTGCGCGTCGGTCTGCGGCGGGCAGCAAGGCCAGGGCTTCGTCATACAGGGCATGGGCGCGTTCGGTTTGGAACTTCATCAGCGCGGTGAAGCCGTCAGAGTAAGTGCGTTGCATCAGATCTTGCGCTTTGACGCCAAAGCGCTGCTGTTCGTCCAGCGGCAGGTAGATGCGCCCGCGCAGCGCGTCTTCGCCCACGTCGCGAATGATGTTGGTCATTTGAAAGGCCAGCCCCAGCTTGTGTGCATAGGCGGTGGTGGCCTCATCCGTTTGACCAAAGATGCTGGCGGCGACTTCGCCCACCACACCCGCGACCAAGTGGCAATATTTTGTGAGGCCCGCAAAGTCGAGGTAGCGGGTCTGGTTCAAGTCCATCTGACACCCTTCGATCACGGCCATCAGGTGACGGCTTTCGATGCCAAAAGCAGGGGCCAGCGGCATCAGGGCGTGCATGACCGGGTGGGTGGGCTGGCCTGCGTAGGCTTGCTGCACTTCCTTTTGCCACCAGCCGAGCTTGGCGGCGGCCACGCTGGGGTCGCTGATTTCGTCGACCACGTCGTCCACTTCCCGGCAAAACGCATAAAAGGCCGTGATGGCCGCGCGGCGTTCTGGTGGGAGAAACAGGAAGGCGTAATAGAAGCTGCTGCCTGATGCGGCGGCTTTTTGCTGGACGTAGTCTTGCGGGTTCATGGGCGCTGATTTTCGCACCCAAATGCAGCGCTCAAGCCGGGGTGTCACCGGACAATTGTCGGAATTGGCTCTCCAGCGCCGAGGGTGAAGCCCAGCCCACGGTGATGTGCCACATCAGACGGCGCATTTCATGGCGCGTCATTTTCACGCGCCGGGTCAGTGCCGAGGGCCCAGCTTGGCGCAGCAGTGCCACGGTGCGTGCACCGATGAGTGCGGGCAAAGCCGTGGCCACGCGCAGGCGCAAGGGCTTCAGGGCCAGGGCGTAGCGCATGCCATCGGCCAGTTGTGCTTGG
>Ga0208916_10000040_pt1 | contig 50531 bp, 87 predicted proteins | sample DEB19_08_DNA_5_FD_184523 | JGI IMG/M metagenome (GOLD analysis project Ga0208916, IMG submission 184523) | Aqueous microbial communities from the Delaware River and Bay under freshwater to marine salinity gradient to study organic matter... | ecosystem: Environmental > Aquatic > Marine >... | reverse complement strand
TGCGCCTGGCCGATCCGGTACAGGTTCTGAAGTTTGGGGTGACTCTTTTACCGAAACAGTCACCTACTACAGGGTGAGAGGGAGAGGGGAACCATTAAAGGAGGGGAGAGGCTTCGCTTCGCCCCGCTTTGGGCGGGGCTTCGCCGGCTCCTCGAAGGAGCCGCCGCCAAGCGGCTCCTCCTCGCTGAAGGCGAATCCCCAAAGATTCGCCGCTTCAGAATCGTCTTTGTGACGATTCCAGCAAACGGCCAGCCGAAAAGCTGGCCGGGTGCAGACCTCACTCTCGTTCGGTCTATCGACCGGCCTACCAAAGGCCGGTCTTGCAGACCCGCCCCAAGGGCGGGTCTATAAAGGGGTGTGTTTTGTCAAATTGGAACACTTCCAACCGAGCCAGCCGGCTTCCTGCCGACTGGGCGGTCATTCGCAGCCTGGTGCTGCAAGATGCCCGTTATCAATGTCAGTTGCGCCTACCCGGTTGTGCCGGGAAGGCGACGGATGTCGATCACCGCAGACGCGGTGATGACCATTCAATCGCCAACCTTCAAGCAGCCTGCGCTGCTTGTCATGGCAAGAAATCGTCGGCTGAAGGAAACAGCCGACAAAGCGAGTTAAGGGCCAGGAGGAAAAGACCTACAGAACGCCATCCTGGTTCCATCTGAGCGGCCTTGAGGGCCGCTGTATCGACCCAGGAGGTCAAATTGGGCACTAGAGGTCCTATTCCCAACCGCCAAACCCAACGGGTTCGGCGAAACAAGCCGGAAACGCCTATCGAAACCGTTACGGCGATCGGAACCGTCCAGGTTCCGTTATTGGACTTTCCAGATCCCCACCCGTTGGTGGTGGACCTGTATAGGTCCCTGTATCAATCAGCCCAATCGAAGTACTACGAACCATCTGACTGGCAGTACGCGAGACTGGCTCTCCATTTCGCGGATCAGCTTCTGAAATCCTCAAGACCGTCTTCTCAGCTTCTGGTAACGGTGAACCAGATGCTGTCCTCGCTCCTCGTATCCGAGGGCGATCGGCGACGGGTTCGGCTTGAGGTGGAGCGGAACCAGGGCACAGACGGCGCTGAAGTACTTCAGGTTGCGGATCTGTTCCGTCAGAGGCTGATGCAGGGATGAGTCGGTCCCCGGAGGGTTGCAGCCGCCCCTCTCCGGTTCCCCTCCGGGGGCCCTCAAATCGAACCGAAAGGAACACACATGGCCGTTATCGGCGTCGAACTGCCGCAGGACACGCTTGTTCTGACTAAAGGCCGCGACTTCAAGTGGACGTTCACCAACTTGAGCGCCGCCGGTAAGCCCATCCCGTTCCCTGCCGGGGATCTCTACTTCGAGATCACCACCTCGCCCTCCCCCACTACCTGGCCGTTCACGATCGTCGGCAACACCGCCACCATCAAGGTTGAGTCCACCGCTGTGGATCTGATCCCGGACAAAGCGAAGTGGCAGTTGGTTTTCCTGCCCGATGCTGAAGCAGCCGGCGGTGACGCTTTGGCGCGTGGGGTTGTGAAGGTCCAGCAGTGATTCTCAGAGGCGATTCACCGGTTCCCAACGTCTCTACCCAGCAGCCCACTTCTGGGACGCTGAAAGGCATCTCAGCCGTACATGAGACGGCTCTGCTCAGTATCCCGCGAGGCCCTAGGGGCCTTCCGGGTGAACCGGGCGCTCCCGGCGCTACCGGGGCCACCGGCCCTCAGGGGCCGCAGGGCCCCGCAGGCTCACAGCGTCCGAAGGTCTACCACGTAGACGATTACGGCGCTGACCCGACAGGTGCCACCGAATCCAACCAGGCTCTGATCGACGCATACGAGGCTATGGGCTCCGAGCCGGGTGTTGTCGAGTTCGGTGTCGGCACTTACCTGCTGCACGTCGGCCTCAACGAAGACGCAGGCCGTCTCCTGCGCGAGGGCCAGGGAGTGCGGGGCCAGGGCTCCGCTCTGACGAAGATCGACTACCGGGGCCCGGGTGCGCTGTTCGAGTTGCGTAACACCACTTTCGGTTCCACCGGTAACACCCCATCCGCTGGTGTGCATAAGTTGACGATCCTGGGGTGGAGTTCCGGGGAGAACAACTCCTACGGAATCCGCTACGGGGACATCTGGCGTATGCGGATCTCCGATGTGGAGATCTCCGGGTTCAACCGTCCGGGGTGCATCGGTTTGTGGGGCGACAACCAGACGAACTGGTCTGAGCGTGCCCACATCGAATGCACCGTGAACCAATGCACCGAGTGCTTCGTCTTCGAGTCGAACACCGGTTCTCCCGCGTCTGGCTCGTTCGACTACTCGCAGTACTGGCTTTCGTTTGTGATCCAGCCGGATCAGCACGGTTTCGTTCTGCGCTCTGGGGCTTCCGGGTCTAAAGCGTCGATGAACGGCGCGTCGATCACGTTGACGGGTAACTGTCAGCTCGCCCCGGTCGGCGGCTCGAACTCTGGTGTGATGTTCCGGGTCGGCAAGGATGACGCTGACGCGGCGAACTTCTCTGGTGAGTTGCAGATCGGTGTTGAGACTTCCGGTCTAGCCGGCGGGGTCGCTCACTACGACTTCATGCAGGGCTCCGGGCCGGATTACTTGATCTCCTCGCGGGTGACCGCTTCGGGGTCTATCAATCTGATCCCGTTCTCCGGGAGCAACTTCCAGGCCGGGAACGCGAACCCGAGGACGTTCGCGTTCGGCGGCATGTTGAAGGGCTCCCCCGCTCTGGGGTCTACCGGCAACGTCCGTTCGTTCCAGTCTTTGCAGATGGTGTCGCAGCCGCGTGGCGGCTGGTATTTGGACTACACCAACGCCGTGCAGACGATCTACGTGACAAGGGCCACAGGTGGCACGTTCACGTTGACGTTCAACGGCCAGACCACGTCGGCGTTGCCGTATAACGCTTCGCCGGCTCAGGTTCAGACCGCGCTCCGCGCTCTGTCCACTGTCGGGGCTGGTGTTGACGTGTTCCAAGGCCAGGCCAGGTACATCGACTCCACTATGGTGGATGAGCGTGCGTATCTGGTGGTGTTCGTCGGGCCGCTGGCCGAGACGGACGTTCCGATGATCACGGCAACCAGTTCACTGACGGGGTCTTCGCCCGAGGCGACGGTTGTTCTGAAGTCGCCGGGTTCCCCGCACAAGACGTACGTCTTCGGTATCGAAGGCGGCAGCATCTTCACGGTGGAGCCCCCTCCGGGCACTTACCGGGCTCGTGTCGATACGGGCGGTCTTACCGCGCTCCCAGGTCCCTCCTACTTAGGCGGGGACTCGCAGTTCGGTGTGAACGTGGTCGATATTTGGATCAAGCAACCGGATATGGGTGGGCCTGCGATCTTCGAAGGCCCATTCTTCGCCCCTAGATTCGACGCTGGCTCATCTTATGAGTTCAAGTGGATGGATGGGCAGGACCCGATTATGTCGCTCGTACCGGGCGCTATAGACATCATCCGCTTGACTTCGTACAACTTCACAAAGTGGGTCGGTCAGCATCTGACCCGTTTGACAACCACTAACGTCCCACCGCCGGCTAGTTCAACCTCGCCAGGTGTCAAGGGGCAGATCTCGTTCGACGCGAACTACCAATACACCTGTATCGCTGACAACACATGGAAACGCTCACCGTTGAGCACTTGGTAAAGGAAAGGCAGGGGAATGGCTGAGTACATCACTGCGAAACTGCCTAACCGCGTCATCGTTGTAACCAAAGACTGTGATCGCATGATCACCGTGCGCCGACGTGACCCGCTGACCGGAGATCCGGTCGATTGGGACGCTCAGGTGTACATGAAGGTCGATGTGGACCGCAATTCCCCCACCCACGTATCGGGTGCGGTTAGCGGCTCCGTCGCCACCATCCGTCTTGAATCGTCGCTGCTTGACAACGTACGCAACGGCACGACTTGGCGGGTGATCATGTCGCAAGACGGTTCCCCTCGTTTCGAAACGGCTGTGATGGTCGGGACGTTCGAGAGGAACGATGGCAAGTGAGCGAGCAGGTATTCGAGGTAGAAGTCGAAGCCGCCGAAATTGACCTGACTGTCGATGAGCCGATCGTTGCCGCGTTGCTGGTGGCTGGCCCTGTCGGGCCTCAGGGGCTCGTCGGGCCTGCCGGCGCAACAGGCTCTGTCGGCCCTATGGGGCCGCAAGGTGTGAAAGGCGATACCGGTGATACCGGTCCCGCTGGGCCCACCGGAGCTTTGGGCCCGGTCGGTCCGTACGGGCCTGCTGGGGATAAAGGCGACACAGGTCCCGCTGGGCCTACCGGCCCTACTGGCCCTACTGGCCCTACTGGTCCTACCGGTCCTACCGGGGCCACGGGCCCCGCTGGCCCTACGGGTCCTGCTGGCGCTGACGGTGCTACCGGCCCAGCGGGACCGGCTGGCGCTAAAGGTGATACAGGCGATACAGGCCCTGCGGGGCCTACAGGCGCTACAGGCGCTGCGGGTGCTGATGGAGCTACCGGACCAGCCGGCGCTACCGGGCCTGCCGGTCCTAAAGGCGACACAGGCGATACGGGACCTGCGGGTCCTACCGGCCCCGCCGGGGCCACGGGTCCTGCTGGTGCGGACGGTGCGACAGGGCCTGTCGGTCCTACAGGTGCCACAGGCGCTGCTGGACCCAAAGGCGATACCGGGGACACAGGCCCTGCTGGGCCTACAGGGCCTGCGGGTGCTACCGGCGCTACAGGAGCGACCGGCCCCGCCGGGGCTACGACGATCGCGGGTATCTCCGGGCTTCAGGCCGCTTTGGATTCCAAAGCGGGACTTGGCAAAGAGGTCTTCACCGTCGATCGAACAGACGCGATCATCACGCTGGCAAGAAACATGACCGGGTACGGCGCGTACGACTACGACGGTCGGGAGTCCGGCGCGTTGTGTCTGACGTTTGTGTATCCGACTGTGAACCGGACGATTTCGAGCTTGACGTTCTACGAGCGCGAGGCCGGTGGCACGGCCACGCTCGCACGTCTGGGCGTGTATTCGGTGGATGGCAGCGGCAACCTGACGTTGCTCGCTTCGACTACGAATGACACCGCGCTGGTTTCGTCTGGTTGGACCGATGTTACGAAGTCGCTGTCTTCGAGTGTCTCGCTGGTAGCCGGCAACGTATATGCGTTCGGGATGCTGTTGGTGACATCGAACTCAATCGGCGGCGTGGTCGGATTCGGCGGTCACTTCGGTGAGCTTGCCCAAGCGCCGAGGCTGACGGGCCTAGTGACTGGTAAGACCGATCTTCCTTCTTCCGTTGACTACTGGGATGTGTGGTCTTCCGGGGCTGCGATCTATTTCAAAGGCAGCTAATGGATGAGTACGCCCGTCAGGTATTGAAGGCAGGGCAGGATCTAGGTATCACCAAGCGCGGGATCATCATTGCGTTCGCGACGGTGTTCGTTGAGTCGAACTGGATCATGTATGCGAACGAGGCTGACCCCGAGTCGCTTTCGTTCCCGCACCAGGCGCTGTCGTATGACGCGAACTCAGTCGGGTTGTTTCAGCAGAGAGCGGAGTGGTGGGGGACCTGTGCGGATCGCATGGACCCCTACCGCTCTGCGGTGCTGTTCTTCAAGCAGTTGCAGAAGTTCGATTACAACAACCTGTCCATCCCGCCAGGGGACTTCGCCCAGCGGGTTCAGGGTTCGGCTTTCCCGGACAGGTATCAGCAGCGAATCGCTGACGCCACCGCCCTCTACGAAAGGCTCGCCAAACCGTTTGAGGGAGCTATGGAGAAGATTCTCAAGTATTCGCGCTCCGCTGTCGGCTCGTACGACGGTGTAGCACAGCAGCGGTCGTGGGATTGCGGTCCCGCGTCTGCACAGATCGTCTTGCACGCAGCCGGCGTGAACAAAGACGAACAGTTCTTGATCGACCGCATCGGTACTACCGTGAACGGTACGAACCATGCTGGGTTGATCACCCCGATCCTGAACGAGCTTCTGCCTGGGTCGAACTACAAATTGGTCTGGCTCCCTCGTGAGCCGGTGTCCCAGGCTGAGATTGAGGCGCTGTGGACGAACGTGAAGAAGTCGATCGACGGGAATCGTGGGGTAATCCTCAACTTCGAGGCACCGCCGGGGAACTTCCCGCGAGGGTCCAATGGCAGCACGTCCCCGGAGTACCGGGGGAACAATACGATCTATCACTACGTGGCTGGGATGGGTTATGCCATCGACAGTTCCGGTGGTAGGCACATCTGGATCGCTGATCCGGGTTTCCGTCCGTTCGGGTACTTCTGCTCGTTGGAGCAAGTCGCTACCTTGATCGTTCCGCACGCTTACGCATACGCGGATGTGGCTCCTGTTACCGCTCCCCCGCCGGCTCCTAAGCCGCCTGTGACTCAGGTGTCGATGACGGACACGTTGGAGGAGCTTCTGACGGAGTGGAACGCGATCGAATACGGGGACCTGGGTGCGATCGAGTCGATCGTGAAGTCGGCTAAGGCGAATGATCCGCACGGGGTTGCTGCTCTGGGTCTGCTGGAGCGGGAGAACCCGGCTGCTTTGCAGGCTTACATCAACAACAAGAAGGGCTGAGTATGACCCCGAATATCCGCAAGTACCTCTACACGTTCGGTGTGGTGGTCTTCGCAGCCTTAACCGTGTTGTCCACGTTCAAGATCATCGACCCCGATACGGCGGCGTCTGTGAGCGCCGCTATCACGTCGGTGCTGGGCCTGTTCGGTGTGACGGTTGCCGGTACGGCTGCCTACAACACCCAGAAGCAGATCAAACAGGGTCAGTTCGATGAAGTTTCGCCGGCTGACAAAGTCATCCAGGGCATCAACGATGTTGTGGCGCAGGCTGAGTCGGCCAAGACCGATGTTGAGAGAGTCAAGGAAGCTGTCGCATCTGTGACCAGGGACATCCCAGTCCTGGGTCCGTTAGCGCAGCAGGCTCTGGACAGTTTGCCTAAGTAGAGAGGAGGTGGGGGCTAGTGACTGATGTAGAGCTGGCCCCCTCCCCTCCGCACATCATCGGCCCGGTCTGGCAGCGCACCGAGGCCGGTGGTTGGTACTTGCCTGAGAAGACCCTGGGTTGGGGTGTTCTGAACTGGTGGGCGTCTTACGTCAACACCCCTGGCGGTGACCACGCCGGCACGGCGTTTATGCCGACGCTGGAGCAGGCGCGTTTCGCGCTGTGGTGGTACGCCGTCGATGAGAACGGCAATTACGCTTTCCGAGAGGGCATCCTTCGCCGCCTGAAGGGGTGGGGCAAGGACCCGTTCGCTGCCGCAATGGCTTTGGCTGAGATGTGTGGCCCTGTCGCTTTCAGTCATTTCGATGAAGAGGGCAACCCGGTGGGCAAGCCCCGCCATGCGGCGTGGATCACGATCGCCGCCGTCTCCCAGGATCAGACGAAGAACACGTTCAGTCTGTTCCCGATTATGATCTCGAAGAAGCTCAAGGAAGAGTACGGGCTTCTCGTTAACCGGTTCATCATCTACTCCGAGGTCGGGGGCCGCATCGAAGCGGCCACCTCGTCTGCCGCATCGGTCGAAGGCAACCGCCCTACGTTCGTCATCGAAAACGAGACGCAGTGGTGGGGCGCTGGCCCCGGCGGTGAGGTCAACGATGGTCACGCTATGCACGGGGCTATCGAAGGTAACCTGTCGAAGATCCCCGGTGCTCGCCGGCTGGCGATCTGCAACGCGCACATCCCCGGTAATGGCACAGTCGCCGAGATGGATTGGGACGCTTACCAAGATATCCTGTCCGGTAAGGCTGTCGATACCGGGATGTTGTACGACGCGCTAGAAGCTCCTGCTGATACTCCGGTGTCGGAGATCCCGTCGAAGATGGAAGATCCGGTCGGTTTCGCGGAGGGCGTGGAGAAGCTACGCGAGGGCGTGGTGGTTGCCCGAGGCGATTCGGTGTGGCTTCCGGTGGACGAGATCGTCATGTCGATCTTGGATATCAAGAACCCGATCACAGAGTCCCGCCGCAAGTTCCTCAATCAGATCAACGCGCAGGAAGATTCTTGGGTTGCCCCCAACGAGTGGAATCGCCTGGCTCGCCCGGAGGCGAAGCTGCAACGCGGGGACAAGATCGCGTTGGGCTTCGACGGTTCGAAGTCGAATGACTGGACGGCCCTTGTGGCTTGCCGCATCGAAGACGGTGTGTTGTTCACGATCCGGGTGTGGAACCCGGAGGACTTCGGTGGGGAGGTCCCCCGCGAGGACGTGGATGCCACGGTCCGTTCGATGTTCGCCTCGTATGACGTTGTCGCTTTCCGCGCTGACGTGAAGGAGTTCGAGGCGTATGTCGATCAGTGGGGTAAGGACTTCAAGAAGAAGGTGAAGGTGAACGCCTCACCGAATAACCCGATCGCGTTCGATATGCGCGGTCAGCAGAAGAAGTTCGCGTTCGACTGTGAACGGTTCTTGGATGCGGTCCTCGAAGAGTCGCTCTCCCACGACGGGAATCCGGTGCTTCGGCAGCATGTTTTGAACGCCAAGAGGCATCCGACTAACTACGACGCAATCTCAATTCGCAAGGCGAGCAAGGACTCCAGCAGAAAGATCGACGCTGCCGTCTGCGCCGTTCTGGCATTCGGCGCACGACAGGATTATTTGATGAGTAAGAGAAGCAGAAGCGGAAGGGCGGTGGTGATTAGGTGACAAGTCCGTTAGCCCCGGAGCCTGTAACTGACACAGACCGCGAGCGAGATGTCATGCTCAACCTCTTCGAGGAAGCACGCCGTCCGCTAGGTGACAACACCGCCTACTACGAGGCGCAGCGCCGGCCTGACGCTATCGGTGTCACGGTCCCCACCCAGATGCAGAAGTTGTTGGCGCACGTCGGTTATCCGCGTGTGTACATCAATTCGATCGCGGAGCGCCAGGAGCTTGAGGGCTTCCGGCTGGGCGGCGCTGAAGCCGCCGATGAGGAACTGTGGGATTGGTTCGTCGCGAACAACTTGGATATCGAATCCACGTTGGGCCATACGGACGCGCTGGTTCATGGCCGGTCGTATATCACGGTGTCGAAGCCAGATCCCAAGCTTGATCCGGGCGCTGATCCGAACGTGCCGATCATCCGGGTGGAGCCGCCTACCGCGCTGCACGCTGTGATCGACCCGCGTACCCGCCAGGTGACGAAGGCGATCCGGGCTGTGTACGCCGAGGACGGCACGCAGGTTGTGATGGCGACGTTGTATCTGCCGGATAAGACGGTGGCGTGGGTGCGGGACCAGGGCCAGTGGGTCCCGGTGATGAACGTAGTCCACGGGCTGGAGATGGTTCCGGTGATCCCGATCCCGAACCGGACCCGGTTGTCGGATCTGTATGGCACGTCGGAGATCACCCCGGAGCTTCGGTCGATGACCGATGCAGCCGGCCGGATTCTGATGAACATGCAGGCGACGGCAGAGCTTATGGCGGTGCCGCAGCGTCTGTTGTTCGGTGTGAAGCCCGAGGATCTGGGTGTAGACCCGGATACGGGCCAGTCGCTTTTCGATGCGTATCTCGCTCGTATCCTCGCGTTCGAGGATGCCGAGGCGAAGGCGCAGCAGTTCTCCGCTGCGGAGCTTCGGAACTTCACCGACGCACTGCAAGAGGTCGCGAAACAGGTTGCCAGCTATACAGGTCTGCCCCCGCAGTACTTGTCTACGCAGAATGACAACCCGGCCTCTGCCGAGGCGATTCGTTCGTCTGAGGCGCGTCTGATCAAGACGGTGGAGCGGAAGAACAAGATCTTCGGTGGCGCGTGGGAAGAGGCCATGCGGGTGGCTTACAAGGTGATGAAGGGCGGCGATGTGCCGCCTGACTATTACCGGATGGAGTCCATCTGGCGTGACCCGTCTACTCCGACGTATGCGGCTAAGGCCGATGCTGCGGCGAAGCTGTACGCGAACGGTGCCGGCGTGATCCCGAAGGAACGGGCGCGTATCGACATGGGCTACAGCGAGGCTGAGCGTGCCGAGATGAAGAAGTGGGACGAGGAAGAGAACCCGATGGGTCTTCTTGGTGCTGTGGCTGGTGGCCCCCAGGCTGCCCTGCCGCCAGGTGCCGATCCGAAGGCCGAGCTTCAGAAGAAGCCGGCCGATCCCGCTAAGGACGCTCCCCCCATCAAGGGGGCTAAGTGACCCCTGAGCAGTACGCTGCTCGCCAGCAACTGATCACGGCTGCGGTTGCTAATTTCACCTACCAGTTCGGGAAGCTGTTCACGCAGAGAGCGTTGACGCCGACTGAATGGTTGCAGTTGTTGCAGTTCCTATTCCCCGAGGTCCAGTTGCGGCGGCAGCAAGCCGCCGTCCTGGCGCGGGAGTTCTACGACGCGCAGCGACTGAGTTACCACCCCACCACCCGGAACGATGTGTCTCTGGAGGGCACTGACTTCAAGGTGTTCATGCAGTCGATGGAGCCGGTGCGGAAGCGGATGTCTCAGGCAGACAGCCCTTCTGACGCACTGACGATGTTGACGATGCAGGTTGTGCGGGAGGTAGAGAACGCTGGTAGGCGTCAGATCATCCACGCGGTCCAAGAGGAGAAAGAGCCGGGAGTACTTCGGGGCTGGGCACGAGTTGCCACAGGCCGCGAAACGTGCGGCTGGTGCTTGATGTTGATCTCCCGTGGCCCGGTCTACCTTGAGGCGAATACAGCAGGGTTGGACCTGGACGAGGAGTCCGCTCAGCGGATGATCGCTGCTGGCGAGGATGTCAGCGAATACATGGAGGAGTGGCACACAGGCTGCGACTGCAAAGTGATTCCGGTTTTCAAGGCCGACGATTGGGACAACAGTCCTTACGGTCGTGCGGCTGCGAGGGCTGGGGATCTGTGGGGCGATGCTATGGCAGAAGCCCGAATCGTTCTGGAGGAGGACCCGGACAAGGTCCATACGACAGGCAAGAAGCGCGGCCAGGCGGTCACGCTGAATGAGGAAGCGATCAATGCGCTTCGTCGCCGTCTCGCGAGAGGCGGTATCAACACATCCGAGTTCGCTGGTCTTGCAGCGTGACTCACCTAACCCGAGCCCCTGGTGGGCTCTGTATTTGCCCAGGAGGCAACTAACAATGTCCGATACCGACACCACTACCGCTGACACCACCATCGACGCCGGCGTCCCGGAGACGCACCCGGCCCCCGAGGTTTTCAGCAAGGAGTACGTGCAGGAACTCCGTAACGAGGCTGCCCGTTACCGCACTCAGAAGAATGAGGCGGTTGAGGCTACGAAGACCGCTGTTACGAAGGAGTTCGAGGCCAAGCTGGCTGAGAAGGACGTGGCGCTGACGGAACTGCAACAGCAGTTCTCGAATGCACAACTGGAGCTTGAGAAGCTGTATGTGGCTCTCGAAGCGAAGGTTCCGTCTGACAAGGTGCGTGCTTTTGCAGCGATCCTGCAAGGCACTGACGCCGAGTCGATCAACGAGTCGGCTGCGTCGGCTAAGGAACTGTTCACGGGGCTTGATCAGAAGAGCCCCGCGTACGACCCCACCCAAGGGGCCGGTAGCGGCGTTCTGCCGCTTAACGGTGACCCGCTCCTCAACGCCTTGAAAAAGGTTGTTGGGATCTAAATCCCTCTTCTAAGGAGAAGAATCAATGGCATTCGCTGCCAATAACGCAAAGCTGGCACAGACCAGCGACACCATCTTCAGTGGCTACCTCGATCCGGTCCTCGCGCAGGACTACTTCGCTGAGGCCGAGAAGGTGTCCATCGTTCAGCAGATCGCCCGGAAGATCCCGCTGGGTCCGACCGGTGTGACCATCCCGCACTGGAACGGTTCGGTCTCTGCTGAGTGGGTCGGTGAGGCCGGTATGAAGCCGATCACCAAGGGCTCGCTCACCAAGCAGTCGATCAAGCCGGCCAAGATCGCGACGATCTTCGCGGAAAGCGCCGAGGTCGTGCGTGCGAACCCGGCTAACTACCTGGGCATCATGCGTACGAAGATCGCTGAGGCTATCGCCCTGGCGTTCGACGCCGCCGTGCTCAACGGCACCAACACCCCGTTCGGTGCTTACATTGCACAGACCTCGAAGAGCGTGTCGCTCATCGACTCCGGTGGTGCCGGTGTCGCTACCGACAACAACGCCTACAACGGTCTGAACGCGGCTCTGTCGCTTCTGGTCAACGATGGCAAGAAGTGGAACGGCACTCTCTTCGATGAGAAGGTGGAGCCGATCCTCAACGGCAGCAAGGACGGCAATGGCCGTCCGCTGTTCTTGGAGATCGCCCCGCCGGCCGCTCAGGTCACCCCGTTCCGTTCGGGCTCCATCCTGGGCCGTCAGACGATCATCTCGGACCACGTCCAGAACGGCACCACGCTGGGTTACGCCGGCGACTGGAGCCAGGTGGTCTGGGGTCAGGTCGGCGGTCTGTCCTTCGACGTGACCGACCAGGCCACGCTGAACTTCGGCACCGAAGGTTCTCCCAACCTCGTGTCGCTGTGGCAGCACAACTTGGTCGCGGTCCGTGTCGAGGCCGAGTTCGGCGTGCTGGTCAATGACCCGCAGGCGTTCGTCAAGCTGACCAACGTCGTCACTGCCTAGTCACTTTGGAGGGGGCCCCTTCGGGGGCCCTCTCCGAGTGCGTGGAAAGGATTCAAATGGCAAAGGTTATTCACCAGGGCGGCGCTGCCGCCGAGGTCGATGACGCTTTCGTTGAGGCTCTGCTCGCTACCGGCGAGTGGGAGGTCGCTGGCGCACCGGCTCCGGTTCGCCGCACCCGCAAGCCCAAGGTCGAAGAGGCTCCCGCTACCGAAGAGTGAGGTGAGATATGGCGTACGCCAGCGCATCTGACGTAACAGCTCGTTGGGCACGCACACCCACTGACGAAGAGAACACGCTCATCACCGTCCGGTTGGAGGATGCTGAGCGGTTGATCCGGCGACGGATCTCTGACTTGGATGACCGTATCAACGCGGGGACGATCCTCGAAGAGGACGTTATTCAGGTTGAAGCGGAAGCGGTTCTGAGGCTTGTCCGTAACCCCGAGGGTTACATGTCGGAGTCTGACGGCAACTACACGTACATGCTCCGTAACGATATCGCTACTGGCCGGCTTGAGATCCTTGCCGACGAGTGGGAGATCCTAGGGGTGACCCGGCGTCGGTTCGGGGTTCTGGTTCCGAATGTGGTGTTGCCGCAATGACGGAACCGATCGTTCACCGGTATGACCCGCGCAATGTCGATGCACGCAAGTGTGATCACGAGGCTGATCCCCCGGTTTGTTGGTGCGTCCATGATTGGCGCATCGGACCGTGGAGTAACGCGGAACGGAAGGTCTAATGAGCCTACTCGACCGTAACCACCCGGAGGACGTGATCGTCTACCCGGAAGAGGTTGTGACCGACATGGACGGGAACATCCGTACCCGGCCTTCGACGGTCGGGTTTCCCGCTAAGGCGCGTATGCAGCCGCTGGGGCAGTCGGGCACTTCGTCCCGACGCCAGGAGCAGGACAACGAGGGCTTCGAGTCGGAGCGGGTGTACAACATCCGCTTCCCGAGGGACATGCCGTTGCTGGGCGCACAGACCCAGATCGAATGGCGGGGTGTCCGTTGGGCTTTGTTCGGCACCGAGGTGTTGTACAACAACTCCCCCCGTACCCGGCACGTCACCTACACCATCAAGAGGTTCTGATGGCTGTCAGGTTGAAGGGTCGCAAGTTCGTCAACGGCACAGCCGCACACCACCACGAGACTCAGAATGCGCTTCGCCGGCTGACTCGTGAGGTTGAGGCTAAGGCCAGGGGGAATCTACGCGCTGCTCGCAGTACTACGGAGTGGACGAAGATCGCTGACCCGGACGGCTTGACGCATGTCGGGGCTGCGACGGACTCAGGTAAGTACGGTGCCCTCGACTACTACGTGTACATGGAAGCGTACAAGCAAGGCGCTATGGCGCTTGAGTTCGGCCACGCACCTTCTGGTGTGTTCGGTCCTGACGGCGCTTACGCCCATGTGAAAACCCGTGCCCCGCATGGGTTGTACATCCTCACGCGAGCAGCCGGCCTTGGCGGGTTGACGAGTGTTTCTAGCGGAGCGAAGCGAGGTAAGCGGTAATGCCGGTTATGCCCCGCGTTCAATCCGTTGTGCTCCCGATCATTCGGGAAGCACTGCCCGATGTGACTGTCACATCCTGGGGGGCCGATATTGATTATCGGGATTTCCCCCTCATCAACATTCGCCGTGTGGGTGGAGTCCGTCACGGTGAGCGTCCCGATCTGTTGGACAAGCCGGTTATTGAAATGACCGCCTACACGACAGTGGGGCTGCCTGAAACCGAGCTGCTTTACATGGACGCCCTGGAGGCGCTGTACGACGCGGTTCGGAAACAAACACAGACGGATGCAGGTTATCTGCACTCCATCAAAGAAACGATGGGCATGACCCAGTTCAGCTCGTTGTTCATGGATTCCTGGCGTGTCCAGGGTCTGATCGCCCTTGGTGTTCGCCCACCGAGATCCACCTAGTACAAGGAGATTCGCCTTATGGCACTCAACGATAACGCGGTCTTGACTGCGGCTGTCGGCTACGTGTACACCGCTGCGGTGGGCACTGTTGCTCCGACTCCGACTGCTCTCAAGACGCTCAACCTGGAAACCACCTCTGGCTGGACGCCGGCTACTTGGAAGCTGCTGGGTCACACCAGCCGCAACGATATGCCCGAGTTCGGTTTCGACGGTGGCGACAGCGAGGTCAAGGGAACTTGGCAGCGGAAGAAGCTGCGGGAAGTCACCACCGAAGAGCCGGTGGACTACCTGACGCTGTTCCTCAATCAGTTCGATGATGACGCTCTGGGGCTGTACTACGGCACCAACGCCGTCACCACCAAGGGTCTGTTCTCCGTTTCGGGTGCAGGCAACGCGGTTGTGGAGAAGGCACTGTTCGTCGTGATCGAAGACGGCTCGTTCCGTATCGGATTCCACGCCAGCAAGGCGTCGATCAAGCGTGACGATGCTATCCAGCTCCCGGTCGATGATCTGGCTTCGCTGCCGATCAAGGCCACGTTCCTCCAGCACAGCACCAACCCGCTGTTCACCTGGATTCAGGATGACCTGTTCAACCAGCCGTGATCGGCTGAGTTGACCTAGTCCGGGGGGGAGGGGTTCCTCGGCGGGCCTACCCCTCCCCCCCCTCTTCCAATCTTTCGGCCTGCCAACAACTTACGAAAGGCTCGCTATGTCAAACGTATTTACCCTTGATGCTCTCCGCGAAGAAGTCGAACGCGAGTTCGCACCGGTCGAAATCGTCGTGAGCGACGGTACGACAGTCACTCTCCGCAACCTGCTCCGTCTGTCGAAGACCGAGCGCGACGTTGTGGTGGCGAAGCTGAAGGTGCTTGAAACCATCGACAAAGACGCTGAGGCTGCTGAGGATTCGAACGAGATCGACCTCCTGGCCGATACCGCCGCTGAGATCCTCGCGCTGGTTGCCGATCACGGCGACAAGCTGATCAAGGAGCTGGACGGCGACGTGTCCGTCATTCTGAAGGTTCTGAACGTGTGGATGGGATCTACCCAGCCGGGGGAAGCACAGCCCTCGCCGGCCTAATAGACGCGCACGGCGAGGTTCTGATCCCGGATCTTCTGTCCCATTACGGGGTGGATATCCGGGACCTGTTTCATCCCGAGAAGCCGCTGTCTCCTAGGTATGTCCTCACTCTGATCATGTACCTGCCTTTGGGCTCCGCGTTCGTCGCGGAGCGCCGTGGTGGGCAAGAGTTCAGGGATTGGGATATCAGCAGGTATGCGTTGGTCGATGTGGCTAATTCCCTTCGGGGACTTCAGCATCTGTATCTGGCTACGCATATCGACAGGCGTAAGGCTTCACTTCCGAAACCGCCAGAACCGTTCCCCACTCCTGAGGAACAGAGAACTAAGAAAGCCGTTACGAAGGCCGGTTCGTTCGCACACATGGTTGCGACGGCGAAGGCGGCAGCGGAACGTAAAAGGAAGGCAGGGCGCTAGATGGCTGGTGGTGCAGGGACCGAAGTCGGTCGGATCTCCATCAAGGTCACACCGGATACCGATGGGTTCCGTTCGGAGCTGTACCGCCAGCTCAAGGCGATTGAGAAGTCGGTTAAGGGCCAGGTCCCGGTCAGTGCGGATGTGAAGACCGCAGAGGCTGTCGGGCAGATGGCTAGGCTCATGGCGAAGCTCAAGGCCCAGGCTGCTGCCGGTGTCAACGTCGATGTGGATGTGCGCCAGCGTGGCGACGGGTTCACCAGGAATCTGATCAACAGCCTGAAGAGTCTGGGCGGCGCTTTGGGTGATGCTAAGCGTGGTATCGCGGATTACAGCCGCGAGGTTAAGCGTCTGACGGCTGCCCAGCAGCAGCAGAGTCCTCTGCTGATGCACGATCTGGCGGTTCTGCGTTCGCATAACCAGTTGCGCCGGCGTGGTGTTCAGCATGTGAAGGATTTCGCTGAGGCGTTGAAGCTCCAGCAGAAGTGGCTTCGGGATGCTAACCCGGAGCTGTCGGCTAGCGCCGCCAGGTGGAAGTCGTGGGCTATGGCCCTGCGGGACGCCAATACCAACGCGACGAACTCCGTTCGGAGTTTCAAGCAGGCGTTCAAGTCGCTGGGTAACAGCGACGGCGGTGGTGGTCTTCGGAACATGATCAACCGGCTGCTCGACTTCGGTGACGGAGCTGACAAGGCCAGCGATTCCGCGCAGCGGTCCACGAGGACGTTCCTGGGGCTGTCCCGGATGGGCTGGCTTGTGGCGGCTGGCTTCGCTGGTGCTGCGCCTGCTGTCGGTTTGGTAGCCGGCCTTATCGCCGGTCTGCCGTCGCTGATGATGACGTTCGGTGCTGCGGCTGGTGCGATTGCCCTTGGCCTGGATGGGATTAAGGCTGCGGCTGCCACGGTGCAGCCCCAGTTCGAGGCCCTGAAGGCGTCGGTCGCCCAGAAGTGGGAGACGGGGCTTACCCCGGTCATTCAGGAACTGGGCAAGCTCTTCCCGACGTTCGAGGTCGGTATGGGCCAGGTGACTACCGGTCTGATCGACATGGCGAAGGGTATGACTACCGCCCTCACTTCCGGTGAGGGCATGCGTCAGCTTTCCACGATCTTCGAGGGTATCGGCGGGTTCTTCACGAGTATCGCCCCCGCGATGGGCCAGTTCACCAATTCGTTCTTGCAGCTTGGCTCTGCCGGCGCAAGCTCGTTCGGGCATCTGACCGCTTTCATCTCCGCGTTCGCCACGCAGTGGCAGGGGATGATCGACCGGGTCACTAACACCCCGGTGTTCGACCAGGCGATGCAGGGTATGTCGCAGGCGCTGACCGGGTTCACCGGTCTGTTCACGACGCTGATGGAGTCCGGCCTGGGCGCTATGTCCAAACTGGGTGAGCCGCTGTCGAACATGTTCTCCGGGTTGGGGAATCTGATCTCTGCCGCTATGCCCGGTCTGACTTCGTTCGCGGGGATGATCGGTAACACGATCGGCAACCTAGGCAACTCGCTTGCTCCTGCGTTCGCTGCGCTGGGCCCTGTCGTGGACGCTATCCGTCCGACGATCGAATCGCTGGCTACCACGCTGGGTGGCGTGCTTTCTCAGGCTGTTGTGGCTATCGCCCCGGCGCTGACTCAGCTCGCTCAGGTGATGGGCCCTGTTCTGACCCAGGCCGCTACGGCGCTGGCTCCGATCATCGGGCAGCTCGCTACGACGTTCGGCACGATCCTGCTGACGGCTGTCCAGGCTCTTGCCCCGGTGATGCCGCAGATCTCTGCGGCGTTCGCAGCGTTGGCCGCTGCGGTCGGCCAGGGGCTGGCTACGGTTCTGCCTCAGTTGGTGCAGTGCTTTGTGCAGTTGCTGCCGACTCTGGTGTCGCTGCTGCCGGCGTTCCTGCAACTGTTGCAGGCGGTCATCCCGATGGTTCCGCTGTTCTTCCAATGTGTCGCTGCGGTGATCCAGCTCGCGCTGGCTTTCGCTCCGCTGCTGAGTTCGTTGGCGAACGTGGTGTCGCTTGTCGTACAGGTGATCGCGAAGTTCGCGGAGTGGGCAGCCACGATCCTGACAGTAGTGGTCGGGGCTATGACCCAACTGGTCAGCAGCATCTCGCAGTGGATGTCGCAGTTCTTCCAGACGATCGCAGACTGGCTGAACAAAGCGGTGGACAAGGTTCGGGAGTGGGGCACCAATGTTGCTTCCGCGATCGAAGGGTTCGCTGGCCGGATGCTTGAGGCCGGTAAGAACATGATCCAAGGTCTGATCAACGGTATGGGCTCCATGATGGGCGCTGCCGTGGCGAAGGCCAAGGAGATCGGCTCCAACATCTGGAAGAGCGTCACGAACTTCTTCGGCATCGAATCCCCTTCGAAGCTGATGGCCGAAGTTGGTGGTTTCGTCATGGAAGGTCTGACCAACGGCATGGACGCCAACGGGTCGGACGCTGTCGCGAAGATGAAGGAGATCGCGAAGGCGATCTTCGAGGCGGCGAAGGAAGTGTTCGGCTCTGCGGCCGGCTTGAATCTAGCGTTCAACTTCGGTGGCGGCGGTGGTATCGGCCTTGGCGCTGGAGGTGCGGGTGGACCGTTCGGCGGTCTGGCTTCCGGCATGGCGGGTATCGCCTCGTCTGCGAAGGACTTCCAGACCAACATGGCGAACACGGTGAATCCGGCGAAGCAGTTGGACGCTGGCACTAAGCAGCAGCTTGCTGATCTGACTCAGCAGTTGGCGGTTCTGGAGATGCAGCGCAAGGAGTTGGAGCTTCGGAAGATCGGCATGGAGAAGGGTCCCGCTCTGGATGCCCTCAAGGCCGAACTGGAGTCTGTCCGTCAGCAGAAGCTGGCGTTGGGTCTTCAGAAGGATCAGTTGGCGTACGCCCAGAAGTACGAGGGCGCAGTCTCTGATACCGCAGCCAACTACGACCAGCAGGTCAAGGACATGGCGAAGATGCCGCTCGACTTCCTCCAGGCCAACGCGCAAACGGCTATGCAGGACTTGGGGATCTCCGGTAACGGGATGCTCACGTCGCTCGCCCAGCAGGGTCTGGATTACGGCTCGAAGTTCATCTTCAACGTCTCGAATGTTGATGAGGCTATCGCGGTCAAGAACAACCAGATCAACAAGGAATCCCAAGGGATTGTAGGGAGGTAGTTGGTGGAGTCCAACACCGTAGTTGAACTCGAAGGCGTCAACGGTGAGACGTTTAACTTGACCACCGGGGATAAAGGCGTGTACCTGGCGACAGACGTTAAGGGCGCGTTCTACGATCCTCCGGTCAAGTGTGTGTACGAGGAGCCCGGTAACTATCCGGGCGCTCGCTACCTCAATCACCGTGTGCTGCGCCGGGATATCACGTTCGGTGTGGAGATCCTGAATGATGCTGCGTCAGGGTCGAACTCGTGGCTGTCGAGGGACTCTCAGTGGCGTAAGGCGTGGGCGTTCGACCGGGATTGCAAGCTGAAGGTGACCACTCCCGGTTCGGGCACCCGCTACCTGAAGTTGCGGCTGCTGGAATCCCCCGACGTGGACATGTATCACGATCCGCAGATGCGGGAAGTGAACCGGACTGTGATGGTCTGTGTCGCTGGAGATCCGTTCTGGTATGGGGATGACGCCGTCTATACGGCGACTACCGCGACGAACACCACGTTCGATCCGAACCCGCTGCCGTGGCCCTGGCCGCAGGCTGGGCTGCCTACGGAGAATCTGACGATCACGGTTCCGACGTGTAATCCGACTGATCAGTACATCTTCCCGAAGTGGACTGTTCCCGGTTCGACGTATGCGCCGGCAGAGCCGTATGTGCCGGGGCTCCCTTGGTTGGGGGCCCCGAAGTCGAGGGCGACTATCTGGACGATCCCGGACTACTCGTTCGAGGATTCGACTATGGCAACCCGCCGTGTGCGGATGCCCGGTCTGATCGGCGGTCTTCGGACCGACGAGGTTCAGTGTTTCAACCTCGACGGCATCATCGGGTCTGGCACGTTCACCTTGACACTAGGTAGCGAGACTACCGGTGCGTTGGCGTGGAACGCTTCTACCGCCGCTGTGAAGGCGGCGCTGGAAGCACTGGCTGCTGTGGCCTACGACGATGTAGAAGTCACGATGGGCCCTGTCACTAGGGAGACTCAGGTTCTCCAGATAGACGGGGCTACAGGCGGTACTTTCACGCTGTCTTTCGGTGGGTACACCACGTCCCCGATTCCGTTCAACGCATCCGATGCACAGATCTACAGCGCCTTGGTGGCGCTGCCGTCGATCGGTTTGTTCGACGTGTCGGTGAAGTCGAAGATCTCGAACGAGGTTCAGGTTGTCACTCTGACGGGTGAGCCTACGGGTGGCACGTTCAAGCTAGGGTTCGACGGGTCGTGGACTGATCCGATCGCCTACAACGCTAGCCCGTTGGAGGTGTGGAACAAGCTGACCGGTATCGGTCCGATCGACACCAATGACATCAACGTCAACCAAGAGTGGTGGAAGAAGTACGCGCCGTGGACGATCGGGTTCAGCCGGCCGCTCCTGGCGGCTGGCGCTTACGAAGGTGTGAATGTTCCGACGTTGGTCGGTGACCCAGACGGGCTTATCGGCGGTGCCGGTATGGACGTTGTTGTGTCTACGCAGACGCAGGGTTCACGCCCGTACGTGATCAAGTTCGGCGGTACTCGCTCCGGGCAGAACGTCCCGGAGCTTGTCGTGAACGGGGCCGGCTTGACCCGTGGTGATTCCACGGCACCGGCTCCTGAGGCGAAGGTACACACCGACATTCCGGGCTCCCACCCGTACGTGGTGCGGTTCCGTAACAACTTGTCGGGCCAGAGCTTCCCGCTGTTGACGGTGAACACCGGCAGCCTTTCCGGCTACGGGACTGTCAGCTCGCGGGTGTGGAAGACGGTGGTCGGCTACACAGCCCCTGCGGAGAACTGCGTTATCGACGCAGATCCTCGTGTGGAGCAAGTGGTTTCGGAGTCTGGGTCCACTCTGTGGGCCAGGATGAACGGTGTCAGGTTCAGGCATCCGATCCCGCCGTACACCGGCTCGAAGACGTTCACGGTGACCGTATCCGGTTGTGTCGCAGGGCAGATGATCTCGTTGAGGCTTCCTCGACCGTGGTCGCGTCCTTGGGGATTGGAGTGAGTCGTGGTCCGTTACACGCTGAGGATCTTGGGATTCCCTATCGTCTCCCTTGACACCGAACGGTTTGAGTATGTCGATGAGGTTGAGTCCCCCGCTGTCGGCGGGGGCTCTGCCCACAACTTCGAGCGGGACTTCGAGCCACTGAGTCCCACCTCCCACCACGAGTGGGAGTGGGAGGACAAGAAGAAGGGGTTCGGTTTCGGATGAGTTTGACAACACTCGAACACCACGAGCGTGTTTGGGATTACGCAGAGACTCGCCGCCTTAAGCGGGAGAAAGATCGCCTGGCCCCGCCGCTAGTTCGGCTGTGGGATGGGGATTATCGCCTGCGGGGTATTTGCGCCGGCTGGCGTGAAATAGAGTTCGAGTTTATCGACAATGACGTGGGTACGGCTTCGCTGAAGCTGTCTCTGGATCATTACATGGCGAAATGGATGATGGATCATAAAGGCCGCACCAAGCGGAATGTCCACATCACCATCGACAAACAAGGTGCTCGCTGGTCAGGGCGTATGGATCACTACCGGGTGGTCCGTACAAAAGAAGGTGATACATATATCGAAATCATCTTCAAACACGATTACGAAGAGCTTAAGCACATCCTTTGCTGGAGCAATCCATTCTTAAGGCCGGAGTTCCAATTTCCGAAATTGTGGATTATTTTCGGACCTGCGAAATGGTGCTTGCTTACTACGCTATTTTGTAATCTGCTCAGGCTAGAAACTTCTTTATGGACATTGCCCGATAATCCACTCGACATAAACGAATGGATGGGGCCCTCGTTCTGGCCGGGTAACTGGCGTCAGATCGTCAAGCCGTTCCCGCTCCTGGGGGACAACTCCAACCTGACGGTGGTGTTCTCCCGGTTCAAGAGTTTCTACGACGTGGCGAAGTCGGTTCTGGATGACGCGCAGCTCTCTATGACCTGCCGGCGTTACATCGTGGACGAGGACCCGCATCCGTTCGGGGATCTCCTCGGGGAGCTGGACAACGCGGTTGTCGAGGATCTGTTCACGATGATCCCGCTCCGCAACGGCTGCCTCGTGTGGGACATAGTCGATCGCAGCGGCTGGGGCACCGGCACAGCGTTCGGTGGCAGTCTCCTGGTCGGTCTGGTCCGGGCGGTTGTCGAGATCGCCTCTGACGGCACGACAGAAGGCATCGACGTATTCACCGGAGATCCGACTTTCCCTGGCGAGTACTACATTCCAGGCTTCTTGGGGACCAATCCCCAAGCGCCGTGGGTGGTATTCGAAGAGGGACAGTTCACCGGTATCGAATCGTCTGAGTTCGTCTTCTACGAGGCGACTGACACGTCTGTGGTGCTCGGTGGGGCCAGTATGCCCGGAATCAACGAGGGTATATCCACAGGGATCAACATGGCAGGTGACTTCCTGACCTCGATGATCAACTCCTACATGGCCCCAACGGGGCCTGTCGGTGGTGCTATCGACCTCCCGCCTCTGGGCGGCGTAATGGACGCTGTCGCAAAGGTTTTCTACGAGGACGTGATCGCAGCGTTCATGGAGTTCCCCAGCCTTCGGGCTGCCTCGCTGCCCCTGCCGATCGCAGGGCTTGAGGATGGGACAACCTCTCTCGGGGACTTCCACTACTACGAGGGTTGGGCTGACGGTGCAGACCGTGCGTTCACTATCTCGGCGCTGGCAGCGGCCAGGGCGAAGTTCTATGAGACACGCGCCAGGACGGCGCACACCATCAAAATCTCGGACGCCTGCCCCTACTACATCGGGGAAAAAGGCTACGGGGACTTCTGGGTTGGTGATCGCGTAGCGACTTCGGTCCTAGGCAACCCGGTTGAACATCAGCTCTTTGTGGAGCGTGTCAACAAAGTGAAGTACCAGTGGGACAACAACGGACCGTCTGGTTGGACGTTGGAGATCGGCCGGCGTGAGCCGAAGGACCCGTCTCTGAAGTTGTTCGAGAAGGTTCGCGACATCAACAGTTCGCTGTCCCAGCTTGGTGTTTGGTAACGATTGAAAGGCTCGCCGTGATTCCAACAAAAGAAGAAGCTGACATGAACAACCCGGAGGAGCATTTCCTCTGGGCCCTAAGGAATATGCCAGCCTTTGCAGGGGCTGGGGTGGTCACACACCCCGGCTTCCTGAGGCAGTGGTCTAGCCACTTGTGGAGTTGCGGCTTCGCTCACAGGGACTACCTGGAGGGGCTTGCCGATGAGGACGGAAACATCCACGTCAGTAAGCTCCCCAGGCAGGCCATCAAGTTCCAGCCGGCGGTACGTGGGCCCCGGCATGGTTTCAACAATGCGGCTCGCTGGGTGTCTGCTGAGACACCTGACCCGGAGCCGATCAATCTCCCAGACATTCGGCAACTCACGATTCAGGAGAACGAGTACATGTTGGAGCAGTACCGCTCCGCAGGCATGATCCCGACGCCGCCGCCTGGCCCGTCTGTGGCTGAGGCAGTGAATGACTAGGAGAGATATTTGTGGACTTCCACCCAGACGATGCGTACGACCTAATCGCGTATCTGATAGTCGGCCTGCCTGCGATCCTCGGTGGTGTCGCAGCCTTCTATGTTCAGCGCCGCGAGCTGAAACATCAACGGGGCATTCAGGAAAAGACGCTGTACGAGGTTAAGAACGATCACCGTTCCAACCTCCGGGATGACATAGATGATCTGACTTCCGCTGTGAAAGAAGGGTTCCGCGACTTGACAACGGACGTTGCAGGTCTGCGTGAGGAGCTGCGTACAGAGCGGATCGAACGAATCGAAGGAGATCGGAGGTCTAGGTGACTACACCGCATCAGTCTTCGCCTGACGGTGCCATCACCATCGGTGGTGGCGAGTGGATGTACGGGCAGGCGGTCAACGAGGCCACCGCCAGGTCGGCGTTCGAACTGCCGATGCCCACCCCGGACAACATGCTGGAGCTTCTCCGCGTTGCCCTGGAGATGCTGGACCTCGACACGCTGAAGCCGTTCGCTGAGTTCCTCGGCGTGGTCGATGGTGTGTTTACGAACATCACCGAAGCGGTCGATGCGATCCTCGGGTCGCTTGTCATCAAGCCGGTCTTGCAGACTGTCGAGGCGTTCACCGAATGGTTGACGGACACGTTCGAGCCGCTGCTGAATCTGTTCAACGCCTTGGTGAAGATCCTCACCGGGGACTTCTCGGATATCCCCACCGCCCTTGAGGGCGTTGGGACTTGGCTGACGGATCTTATCGGTTCCATCCCGCTTATCGGGGATATCGTTGAGGCGATCACCGGCATAGCCGGCGGTGCCCTGTCAGATCTGACGGACTGGGCCAACGGTCTCGCGACTCAGATCACAGAAGGCATCCAAGGTCTGATCCATGCGCTGACCGGCATCCTGCACGGCGACTTCTCCGATGTCGAGGAGTGGGTTTCCAACCTGGGCTCGCTCGTGCTTATGGGTGTCAGCAACATCATCGAAGCGATCACCGGCATCGTCGGTGGCACGCTGGAGGATCTCGCTGAGTGGGTGACTACGATCCCGATCGTCGGGGACATAGTCGAGGCGATCACAGGTGTGTTCGGCAACCTCGGGGATCTCGCTCAGTGGTTCGCTGACAACGTGCTGACGATCCTGTCGGGTCTGCCGGCGTGGAACTTGATCGGCCAGATCCCGGATGCCGTCATGGGCATCTTGAACATCGGCCACCTGACCACCGAACCGGTGAACCTGCTTCAGCATCCGAACTTCGAGGATGCTTCTACAGTCGCCGCTGTCGATGGATGGTCTTGGGACAGTACGCAGACCGCCAACTCCATCGGTGGTTCGGCGAAGGTCGTGCTGGACGGATACAACAAAGAGTTGAACCACCAGACCGCTGTCCGGGTCGCTCCTGGCGACAAGATGACGGTCGGTGCCAAGTTCAAATCGTCTGGTATCACAGGCACCGGCTGGAAGGCCGCTGTGTCGGTGATGGAGTACCGCAACGGTGCTATCGCCACCCCGGTGGAGATCGTCTCCCGCACCACCAACTCCGCTAGTTGGGTGCTGCTGGCCGGGGACTACACAGTCCCCCCGAACGTGTCTTCGGTCGTGTTCCGTCTGACGGTGGAGAACGCCACCTCGGGCACCGCGTGGTTCGATGAACTGAACTTCCACAAGTCGGGCATCCTCGAACAGGGCTGGGTTGAGAACCTGCCGAACACCTGGGAGAACTTCTGGGGTGGTTTGGTCGGCACTCCGGGCACCGGTAAGACGTGGGCCGACATGGGTGATGCCGGGACCACGGTGCGTAACAACGCACTGATAGGGATCTCAGGCGCTAACGCCGCCAACGGCAACCTCCAGACCACCTGGAACTCGTTCTACGACGCCCACGCGGGAACGTCGGGGGCTACCGGGCAGACCCCGTCTAGTGCGGCGGCTGCTGCCGGTGGTGTTCGCACTACGGCTGTCAGTGCTTCCGGCACTGCCTCGACGGCGTACGGCACGGCTACTACCGCGTCCGGGAATGTGCAGGACACCTGGAACAAGTTGTGGGAAGCCGTCTTCGGTGGTGTGGCTACGGGTAAGACCGCAGCCGACGCTAAGTCGGCGTTGAATGCGACTGCGTCTACAGCGAGTGGTGCCAGCTCTACGGCGTCTACCGCTAGCGGTGCTGCGTCTACCGCTAATACGAACCTTCAGGACACTTGGAACAAGTTGTTCGATGCGTTCAACGGCACGGCCGGCTCGACCGGCAAGACCGCAACGCAAGCCAGTACGGCTGGTGGTGGTGTTCGTACTACCGCTACCTCCGCTGCTAGCTCTGCCTCGGCGGCGACTACGAACGCGAACTCGGCGTTGACGAAAGCGAACGGCATTAACACGACGCTGTTCGGGTCCACCTCGGGTGGCTCTACCGTCACCCAAGGCGCGTTACCGCTGACTACGATCCTGCCTACGTCAGGCTCGGGTGCTCAGATCAGCCGTAGGAACACCACCAACGTCAACGGGGCCACTGGCCGGTTGCTGTTCCCTACCGGGTTCTTCGACTACCAGGATCGGGCTTCGTCCAACATCACCACCACCTTGAGCGAGGGCAAGTTCACTGTCTCTGAATCTGGTTGGTACATGGTGGAGTTGGCCTTCCGGTTGAACCCGACGATCTCGTTCGGGTTCAGTGTGGCCCCGTTGTTGTTCAAGGGCACATCGTCCTCGCAGTCTCCGTTCAAGATCGGCAATGACGCGATCATGGGCACTTGGGGCTTCGGCTCTATGGGTAACCGTTACGCGAACTCGTCGTGGATCGTTTACCTGAACGCCGGCGAGGCTGTACGCGCCGGCTATGACGGCAGCGGTACTGGCGTGGACATCTTCGACGCTGACGCATCGGGCATCGAAACGTATTTCTCTATTTCGATGATGAACAAGAGCTTCGCCTAAGGAGTTGAGTATGGCCGACGCCAACCACATCAAACGCAACCCCGTCACGGGGGCTGTGGCTATCAGAACCGACTTCCCCGACGAACCGGCTACCGCGCATATGACGTGGCTTGTAGCCACTTCGGATATCGGTGTTTCACACCACTCTTCGGAGCAGGTCGCTGATTGGGAAGATCTCTACATTCCGGGAGGAACAGAATGAGCGAGTACGCAGAAGGACATGTGAAGCGGAACCCGGAGACGGGTGCTGTCGCACTTCGAACCCACTTCGCTGACAACGCGGATTTCGCGAACATGACGTGGCTGGTTTCCACCACGGTTCACGGTCCGTCGAACGTCGGCACCGCCGCCGTCGATGCTTGGGACGATCTGTTCGTCCCGCCGGCTGTCGATGGCTAAGCCGGTATTCCTCTACGCGACTGGCACAGCGTTTCTGACGCAGGTTCTCGGGGTCAACCTGGCCCCGATCGGGGGCGGTCCCGGAAATACGATTGTCGCCAACGGCAAGAAGTACTTCATGGACTACATCACCAACGATCCGTTCTGGCTGATGTTGGACAACCAGATTTGGGATGCCCGGAAGATTCCGTATCCCGCTTCGGCTTGGCCTATGTCGGCGTCTATCGCCAGTGGCGTGGGCATGGTGAAGGCAGCGATCAACGCGCTGCCCTCTGGTACCCCGTTCTGTTTGGGCGGCTACAGCCAGGGCGCAGCCGTGATGAGCGACGTGTACGACGCTCTGAGGACCGGGGACATGACCTCGAAGGCCAGCCAGTTCAAGGGCGCGGTCTTGTTCGGGAACCCTCGGCGGCAAGAGGATTTCACCGCTCCGGGTGTTACGTGGTCCGGTGCAGCCGGCCAAGCCGGAACCACCACAGGTGGATCTGGTTGCTTCCCAACCCGACTCGCATCGTGTGAGTACGGGAAGTGGAACGAGTACGTCAACTACGACGAGGTGATCGCCGCGATCGGCACCGACACCAACGGTGCCGGTTTCCGTTCTCTGGTTGGTTGGTTGACGGGTCTGTCTGATCCGATCACCGCCATCAGCGGTGCTCTGTCCGGGACGTGGTCTGCTGGCCTAGCCCTGGCTCAGGCGACCGGGGACTTCGGCCATGTGCGGTATCCGATGTCGGCTCCGCTGACTGGTCCCACGACGGTGACGGGTACGAAGACCTCGTACGAGCTAGCGTTGGACTTCCTCGCTACGGTCGCTACCGATGTGTCGGCAGGTCCGATCCTGCCGGCTACCCATCCGTCTCTGAACCATCCTTGGACGATCGTTCGTCCGTCTGCTGCATAGCGAATTAGCCCCCCTCTTCGGAGGGGGGCTTTTTTGCGTTGAGGAGGTCTGCCGCTTCGGCCGGCTCGAAGAGATTCCCTTCGATCGCGTTCCCCGCGATCTTGCGGATCTGGAATCGGATGCCTGACTTGATCAGCAGAGCCCTCCGCTCTGCAATGTCTGACATAGCCCACTTGTCAGCACATATTTAGTTAGCAGGGCTAAACTAATTTAGGCACAAAAAAAGCCCCCCAGCCCGAAGGCCAGGGGGCAATTCTTGCTATCTGCGCAAGCTGTCACTCATTGCACTCCTCACACCCCAAGCACCGATCCAGTTCGTGGAACATGCCCCGGCTGTTGATGTACTCGTCGGACACCACGGCGATCACCGCGTCGGCCATATCGCCCCATTCCACCAACTCGCCGTCAGCGATCCGGTCGAAAATCTTCGGCAGCACGGCGGCTATACGGGTACGCAGGGTGTCACTCATCGGCATCTTTCGGGTTGTGGCTGCCGCTATGCATCAGGGCGAATTGCTGCATCGTGGACGATGAGTAGAAGCTGAACGAGCTTCCGCAGGGATGGCAGACATATTGGTAATCGCCAATCGCTTCCACTGAAACCGGCTCAGTGAGTTCCGGTAGTGCGGCGATCACCGCGTCAACCTGTGTGGACATGGCATTCGGTGGAGGTAGGTACTCGTTGGGCGTGCTGTGGATTAACGCCAGCAAGATGCGTTCACGCAGGGAGTCAGACATCGGTTGCCGTCACTGGTGTGCCGAATCGCTGATCCTGCTCACGCCCGTACCACGCTTCCCGTCGGTTGACTGCGGCATTGAAATGCAACAGGCATCCCCACAGGTATTCAGCCAAGATGAAATCGGGCGTGCCTGAACCGTTTTCCTTGCTGTGCCGGTTCAGTAGCGATTGCAGTTCTGATACGAAATCACTCATCGACAATCTCCCAATCTGTTACATGGCGGCGCACCCATTGGTCGGGCTTGCCGTTGATGATGCGTTTCGCCAGGTGTGCTTGCAGCCCTAGTTCGCGGATCACCGCGTCGGCCAGATGGGCCTCAAACTCAAGCAGGCCGTCCGTTTCGGCACCGCATGAACAGAACTCCAAGCCGTCGCGGTAATACGCGCCCATTGGGCCGTGCCCGCGTAGCGCCACTGCGATGCGGTCACGCAGGGAATCAGTCATCGACGGCCAGCTTTACGCGCCAAGTCACATGCCCAGACCATCGAGTCCCGGCGCAATCAACGGTGATGTACTTGAAGTCCTTCGGTGGGTGGACTTCGTTGTAGTTGTGATCCCAGAACCGTGTTAGTGATTCTTGGCGTGCGGGAAGGTTGTCACTCATCGTCGGCCTTCCAAGTGGAGTATCGGCAACCGGGGAGCATGGCGTGGCAGTAGCCGCACTCACCGTCTTCTGCTTCGATCTGTAGTTCGCGGATCACCGCGTCGGCCACTTCTTCGGCCACTGGCACGTTTACCGACCGCCACGCCACCGTGTCGTAGATCAGCGCGGCGATGCGGGTGCGGAGACTCTCGCGTTTCGTCATTGTGGACTCTCGGTTTTCGTCAGTCATCATTTAGCGCCTTTACGGTGTCGATTTCCATGTGTAGCCACGGTTCGTCGCGCTGTTCTGCGTAGTCGCGCGCCATTTCTTCGATCTGGTAGCGGGTTCCGGTCCATGTTGCGGTGGCGAATGGGTGGTCTTTGAACGGGTTGGCGTAGATGCTGGCGGTGACCCGGAATCGTGCGGTGTCGTTGCGGTCGTATTCGGCGTCCCGCCATTGCTGTTCACCGTTTTTCATGCCCATCAGCCCTCCCATCCGGGGTAGAAACACTGTCCGGGCCAGACCACGGCGTCGATTCCGGCAGCATCAATCAACTGCTGGCATTGGTAACAGGGCGGTCTGGTGATGTAGAGAGTCGCTCCGATGAGATCGGCGCGGTCGCAGTAGAGGAGAGCGTTAGCCTCTGCATGGACAGCCACACAGCGTCCCTGTCCTGCTGAATAGTCGGAGTTAGGGGCAACACCTGACCGTCTGCGAGGACAAGAAACACATCCGGGGGCACCGGAGGGGGCACCGTTGTATCCCGTAGCCCGAATCCGGCGATCTTTAACAACCACCGCCCCAACCTTCGAGCGTTCACAGTCGCTCCTTTCCGCTACCGCTCGGGCGATCCCCAAGAAGTAGTCATCCCAATCCGGCCTAGACAAACGGCGTCCAGAAGCTCAGGTACGTTCCGCACTCGCAGAAGAAGTGAGCGCGGTGCTCCCACGATCCGACGTAGTGGACCGTGCCGTGCCGGCGGTAGTGGTTGACGATCTTCAGCACTTCTCGTCCTCCCAGTCGAGGTCATCCCCCAACGCCAGGTGCAGCGTCTCCTCGTACCGCTCGGAGAACTTCGTACAAACCCAACCGATCGTGATGAACACCGGGTACATCAACGTGCCGATAATCCACTTTTTCACTTCAATTCCTCCAGAACGAATACGGCTAACGCCGCGATAAACAAGATGAAAAACGCCCACAACGTGTCACTCAGCATGGACATCGTGGTTCTTCCACGGCGGCTCCTTCGAGAGCCCGTCGATGGCCTTGCGAAGCGCGGCCACTTCCATCTCCAACTCAGCGATACGACACTCACGCGAATCCCGTTCGTAGTCAGCGCGATCCGCTTCATCCAGCGCGTCGTGTAGACGCCTCGCCAGATCGGCGACACAGCCGTGGATGCCGGCTATGAAGTCGGCGTCCCGCTCGTTCAGCCCGGAAGCCACCAGCTTCCGCGACTCGTCCTGGCCTACCGCGTAGATCTTGAATCGGCCTGAATTGTCGGTGTACACCTCGGGCATCCAGAACCGGTCCTCGGACCCGGTAGTCCTCGCCCACAGCGACACCAAGTGATCGAAGAAATCACGATCGTCCATCAGTAGTTCCCCCGCACAAAGTTCGCCTGCTCCAGCAACATTGCGATAGCAACCAGCGCGTGGGCCGTAGCGACCTCGGGCCGTGTCGCCGCCCTCTCAGCGGCGACTTCCAGGTACTTCTGGTATGGCTCGTACATTGTCAAGCTCCTGTCAAATGGTGTGATGATGGGTTGTTAGGTAGTGGCAGTTGGTGCACATGTAGCGGTGATCCTCGGACCAGACCATGCGCCAGACGATCTGGTCGCACCACTGGCACCAGTGCTCAGCAGCCAGCCCCATACAAACTCCCCCACGAGCGCCCACCGACTTCGGCGTCCGTCCCGATGTGGACCGGACCCATGTCCATAGCCATCAACTCCGCGATACGGCTCGCACCCCAGTGCGCCTTATCAGCCGGCAGACTCGCCAAGATCTCGTCGTGGATCGGCAGACGCAGATACGGGGTAAACCCGTTCTCGTGCAACCGAATCAGCGCACGCCCCGTCACATCCCGTGACGTGGACTGGATCATGTAGTTCAGTGCGCTGTACCCGCGAGTCGGATCGACCGGCAGCCGCCGGCCGGTCGGCGTGATGATGTAGCCGTGCGTCTCAGCTTCCTTCGCCAGCTTCGAGGACAGCGTCTTCACTCCGGGGTAGGCCCGGTCGAAGCCGTCCACCACACGCTTCGCAGTACGGAGATCTAGCCCCGTCTGCTCGGCCACAGTTGCGGCACCACCACCGTAGACTCGTCCGAAGTTCACCACCTTCGCCCACTTGCGCTCCTTATCGTCTTTCGTAATCTGCGGACCGAACGCCGCCTGCGCGGTCATCAGATGCAGATCCTCTTCGTTGAGGAACGCCTGAATCATGGTGCGGTCCTTGGACAAAGCGGCCAGCACACGCAGTTCCTGCGCCTGGTAGTCCACCGACGCGATACGGTGCCCTTCGTCAGCAACGAAGCACCTTCGGATCTGCCAGTCTCCAGACGGGAGAGTCTGGGCGGGAATCCCGGTAATGCTCATCCGGGCCGTCCTGGCCTGCAACGGGTTGATGTGCGCGTGACACCGGTTGTTGGCGTCCTTCCCGTCGAGGAACGCTTGCACCCACGTCTTCTGCCACTTACCCGCCCTCTTCGCTTCGATGATCGCCGTCGCCAACGCACCGGCGTTGGACTCCTGCTTCGCCAACTCCTCCAGCAGCTTCTTATCGACCTTCAACTCACCGGACGGAGTCCGTTCTTTGATCTTCACGCCCTGGCGCAGCAGCGCCTCGGCCACCTGACGGGGGGCGTTGACGTTGTCCAGCCCCAACGAAGCCGCACGATCCATCCACACGTCCCTCTCGGACAGCAGACGCTCGGACAACTCCTCGGTGTACCTCACATCCAACAGGAAGCCGTGCCGTTCGATGTACGAACAGATCTCGGCAAGCTTGTGCTCGTACGGGATCAGCTTGGCCGGCTGGGCCATCGGCCCCAGCTTCACCGCCAGACGGTAAGTCAGGATCGTGTCCATGCCGGCGTACAACTGGTAGCCGGGATGCTGCCAGTCGATGATCTTCCAGATCTTGGACTTGACGGTCTTGTGCTCTCGGGCGATGACCGCCATAGAGCCCTTGACCTCCTCGGCCACCACCGGGTCGATGTAGAACGCGGTCAACTCCTCCAGCGAGTGACCCGGCCCGTCCTCGCGCTTACCGCGAGGGTCCACGAGGTGGGCCAGGATCTTCGTATCGACCACGCGAGGCCACATGTCCTCCATCCGCACGCCCAGCGTGCGATCGAACACCTGGAGGTCGTACGAGGCGTTCTGGATAGCCATCTTGTCGATGCCCAGGAGGGCCTGCCGAACCGCCTGTACGTACACAGGCCCAAGCTCGACAGGCACCACCCAGGACTCCACGTCGGTGCCGAATTGAACCATCCTGCAACGGAACACGTCGCTGTAGATGTCCAGCCCGGTAGTTTCACTATCGACCGCCAGGAACTTGGCGTGAGCCCGGACGAAGGTGCGGAAGCCGTCCAGGTCATCCTCGTTCTCGACCACCCGGATAACAACCGGGGTATCCGCAACCGTGTACCGGTGCTCTTTCACTAGCCCTCCTCGGGGTCTTTCGTCAGGTTCCGGTAAAGCTCCGAGAACAACTTGAAGAAGTTGTGGAACGTCAGGCCCGGTTCCATGCCGATCAGATCGGTAGCGACCATGAACGCGACGGCCATGCCGATCGTGTCCTCGGGCGGTGAATCTTCGATGCGCTGCAACGCATCTGCGATCAGATCGTTGATCTCGCCCTGGATCTCTTCCAGCTTCTCTTCGGTCACTTGTGGTACTCCCCTCGAACGATTCGACTGACCGTGGTCTTGTTCACGTCGAACGAGTCCGCGATCTCCTGCAACTTGTAGCCGGCGCGGCGCATCTCGTGGATGCGTGCGACCTCTCCCCTGCCCAGCTTCGGGCGGTTGTTGTACTGCTTCGCCTTCAGCGCCTCAAGCTCCGCACGTAAGAAGTCACGCTCGGTGATGAGCGCGTCCAACTCCTGCAAGACCTGCAACAAAGCGCCGCCGCGCATTCCGTAGACCTCTTGTTGGATGCTCACTAGTCATCCTCTGCTTCGCACTCGTCGCAGTTCTGCACGATGAAGAACTCGACTTGGTTCCAGTTGAACGCCATGTACGTCCCGTTGTCCCCCTGGACGATCAGCGTCTTCTCGACGGGGTCGAACAAGACCTCGCCCCGCACGTCCAGGTGCGAATCGTTCATGGTGATTACGGTGATGTGTTTCTTCACGATTCCCTCTCGGTCAGGCCAGGGCCGCAGTCATCGGTGCTGCGGCCCCGTTCGTTGTCAAGCCCTACTTAGGAGGATTGACGAACTGCCACTTGGCATCTGAGCCACGGGGCGGTGCCCAAGCGTGGTAGGTGCCGGAACCGTCCTTCTTCAGGCCGGTCTTGTACTGCCAGCCGTCACCCGGCGACGGCGGGAACCACGACGGCGGCTCGGTAGCCCCGGCAGGACGGCCATTGCCGCCCCCACCGCCGCCACTGGCCGGCTTGGCCGCAGCGCCGCCCCGGAAGTAGGCCGCAACCTTCTTGGAGCGGTCCAGCAGTTCCTTGAACGCCGGATCGGACAGGATCTCGTTCGCCTCAGAGACGTTGTTCGCATGCACGACAGTCCATGACGAATCGAAACCAGCACCTTCCTTGAAGGTGAGGACGATTTTTCCCTCGTCACCACCAACCGATGCGGACTTCACGACAGCCTTCTTAGGGGCTGCCTTCTTCGGGGCGTCAGCCGGCGGGGCGTCGAAGACGCTCTCCTCGACCACAGTCTCCTGGGCCTCGGTGTCGGCGGGGGCGGTGTCAAACGGATCGAACTCGGACAAGGTGTATTCCTTACTGTTAGTTGGATGACAGGTACGAGCTGTACTTGCCGTGTTTGTAGTGCGGACTGTCCTGGCCTCTCGGAACCCAGTGACGGCCCTTGGTGTCCCGGTCAGCGGTGTTATCAGCCGGGGTGCCCAAGAAGAGATGGGCGGGGTTGCAGCACTTCGGTGTGTCGCAGCGGTGGCAGACGAACATCCCCGAAGGGATGTCCCCTACCCACAGTTCGTATGCAGCCCTATGGGCCTGCACACTCTTCCGACTGCCGCTGATCTTGAGATAGGCGTATCGCCGTCCGGGCTGTCCCTGGAAGATCCAGCACCCACTCTCATTCTCAATCAGCCTGCGGCGCAACCGTTCTTCGAGCGGAATTACCGGATAGGACAAGCTCCACCTGCGGCGCAGTTCTCGTCCACACCGTCAGCGACCTGCTTGGCTACCGCTGACTCGTAGGCAGCTTTCGACAAGCGTTCGTAGGGGGCTTGCGGCATGGAGGCTTCCGGGAAGATCGTGCAGCCTTTAAGGAGTCCACCGAATGCGGTGATCTGCCGTGCGACATCCACCGCTGCGTACTCGTTCGGATCGACGTTCGCGGTGAAGGACACCGCGTTGTCGGCCCAGCACTGCTGATACAGCGACTGGAAGGCGAGCATCTGGTTCAGTGTCAAGTCGGCAGCCGACTCAACGATCTCCTCGGCGTCCCGCTCCCCTACCCGCTCGGCCACCGCAGCGACCAACGAGTCTTTCGTAGGGATCGAAACAACCAGAGAGTTCGCGGAGTACTGATCGGGCTCGACGTGGAACCCGTCCTTCTCGTACTGCTGAGCCATCTGCAACTGCTCCTCCGACACCGTCGAGAAACGGATACGCCGGATGAAGTACTTAGCGAAGATCGGGTGGATACCCTCACTGACTCCGGGCATCTTCGCGATCGTCCCCGTAGGAGCGATCGTCCGCTTCTTCACCGGGACCGGGATACGAAGTTCGTTGGAGAACTTCGCAGCGACATCGTCCACGACGGTGGACAACTCCCGCAGCACCTTCTTGAAGTGCCGGTCGGCCGGCGCATCGGAATACTTCTTCCCGATCAAGGCCAGGTACGAGGCAACACCGAAGTGCCCCAACCCGATACGACGGTTCCGGTCCAGAACCTCCCGCGACTTCGGATCTCCCACAGGGCTGAACGTGGCCCTTATCAAGAACCGTGTCATCAACTCGTGGGCTTTGATCAGCCCCAGGTAGTCCGTCTTGCCGTGCTCGGTGACGAACGCGGCGAGGTTGACATGGCCCAGGTTGCACGGTTCCCAAGCTTGGAGAGTTATCTCCCCGCACGGGTTGGTGCAGATGACCTCGTTGGGCTCCCCGACGTTCGAGTAGGACGAATCCCAGAACCCCGGCTCACCGTTACGGACCATCCCGTCGGAGATCGCTTCCAGCACGTCCCTCGCGGTGGCCTGCTCGACAACGTCCTCCCACACTTCCGGCAGGTTGGAGACGTGCCGCCAGAACTCGTTATCGACCTCGACGGAGATGTTCGTTGTCCAGTGCGACAGCGACTCCTGCTTGACGTTGATGAACTGCTGGATCTGCGGATCTTTCCAGTGCATCATCGACATCCGGGCAGACCGGCGAACCCCGCCGGCTACCACACACGAGGCGATAGCGTGGTCGATCTCCATAGCGGAGATACCGTCCAGGCGGTCCCCAGCGATAGCCAACTCCGACAGGATCTCGCACACGTCGATCAGCATCCGGGCCAGGGGAAGAGGCCCGGAAGCACTGCCACCGAACGTCTTCAGCTTCGCCCCGGCGTGCCGCACACGCGACACGTCGTACACCCGGTTGTAGTGGCTGACCTCATCCCGGTAGTGGGTGTCGATCAGATCCACCAGAGCCGCAGCCCAGCCTTCGCGTGAGTCTTCGATGACGAACGCCCCGGCCCAATCCGGGTCGTAGTCCTGCGACAGCACACCAGCTTCGAGGAGCGTCTTGTAGTCCGGGTGCTCTTCGTCGCACACGATGTGGACGAACAACTCCTGCGGAACCACCGGATAGTCAGCGAGGTAACGGTTGGAGTAGTTCGCTCCAACCCCGCCGCCTTCCATCAGACGCATAAACGAGAACTCGAAGTGCTCGGACGGGCGGTCCGTCCAGCCGGCCACCCAACAGTTGAACAGGTGCTGCGCGTTGGCAACGCCCGACGCCCACAGGTGCCGTCCCCCCGGCAGCAGCTTGAACTCCTCCATCATCTGGATTAGCTCTTCCCGCTCGTTCGGGAGTTGGTAACGCCCATCGACAAGCGCGAGGTTGCCATCGACCACCCGCTGAACCGTCTCAGGCCACGTTTCATGCGACCCGTCAGGCTTTACACGCGAGTAGGTCCGCTTGTAGACCAGTTCCCCGGTCGGACCCCAATTGACTGTCACACAGCCCCTTTCAGTAATTCCTGTACCCAGTCGGCGCTGGAAGCGCCGCCGGTCACGTACATTTCGATATCGTCTGCGGACCAGTTGTGGATCAGCATCGGCTTCTCGTGCGGGAACAGGTCCGGGAAGACCTGCGACCGGTAGAACTCCGAACCACCCATGCCGTTGAAGACCGGGTCCATGATGTTGGCCCCGTTCACTCTTCTTCGTCCTCTTCGAAGAGCGGGTACTGATCCGGGAACCGCTCCCTGCGCCCGTCCTCCAAGATCGCGTCGATGTTGTTGAGGCCGGCTTCGATGTAGCTCATCGGCCACTTACTCGGGCCTGCGTCATCAACCGTGAAACGGCCTCTGCCGACTCGTCATCCCAATTCCGCTTCGACTGGTAGTGGGCAGCTTCGGCACGCATAGGCTTACGTGTCCCTGGCCCGTCCAGCCGGTTGGAGAACCGGCGCTTGTTCGACTTGTTCATCTCGTTCACCAGCACCGGCAGGGCGTTCTTGAGTAGCTGCTGGGCCTGGTTTGCCGTAGGTACTTCGAAGTCGGCATACCGCTTCAGGATTGCGGTGACGTACTGCGGTGACCGCTTCTCCAGCTCGACCAGAGCCTCGATGAGGTCGAAGACCACCTCGTGGAAGTGATCGAACTCCTCGACCAGGACGCCGGAATTGAGCGCCCTCTTGACCTCGTCCAGGCTGTATCGGTAGCTGCCTTTGAAGTGGTCATAGTCGGCTCGCTCCTGAGAGGCGAGCTGATGCCCCATCCCGACGATCGCCCGGTACTGAGCCGGCCGATCCATAGCGAGGATCTTGTCGATAGAACCGGGAGACTCCAGCAGACGGACATAGATCATCTGCTCCGCATCTTCAGCATCAACGATGCCGTTCCAGATGTACGCCACCGAAGAGGCGGCTTTCTTGATCGTCGTACGCAGCTTCAGGATTTCGTTCGTTGTCAAGTTAGACCTCCCATGTTCTGCCGTCCACCGTGAACTTGCCACGGTGGATCGGAACGATTTCAGGCTTGACGTGCTGACCATCCACGGTCAGCAGGCCGAACCCCATCTGCCAGTTGCCGGTGCCGCCCTTGAGGTAGTGCGCCACCCGCTGATTCATCAGATGCCCCACCTCCATGCCGGTGACGATCTTCGAGATCCCACCGCCCACACCGAACGTGTGGGACAGGATTCCCTGTCGGTGCGTGTGCCCCATGATCACCGACGTGAGGAACTTCTTGCCGGCGTTCAAGGCGGTAGCCCCCGCGATGCGGGACAGCGCGATCTGGCCTCGGTGACCGTGCGTGGTGATCCAGTCCGGTGCCACTTTGTAGAACTCGGGCAGCAACTGCACACCGAACCCGTTGAAATCCAGCAGCGTTTCGATGTTGAACGCGCCAGACTCGGCCAGGGCCGGGGCGTACTTCGCGAGGTAGGTGCGAGGGCGCTCGTCGTGGTTGCCCTCGTGGACCCCGATCGGTCCGTCGTACACCTTCCGAAGCGGCTCCAGCAGACGCCGCTTCGCTTGCTCACAGTCCTCGAACACGCTGCCTTCGAACTCGCCGGCTGTGTCCTTGTTCCACCGTGACGGCTGCGGGAAATCCATCAGATCCCCGATGTGGATCACTTGATCCGGCTGGTAGTCGCCGATGAACTTCACCAACGCCTTCAGCGCCTTCCGATCGTCGTACGGCATCTGCGTGTCTGGGATGATCACGATGCGTTTACTCATGTACTGACCTCCTTAAAGGGTCCGTAGTCGCGGGATTCCCGATACATGAGCGGCGGCATGTCCTGCCACTCGTAGTGCTGGCCGTGGGTGTCCTCGCGGTCGGCGAACTCGAACTTCGCGGTCCCGTTGATGCGGCGGTAGTAGTCGCCGTCCACGTCCTCGACAATCACCCCAGGCGGTACGTTGTCAAGGAGATCCCACAAGCGTGGGCCGGGGACGAACTCCCAGAACCTGGTCAACATCCCGTAGAGCGCGGAGAGTGTGTACTCGACTGCCCCTGCCGTAGCCAGCCGTTCGATCTCCCGGTTCAGGTAGAACTGCGCCTTCTTCAGATCCTCGGTGGGATCGTCGGTCTTCCGGCCGGCTCGTGCCACGTACTTCACCACGTTGCCCAGATTGAACGAGAGGTTCTCGGTGATGTCGATGACCTCGGCCCCGTTGCTGAACCCGACGTAGTGCGACGGGTGGTTGACGTTGTCGGTCACTCGGACTCCTCGTAGACGTAGTCGTGGATCTCCTCGTAGTGAGGCGTGTAGTGGTCGATGATCTCCCGGATCGCATCCGGCTTGAACCCGCGAACAACCGGGAACCCCTCCGCTTCGATCACCGGGGTGGACTGGGCACCCAGGTGCTGAATCACGTAGTCCCGCATCAGCGAGTCCTTCGAGATGTCGATCACCCGGAAGTCGAGGCCGGCGTCCTCGAACTGCTTGATCGCCAGCTTGCACGGCTGGCAATCCGGTTGCGAATAGATGTAGATGTGCGTCACTTGATCCTCTCTAAGAGTGCGTTCTTCCCGTGTGCGATGACGAAGCTGTTCACGTCCTCGCCAGGAGGACAAGGCACAACCTTCGCGTTGGGCAGTTCCCTCGCCACGGTGCTGGCGAACTTGTGCCCCGGCTCATCCCCGTCCGCGAGGATGAGCACGTCCCGATACCCCAGGAACGGCTCCCGGAAGTACGGCTTCCAACTAGTGGCCCCCGGCACCCCTACGGTGGGGATGCCGCAGACCTGAGCGGTCATAGCGTCGATCTCGCCTTCGGTGATAGCGACGATCGGGCTCTGCCGAAGCAGGGCCAGCGTGTTGTACAACCGTGGACGGTCGCCGGCTACGGTCATGTACTTGCCGTGCCCTTTGTGATCGTGGTCTTCGATGCAGCGATACCGGATGGACACCACAGCCCAACCGTGCTCGCGTGACCACCGAAGGTAGGGGATCGCCAACATCCCCTGGTACTGCTCATGTCCAGGGAGTGGCTCGGCCACGTACCCCAGCATGAACTTGTCCATCTCCTCCTTGATCGACGGGAACCCCAGCCCCCTGCTCGCCAAATACTCTTCGGCTGGACTGCCGGGGAACGCCCGTTGATACGCCAACGTCGCATCCCGGAGCGATTTTTTCTGCGATTCGCTTAGCCTCTGCATAGCTCACCTCCTCTCTTAACTTGATGAGTCCTATTGCGCTGCCGCTGATCCCGCATGCGTGGCACTTGAATGCGTTCAGTTCGAACGAGATCGACGCCGAAGCCCTCTCTTCGGCGTGGAACGGGCAGATCGTCTTGGCCCACGTATGTCGCGTCTGAAGCGGCGGCTTCCAGCCTGGGTAGTAGTGCTGGATCACCAAGACAACGAGCGGAACATCTCCCGCCATTCTTCAATCTCCTCCGGTTCGATAAAGAAGTCGGCGTACGGATGGGTTGGTGTCATGCACTCGTGGTGCCCTCCCATCCACCTAGGACGGACAGCACCGCACTCGTCGCACTTCATCTCATGTCCGGTGTGATCCGAACACCTATCGCCTGAACAGCCGGCGGGGTGCGGAGATAATCCGCTGCACGTTCCAGGGCTGCCGGGTCATCCCGGAGATGACCAAGCACGTTTCGATTGCAGCTTGTGCAAAGCAAGCCCCGAACAACCCCTGTTGCATGGCAGTGATCGACGCTAAGGCGTTTGCGTGCCCCGGTTGCTCGTCGGCAGATGTAGCAGACGGCTCCTTGGTGCTCATAGATTTCCCAGTACTCTCGCTCGGTGATGCCGTACGTCTCCCAGATCCGTTGGGACCACGTAACTTCGCTGCGCTGCCGGCGCTTCGCCCGGTGGTGTGTGGCACATCGTGGCCCCGGATGGGGGGCCTTCCGTTTGGTGGTGACTCCTTCGTCGGTGCAGTCGATGCACGGCTTGCGCCGCGCCTGGACGTTGTTAGGCGGGAACCTCTTGCGCCTAGCTGCCACCGAACAACCGCCAGGGCAACGTCACCAATTTCTCGACGGCGTTGATGACTTGGAAGACGTGGTCGGTGACCACCAGGCCCACACCGAAAACGAGTCCAGAAACGGACTCGTCATCTATGTAGCCGGTGATGTTGTACAGCGCGTCCCGGACCAGCTCCTCGGGAGTCACAGCCACCGCCGTGCCGCTCGCTCGACGTTCTCCTCGGAGACGTTCTGCGCCAACGGGAACCGGAGGGCGTCGTGTGCCACCTTGACGGTGTTGACGATCGCTTTACCCTCTTCGTCTTTCGACAGGGTCTTGCGCTCCCACGAGGTGGGCTTCGTTTCGATCAGCCCCGCCAGGAGCTGTTGGTGCGTGCGGTTGGCTTTCTTGATGGGCTTTGCCATTACTACCTCTCTGTTCGTTGTCAAGGCGTCAAGCGAAGTCGCGGATCTGCATAGAGTCCCCAAGGAACTCAAGCTCCCCGTACGTCAGACCTGACGGGTCTGCTCGGCCGGCTCGGTTCTTCACCGTGGACACCCGCAGGGAGTCCCCGCCGAACTCCTGAGTCACCCGGTGCAGGGTCAGGATCAACTCGGGGATGCGGGAGATCTGGCCCTTCACACCCGAGAGTGGGATCGGCTTATCGGCATCGTTGTACGCGCCTGTGACGTGGTGGAGTCCGATGACGCACGCCCCGGTACGGCGTGCCATATCGTGCAGATACTCCATCAGCGACTCCAACCCGCTGAACGGGTCTTCATCGTTGATCCCGCCGGCTCGCACGTTGGTGATGTTGTCGATCACCACCAGCGCCGGGTAGTCCTCGTACAGTTCCGCGTACGCCTCCATCGACATCTCAATCTGATCCAACGTCGGGGATGCGTTGTAGTTGAACCGGATCGGCAGATCCAACTCACTACCAACCTCGCCAAGCTCGGACGCCCGAACCAGCCGTGAGGCTTTCTCCATCGACCACCCGGTCTGGATCGCCACCATGCGCGATAGCTGGGTGAATGCGTCGGAGTCAGCGGAGAAGTACAGCGTCGGGACCGCCGCCTTCAAGGCGTAGGTCAGGACGAACGCAGACTTCCCTGTCCCTGGCCCAGCGCAGACCAGCGCAAGCTGGCCCCGTAGGAACCTCGTGCCTTTAGCTGCGAGTGTGTCGAACACCGTAGGGAGCGGATCTCCAGCGGAGCCTTTGATGTACAGCGACTGCATAGGTGTGTACAACTAACCTCCTGGGATGTGTGGCGGCTCGTCGGGCAGCACGGTGTCAGGTGTGACCCGGTAGTGGTCGATCACCTTCAACTCGGGGACAACCCGGCCTTCGCACCAGTACGTGTAACAGACCGACTTGTAGTACGGGTCCGCAAAGAACCCTCGGTGACGCAGCCACGAGCCGTCCGGTTGGACCGGCTCATCACAGATCAGCCGGGTGGACATGCGGAGCCCGTACAGGAACGGGCCTGACTGACAGCCCGGTTCGTCGGCGTTCGATGCGGGTGCGGCCACAAGGCCGGCTACCGCAGCCGTCGCTAAAGCGACAGCTATCTTCCCTCTCATTCGGTTCCTTCCTTGACTAGCGCGTCGTGGATCGGGCGATTGGCTTGAGCCGCCCGTTTCTCTTCGTTGGTGGCCTCGGCCAGGCTGGCGACGAGCTTGGAAGCTCGGACATCCAGGGCTTGCATGATCTCCCCACCAGGCCAGCCGGCCTTGTGTAGCCGTAGCACCGCTGGCACCTCGTGGGGGGCGTGTGGTGACTTCAGGATCGGATCGTCAGCCGTCCAGTCCTTCTTCTCCCTCGGCACTCCCATCCCTCTCGTTCGGTGTCAAAGGCCCTGCACTCTGTAGTAGGTGACTCTTTTCAAACCACCGGCCAAGGCTCTACCGTCCCATCCGGGTGACTGATGGAGATATCCCGCGTCCAGTCACGCTCACGGGCACCGAACGCAAACCGTCGAGCGGCCTCGTAGTTCGGGAACGGATATGCCTGGTAGTTGTACAGCTTCTGATGCCAGTCGGGCTTGTCGGGGATCGGCCCCATACGGACGAACCAGTACTGGCTGTCGGGTGAGTGCTTCATGTGAACTCCGTTCGTTGTCAAGTTTTACCCCGCTGCGAACTCGCAGGAGGATGCCACGTCGCAGAAGGCGCACTTCTTCGCCTCGGGCTTCGGCTCGAACCTCTCGGCTCGGATGTTCTCGTCCAGCACCTGGAACTTCTCGCTGACCGCCTCGCGGGTCCAGTCCGTCAGGTCGTACGGGTAGGTGGGCTTACCCGTCCTGCCCATCCAGTACTCGCCGATGGCCGGCTGTTCGATGCCGTGGTCCTCTGCGAGGGCCAAGGCGTACACCCCAAGCTGGAAGTCATCCCCCGGCGTGTTACCGGTCTTGTAATCCCTTACGACGATTCCGTCACTGTGACGAATCACAGCGTCGATAAAGCCTCGGACCTTGACCCCGTCCAGGTCGATGTCGAACCCGATCTCCACACCCGGCGTGCCGTCAGGCGCGATCCAGACAACCTCCTCGGGGTGGCTCTCCTGCCACGCCGCGAAGCGATCCAACTGATCCAGCCCAAGCTGATACCGGCGCACGATATCGACCTCGCCGGCGTACGGACCCGAACGGAACCAGTACTGCATGTTCGGGGTGTCTTCCAACTGCCGGTTGATCGTCTCCTGGTAGGCCGACGTGTAAACCAGCTTCGTCTGTTTCAGTGTCAAGGGCTCACCAGCGACTTGGGACTTGACCAAGACCTCGGCAGCCTCGTGGAACGCGGTGCCTTGGGCCAACCAGGCAGCCGGCCGCTGCCACACCTTCTTGATACGAGCGAGGTAGTACGAGTACGGGCACCGCTCGTAGCTGTTGAGCTGTGACACGCTCCTGTGTTCACTCATCTGGAAACCCCTTTCAGCAGGTCTAGATCTAGATCCCGGAGACGCCGGCAGAAGTGCCGACGCTCCCATTCGATGGCGTCTTCCAACTCGTACGGGTCCAACGGAATCTCGTAGTCCATTAGGCAAGCGCCCGATTGAACGTGGCGTTACGACCGTCACGCTGACCGTGCGCGTACCCGTTCGCGTTCACCCGCGCACCACGGCTGTTCCGCAGTCGCGGATGCTCTTTACGGACGGCCAGGGCAGCACGCTCGGTGTCACCCCGGAACAGCACCAGCGCACCGCTGGAACCTTCGAGCGCCTTGTTCTCCTGCTCCCGCAGGCGCTCACCGACAGCCGAACCGAACCCGGCGATCCACGAGCGGCGGTAGCTCTTGAGGTGGCCGGCTCCCGAAGTCTTGACGTACTGCCGGGTGGCGTAGTCGTACTTGTGACCGGAGTAGTCGTAGTCGGGCCGAACCTTCTCAACCAGACGCATCATCTGCGGCTGGAGGATCGCCCACAACGCCTGGATGCGTTCGATGTGCGTCGGCACACCGTAGACGAACATCCGAAGCTCACCGTACGCGGTCTTGGCGTAGACGGTCTTGGAGTGCAAGGCCAGAGCGAGGTTGTGCAGCAGCAGCATCTGAGCCTGCGCGTACTTGCCTTCGATGGTGACCGTCCACTTGATCGCCTCGCGGAGATCCGACACGTCCAAGCCTTGCTTAGCCGCATCGACCTCGGCCTGTTCGATGCCGTACTTCGCCATCAGTTCGAAGGCTTTCGCCTGGAACACCGCCTCTTCAGGCGTGCCGGCTACGTCCTCGGCCTGGCGCAGCAGCTTGGCTACCTTGTCCTTCATCTTGTCGAAATTGCTCATGGGTTAAACCTCTTCCTTGTCGATGGGCAGAATTGTGTTGAGGGCGTTCAGCAGGCCGGCAGGGCCGGCTTCCTCTTCCTCGGGGTCGAACGTGACGTGGTTGATGACCTCGGCAATGCAGTTGATGCAAAGCTCAGTCCCGGTCCACGAGTCGGTGAAGATGCGCGTCTCCACGCCTCCGCAGTGGTTGCACTCTCTAAGCAACAGCAGTCCGTACATCAGTTGGGTTCCTCTCCAAAGATCTCTCGGTAGCACTCACCACAGAAGGCGTCGCAGTCATCGACGCCGCCTTCCTCGAACAGGTCGAAATCTTCATGGCAGCAATCGCATTCGGTGATGCCGGCTTCGTCATCATCGACGGACACGACATCGTTCGCGGCCTCGCTCCAAACCTCCCAAGCCATTACCTGACCTCCCCGACGTAGTCGATATCCCAGTTGGCAACCTCTTCGTCAACCAACTCCCAGTCCATGCCGCCGCCGTCGAACCACAGGCTCTCCAAGGCTCGGTATGCGCCATCTGCGTTCGCGTCGAAGTCATCTGCAACCTCGACTTCGTAGGTTGTGTAGGTGCGACGGACGATGGTCACCTCGATCTTCTTGCTCACTTGGCGAACCCTTTCTGTCGGAGTTGATCGGCCAGGGCCGTGTTGCGGATCGGGCGCGGGGTTCGCGCCTTACGAGGAGCCGGCGGGGTGGCCGGCTTACGGATGGGCATTGCGTTCGGGGTCATGCTGATACCTCTCGTTCGTTGTCAAGTGAATCCTTCAAGAGACGCAGAGCAGCAGCAGCCTGCTGCGGGACCACGCCGTTACCCACCATCTTCAGCGCAGCGGAGCGCGAGACGGTGCCTTCCACCTTGCGGCGAGGCTCGGGGTTGATCAGATCGGTGACCCAACCCTCGGGCCAGCCCATCATCCACTCGGCGAAGCGAGCCGACAGGCGCGGCTCACCTTTGGTATTCGGCTCCGTAGGGTGCGGAGCCTCGCGGGTGATCGACTCCCAGCGGTCGATGGCCGGCTGGTACTTACCCCAGTCCAAGCCTCGGTTGATGACCCTGCACACCGTGGTGACCAGATCATCACCACCGGAGCCGGGGCGCGTGGCTCGGGCGTAGTCGGGGCCGGCTACCGCCGACTTAGCCTCGGGCGTGGGCAGTAGAGCTACCGCACCGGGGAGGTCCAAACCTCCGTCACGGCAAGGGTTGTGGCCCTTCCAGTCACGAGCCTGCGGGGTGGGCAAGAATGAAGACTCGCTCACGCTTGTGCGGGGCTCCGACAGATCCAGCGGCGAGAGTGAGCCACCGTGCGTCGTACCCGATGTCGGCCAGGTGGCCGATGACGGCTCCCCCTGCGCGGAGTACCACGTTTGAGTCGAGCTGTCCCAAGTCTGAGGAGCGGGTTGCTTTGGCACTGAGAAGACCCCTTACGTTTTCGATGACCACGTACTGCGGTCGCAGCACGTCGATAGCTTCAGCGAAGTAGCTCCAGAGGCCACTGCGCGTTCCGTCAGCGATACCTGCCTTACGGCCGGCTGCACTCACATCCTGACAAGGGAAACCACCTGCGAGAATGTCAACCGGCGGAACCTCGTTCCAATCGACGGTGGTCACGTCTCGGTAATTCGGCACGCCGAACCTCTTAGCCAGCACCGTGCTGGCGTTGGGATCGAACTCGACTTGCCAGATCGTTTCGGCGTCGAAGACTTCCTCGACAGCGAGATCCAACCCTCCGACGCCAGAGAACAGAGATCCGATTCGTAGCTTGCTCATGTGGTACCTCTCGTTCGTTGTCAAGCTGTCTGCGCGAACACGCGCCGGTCATTGCCCAGGAACACGCGCCGCGAACCCTCGAAGGGTTCCGTCGTGTCCATCGTGTAGACGAACCTGTCGTACTTACGCGGGTTGTAGGTGATCCCGTCGAAGGTCGCACGCTGACGATGACCCACCTCGTTCAGCTCACGCACAGCGGCAGCGCCTGACGCTGCCAACTCTCCGACGATGCCGGCGTGTACGTTGTTCCGGTTCTCGCGGAGAACACGCTCACGGCCAGCCTGCGAAACCTTGCCCTTAGCGTCGGCCAGGAGAACGTACTTCCCGTAAGCGATCACGCGGCCCTTGCACGGACCCTCAAGGGCCCTGACCGACCACAGCTTCTTGTGCAGGTTGAAGTAGACGAACACTCGCATGGTTAGACCTCCTCGGTCTGGATGTGGTTGTCGCCAACGGGATCAGCCCCACAGCGTGAGCAGTGGGCACCGTCAGCGAGGCCCGAAGCCTCGAAGATGCGGGCCACCGCGTTGACCTCGTCGAGGTGGGCGGCGAAGCAAGCGTCACAAGCCACGCCTTGAAACGTGCCGTCCTCACAGGCCACGAGGAATCCGTCGATGAAATAGCGTCCGTAACTTCCGATCTGGCGGTACTCGACCACCGTTCCGATCAGGACGTAACCTCCGTACCGGTACTCGACTTTGTCGCCGCGCATGGAACCTCCTAAGTAGTGGTGGCCGGCTGCCCCAGCCGACGCTGGGTGAAGAATAGAATCTGGTCGATGTCTTTGTTGGACAGGTCAGCCCACGAGGCCGTCCCGAAGTTGCCGTCTTCATCAGTCCAGGTGATTCGAACCTCGGTATTGAACACGGCTATACCTCCTCGGTCTGGATGTGGTTGTCGCCAACGGGATCAGCCCCACAGCGTGAGCAGTGGGCACCGTCAGCGAGGCCCGAAGCCTCGAAGATGCGAGCCATCGTGATCATGTCCAGGTGCGCCGCGAAGCAAGCGTCACAAGCCACGCCTTGAAACGTGCCGTCCTCACAGGCCAGGAGGAGCGTGGCCGGCTGCTTGCAGCGACCGCACAGAACGCGGCCACCTCGTGCCTTGGCGTTGTCGATGTACTGCCGTGCCTCGGTAATGGTGACGATCACCGTGATACCTCCTCAGGTGTTGGGTTGATGTATGCGTTGCCTGTGTCGGGGTCGATCCACAGGCACTGTCCGTCGATGTCGGACCCGTCCTCGAACTGACAGATCGGGAGCTGTGGAACCTCAGTCGGTGGCTGGGCCAGGAGCAAGGCTCCAGTCGCCGCCAAGGCTGCGAGGCCGGCTGTGAACAGGTGGTATCTCATATCAGAACGGCAGTCCCTTCAGGATGTGGTAGTTGGGCTTGTGAGGCATGTCTGCTGTGCGAGTACCGAACTCGCCGGCTATCGCCTTGAGACGCCAACCAGCCTCACGCCAGCGGATCGCGATATCTTCCGCGATCCGCTCGGCCTCGGAGAGGCCGGCTCGGCGCTCGGCCTCGATGCCTTGTTCGTACTCGGCCTGCGCCTCCCATTCACAGCTCGGGCACAGCACGCCCAGGATTTCGTAGCTGTAGCTCACGCCTCCCGAACCCTCGCGAACGCTCGTGCAACAACCCCGCATGGCTCACTTCCTCAGTTCGTCGTGGTAGACCTTGAACGCTTCAGCGATCACGTCGGCCAAGTCTTGTGCGTAGGCGTCGAGATCCAGATGGAATGCGATTGGGCCGTTGTCCGAAGGCTGGCCCATCCAGGTGTCGATGCCTTCAGAGTCATCGTTCGGGTAGAACCCGACGCCCAAACCCATCGGAGCCTCGTTGTCCTCTTCCCACTGGATCTGCTCTCGCATGTTCGACAGTGCCTCGTTGGTGGCAACGATCCAGTGACCCGTTTCGAGCCGTGCCTCCCAAGCGATACAGCCACCACCCGTACCGACCTCGCGAAGCGAGATCCCGAACCGTGCCTTGACCTCGGCCAGTGCGTCAGATGCCTTGCTCATTTGTCTTCCCTCTTCCAGTTGTTTCGGTTGCCCTTACCGGGGTGCTTGAGTGCTCGTGCCTTGTTGGCCGGCTTGGCCGCTGCTCGTGCCTGAGCTAGCCGACGCTCGGCGTGCTCACGTCCTGCCATGTCTTCCTCTTCCGGTTCGTTGTCAAGCAAGGATGATGTACTCGGCCAGGCCATGTTGGTGCCCTTCTCTCAGTGTTTGACGATGACGATGTCTTGCCGGCGTCCGGTGGAAGTGCCACCGCAGGACAGGCAGGTGGAGCACGTGGTCTTGAATCCGGCCTCGGCGCTAGCGGGGCAGACCACCTCACCCGTCTGCCGTGCCTCGGTAGCCAAGCGAACTCGGAACGCTCGGTAACCCTTGAGCCGTGCCTCACGGCGGTCCTCGACGGAATCTGCCGATGCCATGCACAACTCGGCAAACCTAGGATCTGCCGTACGCCATTGGTGCGTGTACCCGGTGACGGCCTCGGCCACCGAAGCTATCGCCTGCCAGATCTCAAAAGGGACCGCCGCCGGATCGCCATAGCTACCGAACCGAACCCTCTTACCCGCGAACGCTTCAAGACGGAACGGGGCAGAACCCGTTGCCTTGTGCGCCTTCCACGTTGAAGTCTGAGCGAAACCACGCCGCAGATTCTTGTGCGTGTAGCAGTCGCCGACTCCTCCCGATGCCTTGGATCGGTGAGTGCAGTTGCCGCAGATATCCACGTCTCGGCCCTGCTTGATAGCCTCGGTCGGATTCACGTCTCGGGTCAAGATGGCAATCTGGATCATGTCACCGGTCTTGGCGTTGTTCGATGCCTTGGCCCTGCTTGGCCTGCCCGATGCCTTGGGGACTCCTGTGGCCAAGACCACGATGGGTTCACCGGTCAGGGCACTCGGGCCCTCCCAGATCAGCATGCGCTCGGTTGCCATGTCTAGCTCCGTTCGTTGTTAAGGTTGGGGTTTAAAGATCGGACGTTGACGTACTTCAACTCCCCGGTCGGAAGATGCTTGGCCAGGGCACGCATGGTCTCGCCTGCCCCGTCCACTACCAGCACTTTGTATTCGCCGTAGATCATTACGCGCTCCATCCCTGTCGGTTTTTCTCGGCTTCGGTGGCGTTGGTGGAGACGGGGGAGTACTCCCCCATGTCAAGCCTTGGTGCCGCGAACGGCATCTTGATCGAGACCCGTTCGGTAACTCGGGCCTCCCGAGTACTCGGGAGACCACGCCCGACCAGACCATCGTTAGCGTCGATGCCTGTCGAAAACAGTTCGCTGATGTTGTCACGGCCCAAGCGTCGTTTACGTCGTGCCATTGTCGTGTCCTTTGTTCGTTGTCAAGAAGTGAACCGGGGTGGTATCGAACCACCACCAACCACCACAGGGTTGGTGAACCGTGATCCCGGTCCTACCTAGCGACTAGCCTGCTCTTGTCCGGTCTCCCGGAGCGCTAGGACGCAGTTCGGTTGAAAACCCCAAACCACGCGCCACGCTGTGTCGCTGTACTCTGGCCTACTCCGAACTCGACAGTCGAAAATCGTGGTTCGTTCTAGGCGCTTCTGAAATTGTGGGTGAAAATCCGCTGTGACTCGGTTGCCCCCGCCGATCGGATCGGCCCTAGTGGGATCTGGTGAATCTCTGGAATTTTCGGTGGTGCCCTTTAAGTGTACAAAACGGGCTCTTCAGCAAATACTGCCGCCGACCTGCTGGTTTGTTCGTTGTCAAGGCCGAAGAAACGTATTTCCCCAGGAAAGCGTGTCAATAGGCTCTTATCAAACTCTCAGGAAATTCTCAGGAAATTGGCCCTAAAAGCCCAGGTCGCCAGGGCCAGACCGTCCCAGATAGTGGGACGGGAAAAGCCAGCTAATACGACACCCTGTGCCAAAACACCGTTTTCGAGGGCCGAAAACAGGCCAGCTAATGCCCCGCCAGGGCCGCTACCAGCAGGTTCTAGGAAAATCATAGGTTGGCCGGCTCCTCGGCAGACCATCGTCATTACGTCACAACCCCAGGTAGATCATGGTTTTTGCACCGTCATCGGTAGCCGGCGACGGTAGTTGCTGGCTCCAGCAACCGTGATTCTCGACAGGCCGAACCATGCCGATATCGCACTGGCCAGCTAGTTCTCGGAAAATCATAGGTTGACCAACGAGCCGGCGAAGGCGGCGAAACTCGAAAAACCCCACGTAGAACCACGTTTTTCCGAAGTTGCTACGAAAACCAGCAGGTCACCATAGGTGCCCCATCGTCGGCCCTGTGGGCCTGCCCTGTGGCAGGCCCTCCCCCTGTGGGCCGAACTCCCCCTCCCCCTGTGGGCCTGCCCTGTGGCAGGGCCTCCCCCTGTGGCAGGGCCTGCCCTGTGGGGGCAGGGCAGGGCAGGCAGGCACTCCCCCTGTGGGGCAGGGGGCAGGGCAGGGGGCAGGCGTCCCCCTCCCCCTCGGCAGGGGGCAGGGGGAGGGGCAGCAGGGGGCAGGCAGGGCAGGGCCTGCCCTGTGGCCTGCCCTGTGGGGGCAGGCGTCGGGGTCGGTGGCGTCGGCCCTGTGGGGCAGGGCAGGGGGCAGGCGTCGGGCACTAGCCGGCATTTGCTGTAGCCGGCATCGTCGCAGGTGGGGGCACCCCAGGGGGGTTGCCCCCGCCCGCAGGGGCTCGAC
>Ga0208916_10000039_pt1 | contig 50533 bp, 54 predicted proteins | sample DEB19_08_DNA_5_FD_184523 | JGI IMG/M metagenome (GOLD analysis project Ga0208916, IMG submission 184523) | Aqueous microbial communities from the Delaware River and Bay under freshwater to marine salinity gradient to study organic matter... | ecosystem: Environmental > Aquatic > Marine >... | reverse complement strand
TGATGCGGGGCCGCCCTGCATCGTCTGAAGAGCAGCTGCCCAAAAAAAACAACATGGCCACAGCGCTGGCCTTTCGCGTTGGGTTCTCGATTGTCCTCTTCATTTGCGTGCTGATTTCATGGAAGATGGGCTGGATACAGCCCACGGGCATTCCACCAGGCGCTTGATGGGATTTTGCGGGGATTGCCAATAAGGTGCCGCCTGCAGACTGAACAAATTTCGCCCAGCTCAAACCAAGCCTGCCGTTCCGCCAACAAAAAAGCGCCCAAGGGCGCTTTTTTGCATCGGCAATATCGGACTTACATCCAATACACCAGGATGTACAAGCCCAACCACACCACGTCAACAAAGTGCCAATACCAGGCAGCGCCCTCAAAACCGAAGTGACGGTCTTGGGTGAAGTGGCCTTTTTGCAAACGCAAAGTGATGAACAACAACATCAACATGCCGACAAAAACGTGGAAACCGTGAAAGCCGGTCAACATGTAAAAGGTCGAACCATAAATGCCGGAGGACAGTTTGAGGTTCAGATCACCCCAGGCATGGGCGTATTCATAGCCCTGCACAATCAGGAAAATCACACCCAACAACACCGTCATCCACATGAACTTGATGGTCTTGCTGCGGTCACCCACTTGCAATGCATGGTGCGCAATGGTCAAAGTCACACCCGAGGTCAACAACAAAGCCGTGTTGATGGTGGGCAACCAAAATGGACCAACGGTCTGGAAGGGCTCGACGATGCCTGCTGGCGATGTCGTGGCACCGGCCATCAGGCTTGGCCAAGCCGCTTTGAAGTCAGGCCAGAGCAGTGCATTGTCGAGGCTGCCCAGTGCGGGCACCGAATGCGAACGAGCCCACCACAGTGCAGTGAAAAAAGCACCGAAGAACATGACTTCAGAGAAGATGAACCAGGTCATGCTCCAGCGGTAAGACAAATCGATCTTGCGACCGTACATGCCACCTTCACTCTCTTGAACCGCCTCAGAGAACCATTGGTACAAGACAATCAACCACCAAGCCATGCCGAAAAACAGGCAATACATGCCCCAATCGGCACCGTTGATCCATTGACCTGCACCCAGGATCAGAAAGAACAAACCGATGGCCGCCATGACGGGATGGCGCGACTCGTGCGGAACATAGTAATAAGGCGTGGTGCCGTGTGCGACTGAACTCATGGGGACTCCTGCTCTCTTCTTTCGAACTCTAATCTTGCTGCTTACAGACCCGTTGGCTGAAGCACAACCCAATTGACCAGGGCGATGAGCCCCAGAACAAATAACAATGCCAGCCCGATGGCCACACCAATGATGTGGAACGGGTTGAGCTTTTCAATATCTTGCTGGTAGTCGGCATTCTTGCGAAGGCCAACAAATGACCACAAAACCGCCTGAATGGTACGCACCCAGGATGTTTTGCGCTCAGGCGACAGGTTTGGATTGCTCATGAACCCAGACCCGACTTGACGGCCACGGGCTGCACAGCAGCGGCCAAAGGCGCTGTGGGTGCGGCAGGTGTCTTGCCGCCCACTTCAAAGAAGGTGTACGACAGCGTGATGGTGGTGACGTCTTTGGACAACTTGGGGTCGATCACAAAGGCGACGGGCCAGGACTTCTTCTCACCCGGCTCCAATGTGTACTGGTTGAAACAGAAACATTCGAGCTTATTGAAGTGGTTGGCCGCTTCGCGTGGTGCATAGCTGGGAATGGCTTGAGCCGCCATGCGGCGGTTTTGCACATTCTGGAACTCATACATCACGGTACTCAGTTCACCCGGGTGAACCTGCATGGAGCGCTTTTCGGGTTTGAACTCCCAAGGGCCGCGCACATTGGCATCGAACTCGACGGTGATGGTGCGTGTGGTGTCGACCTGGCTGTTACGCAGCACTTCGGCCGCTTTACCCGCCTTGGCATTGCCAGGGATCTGGGTTTCTGAAATCGACAGGATGTTGATGCCTGTCATCTCGCAGATGGCCTTGTAGATGGGAACCAGCGCGTACCCGAAGCAGAACATGCCAGCGGTCACAACCGCCAGCTTGCCCACCATCTTCAGATTTTCGCCGCGCAGATTCATCTCGGGTCTTTCAGCGGTTCAGCAACAGCAACTTGGCCACGAACCCGACCAACACGGCGAGTGCCACCGAGGCCAAAATCAGGCCCAGGCGCACATTGCTTTTTCTTTGCTCAGGTGTCACGGCCATATCGATCAACCAATCACGCGGGTCGCAGTGGCGTCCAGCTTGGGTGGGTTTTCAAAGGTGTGGAATGGTGCTGGAGATGGCACTTCCCACTCGAGCCCTTCGGCAGCTTCCCAAGGTTTTTGAGGTGCTTTTTCGCCTTGACCGCGCATGGTTGGCACCACCACGAACAAGAAGAAGTAAACCTGTGCAAAACCGAAGAAGAAAGCGCCAACCGAAGCAATCATGTTGAAGTCGGTGAACTGCATGGGGTAGTCGGCATAGCGACGTGGCATGCCCGCCAGACCCAAGAAGTGCATCGGGAAGAATGTGACGTTGAACGAAATCAACGACCACCAGAAGTGAATCTTGCCGCGTGTCTCGTGGTACATCACACCGGTCCACTTGGGCACCCAGTAGTAGAAACCAGCGAACAGAGCAAACAAGGAACCCGCCACCAACACGTAGTGGAAGTGAGCCACCACGTAATAAGTGTCTTGCAACTGAATGTCGATCGGGGCCATGGCCAAGATCAGACCGGTGAAGCCACCCATGGTGAACACGAAGATGAAGCCCACAGCGAACAGCATGGGGGTTTCAAAAGTCATGGAGCCACGCCACATGGTCGCGATCCAGTTGAAGATCTTCACAGCGGTCGGCACGGCAATCAGCATCGTGGCGTACATGAAGAACAACTGGCCAGTCACGGGCATGCCGGTCGTGAACATGTGGTGAGCCCACACGATGAACGACAGAATGGCGATCGACGATGTGGCGTACACCATGGAGGCGTAACCAAACAGCTTCTTGCGTGCAAAAGCGGGCACGATCTGGCTGATGATGCCGAAAGCCGGCAAGATCATGATGTACACCTCGGGATGACCGAAGAACCAGAAAATGTGCTGGTACATGACCGGGTCACCGCCACCAGCGGGGTTGAAGAAGCTGGTGCCGAAGTGACGGTCAGTCAGTGTCATGGTGATCGCGCCAGCCAAAACAGGCATCACGGCGATCAACAGGTAAGCAGTGATGAGCCAGGTCCAGGCGAACATGGGCATCTTCATCAAGGTCATGCCAGGCGCGCGCATGTTCAGGATGGTCACGATGATGTTGATCGAACCCATGATGGACGAAGCACCCAGGATGTGCATGGCAAAAATACCAGCGTCCATCGAAGGGCCCATTTGCAGGGTCAGGGGTGCGTACAGGGTCCAGCCAGCAGCAGGTGCGCCGCCAGGCATGAAGAACGAACCGACCAGCATGCCAGCGGCAGGAATCATCAGCCAGAAGCTGAAGTTATTCATGCGGGCAAAAGCCATGTCTGACGCGCCGATTTGCAAAGGCAGCATCCAGTTCGCAAAGCCCACAAAGGCGGGCATGATCGCGCCGAACACCATGATGATGCCGTGCATGGTGGTGAACTGGTTGAACAGTTCAGGGTTGACCACTTGCAGGCCAGGTTGGAACAACTCAGCACGGATGCCAAGTGCCAGCACGCCACCAATCATGAGCATGGTGAAGCTGAACAGCAGGTACAAAGTACCAATGTCTTTGTGGTTGGTGGCATACACCCAACGACGCCAGCCCGCAGGCGCGTGACCGTGATCGTCATGGGCGTGATCGTGATGGTCTAGAACGGCACTCATCTTGATTTCCTTTGATTTGAATACGGTACGGCTTATTTGCGAGCGGCCAGAACTTCAGCCGGTTGCACGATTTGCCCGGTCTTGTTGGACCAGTTGTTTTTGGTGTAGGTGATCACAGCAGCGATCTCGGTGTCGGACAACTGTTTCCATGCGGGCATGGCGCCATTGTTTTGACCATTCAACAAGACAGCAATCTGCTTGGACTTGTCGGCATCCAACACGACAGCCGAACCGTCTACAGGCTTGATGGCGCCAGCGCCTTTGCCGTTGGCCTGGTGGCAGGCAGCACAGTTGGCCGCATAGACTTTCTCGCCACGCTTGGACAGATCGTCCAAGGCCCAGACTTTGGCTGGATCATCGGCTTTTGCCGCTTGTTTTTTCTTCTCTGCCACAACCCAAGCCGCGTAGTCTTCTGCAGACAACACCTTCACATGGATGGGCATGTAAGCGTGCTCTTTACCGCACAGTTCCTGGCACTGGCCGTAGAAGTCGCCCGTCTTCTCTGCGCGGAACCAAGTGTCGCGCACGAAACCCGGAATAGCGTCTTGCTTGATACCGAAAGCAGGCACGGCAAACGCATGAATCACGTCGTTGGCGGTGGTAATCACACGCACTTTCTGACCCACGGGCACCACCAGCGGGTTGTCCACTTTCAGCAAGTAGTTGTCGCCCTCGGGCTTGCCAGCATCGGACATCGCGCGCTGAGTAGAGTCCAAGGTGGAGATGTAGCTCAGACCTTCGCCTTCGCCTTTGATGTAGTCATAACCCCATTTCCACTGGTAACCAGTGGCCTTGACGGTCAGATCGGCGTTGGTGGTGTCTTTTTGGGCCACCAACACTTTGGTGGCAGGCAAAGCCATCAGGATCACGATCAGGAAAGGCACTGCGGTCCAAATCACCTCGACTGTGATGGACTCGGTGAAAGTCGCGGGCTTGTGACCCACTGATTTGCGGTGCTTCCAGATGGAATAGAACATCACCGCGAAAACGGCAATGAAAATCACCGTGCAGAGGATCAACATGAACCAGTGCAGCCAGTGCTGCTCTTCAGCGATTTTGGTCGCTGCAGGTGCAAAGTTGAGCTGATTGACCGCAGGGCCGCCCGGCAAGTCATTGACCGCATGAGCAGCCGTGGCCAGCCATGCACCCGCAAAAATGCCCGCGCGGGATAGCAGCGAAGCCAATTGGTTGGAAATATTCTTCATGGTTCTCACTAACTTCCAAGACTCTGTTGAACTCACACCCTTGGCAAACCAGGCTAGGCCCCGTTTGCCGCCAGACATCACGCCGAACGCAACGCCCTTCTGATTTCTCGCGCCAACACTTGGCGCAACTCGGGGCGCACAAAACGCCCCACCTCGATCGAACGACCCTCGCCCGACAATTCAATCAGGCTGTGGTCGCCAGACTTTGGCTCCACTCTGACCCATTGACGCGCAAACTCTGCCCGCTCAAGGCGCCCGGCAGATTCACATTCCACCACCAGGCTGGTGCCTTGCAATGAAATCCACTCACCATCGGTCGCGTGCCGTGCATAGGCCAAAAAAGCCAAGCCAACCAGCGTGATTTCCAAGCCAGCAAATGCCAATACCAAAGTAGCACCCTGCAGCCAGAAAAACAGCCCAATCCCCAGTGACACAAAACACAAAGACAGGTAAAGCCAACCCAACTGGGCGGGTGTTACCGAGCAATTGCGCCTGAGCCGCCAATGAATGGCGTGGCCAGACTCTTGTGCGAACTGGTATGTGGGATTTGACACGCGTCAACTTTCAATAACCTAACACGCTATCAAGCATGTATTGTGGCTAAAACCGGGCGGATTTTACCCGAGTTACGAAAGGGTTTTGATTCAACTCAAACTTTGTCGGCTTTACCCGTCGTGCTGTGCAACATTTGCCGCATCTGCTCAAGACCAATCTCTGTTTGCGCACTCACTTTGACGCGCGGCCGGGGTTTGAGGGCATGACCATACACAATTTCGAAACTCAGCGTCAACCGCCCGCCCTCTTCGGGTCGGGCCAGGGTCAACAAAAGCTGGTCCAGTTGCTCGCGCCAACGGCGTCCACGCAAACCAGCAAAACGCTGAACATGGAGGTTTCGCCCCAACTCACGCAATTCGGCCAGCATGCGCTCGGGTGTTTCGTAAGTGAGGGTGATGCGCTCCATGTCCATCACAGGCTCTGCAAAACCCGCCTCGACCAGCATGTCGCCCCAATCGTGCATGTCGGTAAATTCATGGGCGGGCTCCGGCCAGCCTTGCTGGGCATAGGCGTTGCGCAATTCCCGCAAAGTATCGGGGCCCAAACAGGAAAACATCAAAAACCCATCCACCGCCAAAGCGCTGTGCCAGGTTTTCAGCAATTTTTGAGGTTGGGCAGCGGTGTGCAACAGCATGTTGGCCCACAGCATCTGGACTTGCCCCTCTGGTGGCAGCCCCACCTGAATGCGCGGCCCCAGCCAGCGAGCAGCTTGCCACCAGTGCCCCTGCACCGCCGATCGTGCCGCCAACGCCTGGTCAGCGTACGCGCTGTTCAGCCACACCTGGGCCTTTGGGTAGCGTTTTTGCAAAGCCTTATGCGCCAACAGGCCGCCACGCGCAGGCTCCCAATGGGCCCAAGTGGTCGGCTGCAGTTTGATGAAGTCCAGCCTGTCCTGCATGCGAGAGGCCACCTCTTCGTGCAGCCAGGGCGATGCCATCCCTACGGGGTACGCCGCCCAACGGGCAGCAGCAACAGGGTCCAGCGACGGGGGGCGTTCGGGTGCAGACATGGCCAAGGCAATAAAAAAAGGAAGCCTGTTCCAGGCGAACAACAGGTTCGGTCCTTGTGGTCAGGGGGTGGCGGCAGTATATTGATTTCATGTGGCCCAACTGGTTCAAGGCAATAGGCTCAACGCCCACGATGCACCGACCGGACCGTGCTTGGGGCTGGCTGCCCAGCCGCTGCGCAGTCTGCCAAAGCTGGCCACAAGCCCCCTTGTGTGATGCCTGCATCAGTCGCTTCGCGCAACCGCAGCACCGCTGCCTCACCTGCGCCCTGCCCTTGGCCCATCTGGCCGAACGATGCGGCACTTGCCTGAAATCCCCGCCCCCACTGGATTTGTGCCTGACCGCCACGGCCTACGCCTGGCCCTGGGTCGACCTGATTGCCGACTACAAATTTCACCAAAGGCCAGGATGGGTCGGGCCTTTGGCCACCCTGATGCTGAGCGCCCCTTGGGCAGAAGACACCTTGGACGCGGCCGACTGGGTGCTGCCCATCCCGCTGTCAGCACAGCGTCTGGCCGAGCGCGGCTACAACCAGGCATGGCTGCTGGCACGTCAGCTCAGCCCGCACAATGCCGATGCCCATATGCTGCTGCGCACCCGCGACACACCCTCACAGCGCAGCCTGCCCCGGGCCGATCGGTTGGCCAACCTGGTAGGCGCTTTTGCGGTAGAGCCCTTGCGGGCCGCACAATTGCGCGGCAAAAAGGTGGTTCTGGTGGACGACGTGATGACCAGCGGCGCCTCGTTGCACACTGCCGCCCGCGTGTTGCGCCAAGCTGGCGTGGTGCACATCAGCGCCCTGGTGCTGGCACGGACCGAAACACACCACGACGCCTGAATCCACCATGGGTGACCGCAACAGCCAAGGCACAATACGGGCCATGTTCCATATCGTCCTGGTTGAGCCCGAAATCCCGCCGAACACCGGCAACGTCATCCGGCTGGCCGCCAACACCGGCTGTACGCTGCACCTGATTGAGCCCCTGGGCTTTTCAATGGACGACAAACACATGCGCCGCGCGGGTCTGGATTACCACGAGTACGCCGACTTGCGCCGTCATGCCGATTGGGCCTCTTTTTTGAACAGCGAAAAGCCCGATCCCCAACGCATGTTTGCTTTGACCACCCGAGGCAGTCGCGCTGCCCACGGCGTGGCCTTTGCGCCCGGCGACTGGTTGGTGTTTGGCTCTGAAACTCGGGGTCTGGCACCTGAACTGCGCGAGCAGTTTGCGCCAGCCCAACGCATCCGCTTGCCCATGCGCGAAGGCCAGCGCAGCCTGAATCTGTCCAACGCCGTGGCGGTCAGTGTGTTCGAAGCCTGGCGGCAAAACGGCTTTGGCGGGGCCCGCGCTGACCCGAGCGGGGCTGTTCAGCCGTAAAGACGCACCAGCGACTCGGCTGCACACACCGGTTTGTCGCTGCCTTCACGTTCCAAGGTCACATTCCACTGCAATTGCAAGCCATTGCCCTCAATGGGCGTGGCCGAATGCAAATGCAAATGCGCTCGCAAACGGCTGCCCACCGGCACGGGGGCCATGAATCGCACCTTGTTCAGGCCGTAATTGACCCCCATGCGTGCCGAAGTGACGACGATGGTTTTGTCAAAAAATTGCGACAACAAGGACAAGGTCAAAAAGCCGTGCGCGATGGGTGCACCAAACGGGCCTTGCTTGGCCCTCTCCACGTCGACATGGATCCATTGGTGATCGCCCGTCGCCTCGGCAAACTGGTTGACTTGCTGTTGGGTGATCTCCACCCATTCGGTCGCGGCTACATCCTGGCCGACGCAGGCGGCCAAATCGGCCAAGGTTGCAAATGTTTTCATGCGCCCACTGTATTCAGCTTATCAAAACCGGGCTGTCGATGTTGGGACACTGCCCAATGAGATGGTCAAAATTTCCCCGCACTCTTGCGCCGATTGTGACCGCATGCCAACGCCACTGAACCTGCTGAGCCTGAGAGGTCCGGTCGCCGCCGCTGTCGTTTTCGGCGCCGACCGGCGGTGCCCCGTCAGCGCACCGAATCGGCTGCGTCCGTGCGCATTTTGAGCAAATCGGCACGCAAGCGGGCCAGCTCGGCACGGTAATTTTCGGCATCACCGTAATCGGCAAAGCCGTGGTAGTGCGCATGGGCCTGCATCGTGCGGCGCGCGTGCTTGATGGGGCACCAGTATTGCTCGGTCAGGCCCACCACCTCGCGGCCATACGCCATCAAGCCGTTGCCGTAAGAACAATACGCACAATTGATTTTTTCAAGCCAGTTCAAATAGGCCAAGTGAGTGCGGTCGAACACAAAATAGTCGGCCCGTTTGACTCGGGGAATGCCGCACAACGGGAAACAAACCCACTGGTACAGCGTGACAAAAGCATCGAGCAACAGCATCGGAAAAAGCACCGGGTAAATGAAGGGCACACACAGCACATGCCGCCACTCAGCTGTCAGCACATAGCCCCACAAACCGGCTTTGAAACGCTTTTGCTGGGCCAGCACTTCTTTTTCAAAGCGCACTTTGTGCACCTCAAAATCAGCCTGCCACTGCTGACGTCGGCTTTTGGCCTCTTGCTCTATGGCCGCTTCCAGTTGCTGAATGCGGTCCAGAAATTCCTGAATTTTGGGGTTCATGAGGGCTCCTTGCACGGGCATGGGCAGACACACCCGGTTCACACAACGGTTCAAAGCGGGCCACATCCTTGGCCTGCTTGACTTTCGTCAAAGCCTGCGGGCTTCGGGCCTCGCACACTGAACCATGGCAGCGGATCACCATAACACCACACAGGGCCTGACAACAGCCCAGGCGGCCACACGACTGGCACAAGACGGCACCAATGAAATCGAGCAAGCCACCCAACGCTCCGTGTGGCGTCGCCTGGCCGACATGTTGCGCCAACCCATGTTTGCCTTGCTGGTCACGGCAGCAGTGCTGTACATGCTGCTGGGGGACCTGACCGAGGGCATGACCCTCTCCGTGTTTGTGCTGGCGGTGCTGGTGCTCAGTTTTTATCAAGAAGGGCAATCCGAAGCGGCCATCGAGGCCCTGCGGCAACTCACACAACCCCAGGCAAGGGTGCTGCGAGACGGGCAGACGCAGCTGATTCCTGCCAGCAACGTCGTTGTGGGCGACTGGCTGTTGCTGTCAGAGGGCGACAGGGTGGCCGCCGATGGCAGGCTGCTGACGGCCAACAACCTGCAGATTGACGAATCCCTGCTGACGGGTGAATCCATGGCCGTTGACAAGGTGCTGCCCGAGCTGCCAGCCACAGGTCGTCCGGCTGACCAGACCCCACCACCCGCCTCGTGCGTTCATGGCGGCACTTTTGTGGTTCGCGGCAGTGGGCGGGCACAAGTCACCGCCACTGGTATGCACAGCCAGATTGGCCAAATCGGCCAAGCGCTGGCCCAAGTGCAGCAGGCCGACACCCCCTTGCAGCGACAAACCGCACGGCTGGTCAAAGTACTGGCCAGCCTGGTGGGGGTGCTCTGTGTTGTGGTGGTGCTGACCCTGGGTTGGCGCACCGGGCAATGGCTGCCCGCTTTGCTGGCGGGCATCGCTTTGGCCATGGCCATCCTGCCGGAAGAATATTCGGTGGTACTCACGCTGTTTCCGGCCATGGGTGCACGCCGACTGACACGCGAAGGCGTGCTCACCCGCCACATCAATGCCATCGAAACCCTGGGGGCGACCAGTGTGTTGTGCACAGACAAAACCGGCACTCTGACGCAAAACCGCATGACCGTGACCGCGCTCGCGGTGCCCCGTCGGCCAGACGCGGACCTTGGCGACATCGTGCACTGGACCGATCCTTCGGGCACGGCCTACCCAACAACCCCAGCCGAGGCCCCTTTGTCTGCGGCGTTTCACCCCTTGATCGAACACGCTATTTTGGCCAGCGCCCCCACGCCCTTTGACCCGATGGAAACCGCATTCCATGCCATGGGCCAACGCCAACTCAAGGACACCAACCGGGCGTTCGGCGAGGGCCAACTGGTGCAAAGCTACGCCCTCAGCCCCAACCTCAAAGCCATGTCGCATGTCTGGCAATTTGAGCAAGCAGAGGACCGCGTTGTTTCGGCCAAAGGCGCACCCGAGGCCATCATGGACCTGTGCCACCTGAGTGATGGCGAGCGCCAACGTTGGCTGGCCTGCGTCGCGCAGATGGCCGCGCAGGGCTTGCGTGTGCTGGCGGTGGCGCACAGTCGCTTTGAAGGCGATGACTACCCAGATACACCGCACGCTTTTGACTTTGAATGGCTGGGCCTGATCGGCTTGACCGACCCCTTGCGCCCCGAAATTCCGCAAGCCGTGGCCGACTGCCAATCGGCGGGCATCCAGGTCATCGTGATCACGGGCGACTTCCCGGTCACCGCCCGCGAAATCGCACGGCAAGCCGGGCTGCCCGAAGGCACCACGCTGAGCGGCGAAGAACTCGACCGCCTGAGCGATGCGGCCTTGCGTGAGCGCTTGAGCCACGTCACAGTGTGCGCACGCATCTCGCCGCACCAAAAGCTGCGCATTGTGCAAGCGCTGCAAGCCAACGGTGAAGTGGTGGCCATGACGGGCGACGGCGTGAACGATGCACCGGCCCTGAAAGCCGCACATGTGGGCATCGCCATGGGTGCACGCGGCACCGATGTGGCACGGGAAGCCGCCGACCTGGTGCTGGTGGACGACAACTTTGCATCCATCGTGCGTGGCATTCGCTTGGGCCGACGCATCTTCGGCAATCTGCAAAAGTCGATGCAGTACATCTTTGCCATCCACATCCCGATTGCCGGTATCGCACTGATCCCCATGGTCATGGGCTGGCCTGCCCTGATGCTGCCCCTGCATGTCGCCTTGCTGGAACTGGTGATTGACCCGGCCTGCTCTTTGGCCTTTGAAAGCGAGCCCGAAGAAGCCGATGTGATGCAGCGCCCACCGCGTGACACCCATGCACCGCTGTTCGGCGCCCAAGCCATCCTCTTGGCCTTGGGCCAAGGCCTGTGCGTGCTGGCCGGTGTGGCACTGACCTTCGCTTTGGCTCAGGTGGGCTCGGGGGCATGGCCCACCGCCTTGGGCAACCACTGGCCAGCCGAACTGAACCTGGGCTTGCTGAGTGAAGCACAAATACGTGCCATGGTCTTCATCACCTTGATCACGGGCAATACCGCCCTGATCTTGTCCAACCGTGCGGGTGGCGGCCATTTCTGGCAGCACTTGCGCACGCCCAACTTCGTGGCTTATGGGGTAATCGGACTGGCTTGGGTCTTACTGGCCCTGGCCATCCATTGGCCCTGGTTGGCTGAGCCGTTGAAGTTCGAGCCTTTGCCCGTCTGGCCAACGCTCATCGCGACAGCATCGGGCTTGCTCAGTGGGGTCAGCGTGTCGCTGCTGCAATGGGTGGCCGCTGCAAGGCCTGCTCTGGCACGGACAAGACTTTGCTAGGGCGCAGGCCAAGTCAACACCACCCGCAAGCCGCCCAGTTCAGCGCTGCGCTCCACCAGGACGTGCAGGCGATAACGCTGCGCCAAGCGACGCACGATCGACCAGCCCAAGCCACTGCCGTCGGCACCATTGCCGGGCACTCGGAAAAACCGGTCACCCAGACGTGACAGATCCGCATCGCTCAATCCCGGACCACTGTCTTGCACCACCAGACGCGGCAAGGGCAATGCATCCCATGCCACCTGAATGCGGGCACCTGCTGGGCTGTAGCGCTGGGCGTTGTCCACCAAATTGCCCACCAGCACCCCCACCAAACCGGGCGGCATCGACAAGGGCAATGACTCCGGGGCGTCCAGACTCAGGGTTTGCTGCTTGGCCACAGCCTGCGGCCCCAGGTCGGCCAAGGTCGCGCGGGTTTCAGCCACAGCATCACACGCCACAGCCGCCTGTGCCACGCCACCGGCATCCAACCGGGCCAATTGCAACAACTGGGCCACCAGCCGAGTGGCGCGGTCGCAGCCTTGCAGCACAGCGTCCAGCGCGTTTTGGCGCTCGCTGCCCGTGTCGGTGCCACGGGCCACTTGCGCCTGCATGCGAATGGCCGCAATCGGCGTTCGCAATTCATGCGCGGCATCGGCTGTGAAGCGGCGTTCACCGTCCATTTGTTGCGCCATCTGATCAAACAATCGATTGAGCGCCCGCACCAACGGTTGCACCTCTGCAGAAACCACCTCGCTCAAAGGCTGACGGGCATCGGGGTGACGCTGCGCGACCGTTTGACTCAGTTGGCGCAAAGTGCCCAAAGACTGAAAAATGGTGCCCCAGATCAACAAAGCCAACACCGGCAAAGCCAACAACATGGGCACGATGGCCGACTGCAATCCTGCGTTCAAAATGTCGTTGCGCGCCGTTTGTAACTCAGCCACCACCACCCAAACATCGCTTTCGCGTCCGGGTGTGGCAAAGACCCGCCAAGCTTGCTGTGCTTGCCATTGATTGGAAATACCGCTTTGCCCCAGGGGTGCCAAGGGCACCAAAGGGGCTTCGTTTGAACGGAAGATCAAGTCCTTCTCGTGCCAGATCTGAAAAGCCACGCGCGGTTGGTATTTGTGCAGCACAGCCGCCGTGGTGAAGTCGTCATCGTGCTCATCGCTGGTTTGCACCGCCAGCACAGCCGCGGTTTGCGCCAAATGGGCGTCCAGCAACTCACTGAGCTCGTGCTCGGTCTTGAACCAGGTCATCACCAACACCAGCGCCCAGACCAGCGTGGTGACGAACAACAAACTCAGCGTCAAACGCCACTGCAAAGAAGTTGTACGCCAGGCTGTCATGCGGTACCCAAAGGAGGGTCTGTCCGGGCAAGCGACTTGATCTGCTGGGGCAACATATAGCCCACACCCCGCAAGGTCTCGATCACATCGGCACGGAGTTTTTTGCGCAGGTTGTAAATGTGCACCTCCACCGTGTTACTGCTCACCTCGGTGCCCCACTGGTACAGGTGCTGCTCAATTTGCCCACGCGTCAAAACACGGCCTGCATGCAGCATGAAGATTTGCAGCACCTCGTATTCGCGCAACGACAACTCCACAAGTCGCTCATCGAGCCAGACCTGACGGGACACCGGGTCCAGGCGCAAAGCCCCCGCCTCCAAGCTGGGTTCTGCGACCCCATGGGCCCTGCGTACCAAGGCGCGCAAACGAGCAGCCAGCTCCAACAGATCGACAGGCTTGACCAAATAATCGTCGGCACCGGCATCCAAGCCCGCGATGCGATCGGGCACACCATCGCGAGCGGTCAAGATCAACACCGGCGTGGTGATTTTTTGCCGTCGCACCGCCGACAGGCATTGCATCCCATCCTGGCGAGGCAAGCCCAAATCCAGCACCGAGGCCTGATAGACACCGGTCAACAACTCGCGTTCGGCCGCCACACCGTCGCGCACCCAATCGACCAGGAAACCCTGCTGCTGCAGCCCCGCCTTGAGGCCGGAACCCAGCAATTCATCATCTTCAGCCAGTAAAACGCGCATCTGAGAATCCTGAATGGGTGAATGAAAAATCAATCGTCATGGTCTTCAGATTGTGCCTTCCCGGGTGCAGCGAGCAGCGCACTGACGCCAGGGTCAGACGGGGTCTGCGGAGAAGTCTGCCACTGCCAGCCCCAGAAAGACAGCACAGCAGCCAACAGCAAAAGCGCCAAAATCGAGTGGTTCGACTTGATCAAGTCAGGCCCTGCGCCCTCCACACGCCCGGTGAGCATGGGGGTCGCCAGATTGCGGCGGCGCAGCAAGCTGAGACCGATCACACCCGAAACGTGCGCCAACACCGCCAGCAGCATCACGTTGCCAAAGAACTCGTGCACCTCTTCCATCCACTCCCCGGTGAACTCCTGGTAGGTGACATAACCCGACAAAACCACGGGTGCGATGGTCAACAAAACAAGGACCACCGACAGCGCCATGTACAGGTTTTGTGTCTGCCGCCAAGAGGCCTGACCTGTGCGCACGCCATTCCACCAAGCGCCCAGACCTCGCAACTTGCCCCACATCGCAGACAGGCGTGCATGGCGAGGCCCCAGCAAACCCCACACCACACGAACCAGCAGCAAACCGCCCAGCGTGTAGCCCAGACTCACATGGACCAGCCTGAATATTTCGCTTTCGGCAGTGATGTAAGCCCCCACAAAACTCAAAGCCAGCAAGGCATGCAAGACGCGAGTGAACACATCCACCGTCCGCCGGGTGGGTGTCGGTGCATCGGTCTGCACATGCCCTAACGAAGAAGTATTCGACATCATTTCAAGCTCCTGGTGTTCGTGAACCTTGCCCAACATCAGCGTGGAATACGCACTTGATGTTCATCAAAATTGCCCTGCTCGGCTTGGGTGTGGCAAGTGCTGCATTGGGCGGCACTCTTGATGCTGACGCGCTTCCAAACAGCCGGATCCACCTCGCGGTGCTTGCGGGCAAACCAGGCCGAACGGGTGATTCGGTCTTCTGGCGGCTCTTCGCGCACACGCTTGTAGGTTCCTGCGTTGGCCAGTAGCCAGGCAGACACTTGCTGCACCTGAGCAGGCTCCAGCGATGCATCGGTGCCGTAATGACGGTCAAGCCCTGTCATGATGCGTCGCCACGATGGCGCGGGCAACATGCCCGGCGGGTAGGCCATGTGACAGGCCGCACATTCCTGCTTGTAGACCGTTGGCACCTGCGTGGGCATGAGGCGTCCATCGGCCACAGCAGGGACAGACACGGCCCAGACTACAGCACAGAACAAGCCATGAAAAGACGCTGATTTCGAAAAAAGATGGCGCTTCATTTCAAACCAATCAGGTAAGCCAGCACATCCGCTTTTTCAATGGCCGTGCACTCGCGTGACAACACATCTTTGCAATTGCGTTTGAACCATTTGTCCACCTTGGCACTGTCGGTCAAGCGCTCGGCATTGAAGGCCGGTGCCAAAGCTGCGATCTTTTTGCCCGTAGACGCGTGTTGGCTATCGCGGGTCGGTGGCTGACCGTGGCATGACGCGCATGACCATTCACCACCATGCCGCTGACCAAAGAACACTTGCCCCTTGGCAGCATCACCTGTTTGTCCGGCAGCTTGTTGCCAACGCAACAATTCTGTTTGAGGTGTGGCCGTCATGGCCGGCAAGCCGCCGATCAAAGCAAGCCCGATACCCGTTTCCACGGCCATGCGCCGGAATTTTCTGAAATTCAACATGAAATCGACCTTTCATCTCAGCTTGAAGATTAAAGGCCTGACATGAAGGGGCTCTTAAAAGGGGGGCACCGGCCACAAGCGGCCAACATCACAAAAGCGTGATGCGCCCAGTGGGGTGTGAACGCAGACGACTCAAAACGCCTTTCACCCTCCTACATACCGCTTTTTCCAAAAGAGAAGTGCCAGTCCCGCAGCCACAATGCCCATGAACATCTCGGTCAAGAACAAACCGTGATCTGAATGCAAGGCCGGGAAGTTCTCGAAGTTCATGCCAAAAAACCCAGTGACCAAATTCAATGGCATAAAAATGGCGGTTAAAACAGTCAAGGTGCGCATGATGTCGTTGGTCCGGTTGCTTTGCGCATTGAAATGCATTTGCACAGCGGTTTCTGCGCTTTGCTCCAAACGCGCCACATGGTGAACGACACGCTCAATGTGTTCAAGCAAATCCCTGCTGCGAACTTTGAGCAACTCCAGACTCTCTGGCTGATAAGTGTCTTCAGAAGACCAAGCGTTCAAAGCCTCAATCCAATCGGTGATAGCGGCCCTCTGGTCTTCGCAAACCTCGTCCAAGTAATGCAGTGTCAAACGGGCATTTAGCAGCGCACTCCAATTGTTGAAACGCGCCTTCGGATTGAGCAATTCGCTTTGCCAATGATCGAGTTGGCGAGTCAGCTCTCTGCGCAGATTCAGATACCCATCGACCACACTGCTGACCATTCGCAACATCAAATCGGCCGGATTAGAGGGCAATCTGTGCATGGCTTGCGTTGATGACAACTGTGTTGCACTCATGAGTTTGGCTGCAAAAGCCTGACGGATGACGCAATCAACCGGATGCACCGAAATCACAACGCGGTCAAACACCACAAAAGCTACAGGACTGGTGTCAATTTTTCGCAAAATGTTGGGACCAGCCTGCGAATTTTCCCGATGCAAAATCTCCCCGGGTTTGGACAAGTCGGTTTCTGTTCGCCCTTGCGCCAATCTCCGGAACACCAGCAAATCGTAATCCGCCGTGTAGTCATAGTGCGAAGGCAACTGGTTGTTCAGCATGTCCTGCAAATGCAAATCGTAGATGTGCGCCTGACACAAGCGATTGAGCACTTGCTGCACCTGACCCTGCAGGATCTCAAACTCGCGTCTTGAAAATGTCATCCAGACAAATCCTTGCTCAGGCAAGACTTGCGGCAATGCATCAGTCTCCTGAATTTGATCCGCATGAATCGAAAAAATACGCATGCCATTCTCCGGTCAAGCCACACGTTGCGGCTTTGATGCAGGCTTTTTTAATTCATTGTCATGAAGATGTCATGACAATCAACGAATAAGACAGCCCGCGTGTCATCAAACTTTCATCAAAAAGCGTGAAATTAGAGCCTGGATCCACTTGTCTTTAAGCCATGACCACCACCAGCCAAATCAACGAAGAACAACTGCGCCAATTGCGTGAAGACTTGCTCGACAGCCTGGACGAAGAGCTTGAGCTGGAACTGGATGACCGCTGGGGCTCAGAAGGTGCAGCCAACGACTCGGTCATAGGCGAGCGAGCCCATTACTTCCGCGAACTTCTGCGTCTGCAATCCGAATTGGTCATGCTGCAGGACTGGGTGGTCAAGACAGGCCACCGCATGGTCATCTTGTTTGAAGGGCGTGACGCAGCTGGCAAAGGGGGGGTTATCAAACGCATCACACAGCGCCTCAACCCCCGCGTGTGCCGAGTCGCCGCACTGCCTGCGCCCAATGACCGTGAGAAAACTCAGTGGTACTTTCAGCGCTACATTTCTCACCTGCCAGCGGCAGGCGAGATCGTGCTGTTTGACCGAAGCTGGTACAACCGCGCAGGCGTCGAAAAAGTCATGGGCTTTTGCAACGACGAAGAATACGAGGAGTTCTTCCGCTCGGTTCCTGAGTTCGAAAAAATGCTGGTGCGCAGCGGCATACAGCTGGTCAAGTACTGGTTCTCGATCACCGATGACGAGCAACACACCCGCTTTTTAGGTCGCATTCACGATCCCCTCAAGCAGTGGAAACTCAGTCCGATGGACCTGGAAAGTCGCCGCCGCTGGGAAGATTACACCCAGGCAAAAGAAACCATGATCGAGCGCACTCACATCCCAGAGGCTCCCTGGTGGGTGGTTCAGGCCGTGGACAAGAAAAAAGCTCGATTGAACTGCATTGCACACCTGTTAGACCAAGTCCCGTATCACGAGATCGAACACCCTGAAATCAATTTACCTGGGCGCGTTCGTAACCCTGACTACATCCGACATCCGGTACCGCAAGACATGGTCGTTCCAGAAAAATACTGAAACAGACAAGCAGGTTTATTTCGAACAGGCCTGCTTGTCTCGACACAAAAATACCTCACGCCTCAGGCGTTTTAGCGGGGTAGCAGTCGAAACATCCGAACATCTGTTTGCCAACCAGCATGCGGTTCGCGCCTTGTGTACGGGGTTTGTGTTTGCCGCATTTGAAGCAACTCATGATCGCCCCAGCATGGCCCGTCGGCCCAAATGGCGACCCGGTGGGACGCGACTTGTAACGCAGGCCATCGCTGTTGATCTCTGTTTTGATGTATTCATTCATGGCCAAATTCTAGAAAAAGCATATGGCAAAGTCATGACTGACTGCAACGGTTCATCAAGGCTTGTCCCATCCGTATCCTGGTACCCGTCGTCACGCCGTCGGCCCACTCATAGCCCCTTGGCACGAACATCAAAATTGTGGAACCGTGCTCAAACCAGCCCATCTCTTGCCCCTTGGCATAGTGAGCATTGCATGCAATTTCATTGGGTCCGCGGTAGCGCAGATTCAATAACACATCAACGGCATGCAGGCGCATGCTGGCCACCAACACAGCGGCCACAGGCACGATCAGAAACGGTTCACCATCGTTCAATTGCATGTGCAAAACGGCGCGCTCATTTTTGCAAAACAATTGCGCCACACGTTGCAAGGCAATCGGATTGACATTCCAAGTGTCCCCCGAGATGTAAGTCACATGCTTGAGCTGCGCATCGGCTGGCGCATGAAAGCGGTGGTACATGCTGCTGGTCAAACGCAAAGTGACAAATTTGCCGCCTTCCAACGCATTCGGCCAAAGGTCACACATGGCTGAATCACCCAACAAACTTTGCAAGGTGTAGGGAAAGCCCTTGGCCTGAAACACCTGTCCTTGCGAGATGTCGCCATAGGCACCCACGATCGCGTCACACGGCGCACAGATCACATCCACGCGAGGGTCAACGGGCCTGGCCCCTGGCAGCAACTCGCGGGTAAAACAATCGTGCAAACTGACAAACTCTTTCTTTTTGGCTTCACTCAAATCCAAGTCACTGAACAAACGCCACACCGCCATGGATGACTTGAACACCCAGGGGTTGCGTATCTGACTCCACCATCCCATGAAGCGTGTCAAGGTGATGCGAGGAATACGGTTCGTCAGCAAAAAATTCAGGTCCTCTTGCAGCATCCATTTTTGAAACAGTTGGCGAATCTTCATCATGTTGTCACTCAAATTGAATAAAAAGAAATTTCATTGACACAAGGAAATTGACTGTGAACCCCACTTGGATCACTCTGGCTGTATTGACCGCACTGCTCCCATCGGTGCATCGGCGCGTACAGCTGTCCCGCGCCAAACACCGCTCGCTGGCGGGCCACTCGCGCATGGCGAAAAGATTGGCACGCTGGTTGCCCGGATACAGCTTTGATGAAGCAGCATTTTTTGGCTGTGATGATGCCCCCACCGACGTCCAAGCATTGCGTCATGAAGCGTTTTTCAGCATCGCCAAAACGCTTCAAACGCGACACCCTCTCAGCATCGCAGCCACTGCGGCTGCGCGCGAAGACATCTCGGACATGCAGTTCATTGCGGCCTACCGCGTGCCGTTCCAGTTCAGTCGCCTTGTCCGTGAACACCTGAAAGTCGGCTCCTTTTTGCAATCGGCACAAGGCGTGCAAGTCACCGATCTGGACGGGCAGGTTTTTTACGACCTGACGGGTTCGTATGGCGTCAACGTGTTTGGTGCTGACTTTTACAAAAAAACCATGGCTGAGGGACTGGCCCGCACCTCGGCTCTGGGACCCGTGCTGGGCTCTTACCACCCGGTAGTGGCCAGCAATGCAGCGCGCCTCAAGGCCCTTTCGGGCATGGACGAGGTGTCTTTTCACATGTCGGGGACCGAGGCGGTGATGCAAGCCGTGCGGCTGGCCCGTTACCACACCCAGCGTAAAAACATCGTGCGATTTTGTGGCGCGTACCACGGTTGGTGGGAAGACGTGCAACCCGGCCCGGGCAACCCAATGCCGCCGCGTGAAACTTACACACTCAGCGACATGAACGAACGCAGCCTGGATGTGCTGCGCACGCGCAAAGACATTGCCTGCGTTTTGGTCAACCCTTTGCAAGCCTTGCACACCAACGCCAATGCGCCCGGAGACTCCACCTTGGTTGACAGCAGTCGTCGTGCTGCCTACGACCGCCAGGCCTACACCGATTGGCTCAAGGCTTTGCGCCAGGTGTGCACCGACAAGTGCATTGTGTTGATTTTTGATGAAGTCTTTTTGGGCTTTCGCCTGGCTGCAGGCGGTGCTCAAGCCTACTTCGGCGTGCAGGCCGACATGGTGACTTATGGCAAAACACTGGGCGGCGGTTTCCCAGTGGGCGTGGTGTGTGGCAAGCAACAATGGATGCACCGCTTTCATGAGCAACGCCCGGCCGACATTTGCTTTGCACGCGGCACCTTCAATGCCCACCCAGTGGTCATGGGGGCCATGTCGGCCTTTCTGGACGAACTCGAAACCCCCGAAATCCAGCGCATGTACAACGGACTGGATACTTGCTGGAATGCACGTGCACAGCACTTCAATGCAACCATGCTGAAGGAAGGCTTGCCTTTGCAGGCGGCCAATATGTCGAGTGTCTGGACTCTGTTTTACACACAGCCCAGCCGATACAACTGGATGCTGCAGTACTACCTCAGGCTGCATGGTCTGGCACTCAGTTGGGTGGGCACGGGTCGTTTGATCTTCAGTCTCAACTACAGCGACGCTGATTTTGAAAACGTGGTTCAAAAGTTTGTTTTGGCTGCACGTCAGATGAAACAGGATGGCTGGTGGTGGCAAACCTCAGGCTTGACCAACCCATCGATCCGCCGCCGAATTCTGAAAGAAACCCTGTTTCGCTGATCCGGATCGCCTGTCAGCTGCATGCAGCTGACAGGACTTTATGGCGCTGCCATTGGGCAGCCCAATTGAAACCGGGGCTTATCGGCTGGTATGCAGGTCCTTTTCTGCAAAGCGCTCACCCTGCAACAGTTGCCACGGCGCTTTGTGATATAGGTAAATATCGTGAAATGGATCGGTCAATATTTTGGTCATCCAGACCAAGCCTGTCTGGACATCTTTCAAGATGAACAAATGCACGGTGCGAAACAACAATGCCGATGCACCCAGAAATAACCACGCATAACCCACTGCGCGCAAAAATTCAGGCAAGGTTTCGTGAACTGGCAACAGCCCCAGCAAACCAGGACTCATGAAAATGGCCAAAGGCAAAAGTGCCCAAACACTGAGCAACACCACTTTTCGACGCAAGTTGTAACCCACCTTGATCTCTTCCTTGAATTCATTGGTGGCTTGGTTGACTCGGTCATACCCCAACGGCTCAAAGAAAAAATGCCCAGCTTGTCTTGAGGTCATAGAGACCATCCAGGCGACCAAAGCGGCCATGGCCGGATCGATGAACAGCAAGCCATAGGCCAGCACAAAGGCCATGGCACTCAGAAGATGTAAGGACTGATTGATGCGGCAGTGGTGGTAATAACGGTGGTCGTCCCAACGCTGCACACGCAATTCTTCAAGGAAATTTTTCACACGGTCACCTTTTACTGAACGAATCCTGATCATCCTGCGTTCGTGTGAAAAGACAATGACAACGCCTCTTTCGAGACATTGACACACCGCTTTCAAAAATTTGTCTTGTCATCAAGTTGTTAAATCAGAGTGTCAACATGCATGACATGGATATTTCACAAACTGATCGGATTCTGGTGGAAAACTTTGAGCCGGAACTCGCCCCGATGCGGATCGCCGTAGTGACTGAGACATGGCCGCCAGAGGTGAACGGCGTGGCACTCACTTTGTCCAAATTGATTCACCTGTTGAATCAACGAAACCACACCATCCAATTGATACGGCCAAAGCAAGACAAGCACGATGCGGGATCAGACCAGGCTGGCTGGACTGAAATTTTGCTGAAGGGCTTACCTATCCCCCGATACCCTCAGCTGAAACTGGGTCTGCCCAGCAAAAATACCCTGATAAAAGCCTGGAGCCACAAAAGGCCGGACCTCGTGCACATCGCCACCGAGGGGCCTTTGGGCTGGTCAGCCTTGCAGGCAGCCCATGTCTTGCGGCTGCCAGTGACGTCTGATTTCCGAACCAACTTCGCCAGTTACAGCAAGCACTATGGGGTCGGTTGGTTGAGCAAACCCATCATGGCGTATTTGCGCAAATTTCATAACCGCACAGCTTGCACCATGGTGCCCACACATGCCTTGAAAGCACAACTTCAAAGCTTGGGCTTTGACAACCTGCGCGTCGTGGCAAGGGGGGTAGACACGCAACTGTTTCACCCCCATCAGCGCAGCCTTGCGTTACGCCAATCGTGGCAAGCGGATGAAAAAACGACGGTTCTTTTGTCAGTCGGTCGTCTGGCTGCCGAGAAGAACCTGGATTTGATCGTGACGACCTACCAGTCACTGCAAAAAAGTGGTCGTACCGTCAAACTGGTCTTTGCCGGCGATGGTCCTTACCGAACCACCTTGCAAGCCCACTGCCCCGATGCATTTTTCATGGGCATGTGCAGCCATACACAACTGGCTGCGCTGTATGCCAGCGCAGATCTTTTTCTGTTCCCCAGCTTGACCGAGACTTTCGGTAACGTGACGCTGGAAGCACTGGCCAGCGGCACACCCGTTTTGGCCTACGATTGCGCGGCAGCGTCAGAACTGGTCAAAGACACACACAATGGCTGGTTGGTGCAAGGAGAAGATCCGCAGCGCTATGTGCTCAAAGCCCTTGAAATCACCCAACAGCCCAGCACACTTCAGAACGCCCGACAGCACACCCACGAGAGCATTCGCCAATGGGATTGGCGCGAAATCACGAACCAGGTGGAGACGCTTTTCCGCAGCACGCTGATGAACTGCGCAAAAAATTGAGCACCCAAATACAAGGCCACTGCTGACCTCATCTGGCGAACGCTTGCTGCCAAATCTTCTGACACCAGGGCATTGCCGCCGCCAGCAGGGGCAACATCAACAGCAGCATGACCGGCAACAAGGGCACTTGCCATGCCACCAAGATGCTGTATATCCCCAACATGATCAGCACACTCAAATTTTCATTGAATCCCTGCACCGCAATCGAACGACCTGAGGTCAGTATTTTTTGACCACGATGCTGCAGCAAGGCATTCATGGGCACCAACAGCATGCCGCCTGCGCAGCCCGCCAAAATCAACATCGGTACCGCCCACCACAACGACGTGGTCAACGCCAGACTGGGCAACAGCGCGGCCAACAACAAACCCCAAGGCATCGCTTTGCGGGCCGTGAAAATCTGGAACACGCTCGCGGCCAGCACAGCCCCAAAAATAACCCCTACAGCCACAAGTGCCTGCAAATAGGCCCCTTGCTGCAAATTCAAACCCACTTTGCTCTGGGCCCATGTCAACACAGCAAACTGCAGCACGGCCCCCACACCCCAACTGAGGGTGGTCACGTACAAAGACAATCCCCCCATAGGGTCGGCCCACAGTTGGCGGTTGTTTTTCCAAAACAACGCCCATTGAATGGACTGCCAAGTCAAAGCGTGCCTGACTTGTTGGGCATCCATGGCGTGCAGACCGGCATTCATGCACGCCGACACCAGGTAAATCATGCACAGAAACAGCAACGCCGGTCCCAGTTGGGTCTGGGCAAGCCATGGGGCGGCCGTCTGCAAGGCTGCACCAGCGGCCAGCACCTCAGCGTGCGCGTGCCAGCCCGTCAGCCAACCGCCCAAGACCACCCCCAACAAGACCGCCATCACCACAGACACTTCCAGCCAGGCATTGGCTTTCACCAACAAAGCGGGTGGCACCGACTGCGTGACCAAGGCGTATTTGGCGGGGGCGTACACAGCGGCGGCCAAGCCCGCCAAGGCAAAGCCCACGAAGGGCTGAACGCCACACAACAACAAGCCCACCCCCACGAGCTTTAACAGGTTCATGCATGCCATCAGCCGACCTTTGACGAAGGCGTCTACAACGGGCCCCACCACGCTTGCCAAAGCGACGTAGCTCAACGTGAAAGAGAATTTCAACAGGGGCGACCACCAACCGGGGTAGCCCTGCTCTTGCAGAAAATAGATGCCCAGAATCATCAAGGCGTTGTCTGCTAACCCACTGGCAAACTGAGCCAGAATGAGCAGATAAAAGCCTTTAGGCATTGGCGTTCAATTTCTGCTTTTCGACTTGAGAAGATTGAAAAAACGCATCGGTGGACGGTATCGGTTCAAAAGACAGCAACTGCACCAAATCATTGCGCCGGCCCACGCCTTGATAAGCCATACCCAATTCACTCAACGCCTCGGGGTTGTAGAGATTGCGACCATCCAGAATGAATGGCCTGCGCATCAGGTCTTTCATGAGTTGAAAGTCTGGGTTGTGAAATATTTTCCACTCCGTCAGCACCATCAAGGCGTCGGCACCCTGCAGTGCTTGCATATCGTCGGCAGCCAAATCAAAGCGATCCAGCAAGCCTGGATCTGCCTGGCAATCGATTTGCAAAGCAGCCATGGCTTCGGAACCGGCCACCGGGTCGTAAGCACTGACCATGGCACCACGCTCAAGCAAATGGCGAATCACGACACGGCTGGTCGCCTCGCGCATGTCATCTGTGTTGGGTTTGAATGACAGGCCCCAAATGGCAATTTTTCTGCCCGACAAATCGGGGCCCATTCTTTGCACCAGGCGGTCCACCAACAGCAACTTTTGCTGCTCATTGACTTGCTCGGTCGCACTGACCAACCTCATCGACTGGCCATGCGCCTTGGCCGTGCTGACCAGAGCCTGAGTGTCTTTGGGAAAGCAACTGCCGCCGTAGCCACAACCCGCATACAGAAAACTGTGTCCAATTCGGGTATCGGCGCCAATGCCGCGCCGGATATGATCGACATCGGCGCCCAGTACATCGGCCAGGTTGGCGATTTCGTTCATGAACGAGATGCGCGTGGCCAACATGGCATTGGCGGCATATTTGGTCAATTCAGCACTGCGCACATCCATCCAAACCGTGCGCGAGTGGTGACGGTTGAAACTGGCGTACAGGTCACCCATCATACGTTGGCTTTTGGCAAGGTTCACACCATCGTCAATCCCGACCACAATGCGGTCCGGCCGCATGAAATCATCGATGGCCGCGCCTTCTTTCAAAAACTCCGGATTTGACACGACATCGTACAAATCAAGTGACATGCCCCGATGAGACAGCTCATGTGAAATTGCGGAACGTACCCGGTCTGCCGTACCCACAGGAACGGTGGATTTGTTAACCACCAATTTGAACCCTTTGAGGTGCCGCCCGATCATCGACGCGACGGACAGCACATGCGCCAAATCGGCTGAACCATCTTCGGATGGCGGAGTGCCTACGGCGATGAACAGAATGTCGCCATGCTCTATGGCTTCACAGGCATCGGTGGTGAAACGAATGCGCCCGTCCGCTCGATTTCGGGCCAAAACTTCCTTCAAGCCCGGCTCATAAATGGGCACATCGCCTTCTTGCAAGGCCCGAACTTTTTCTTCGTCCTTGTCAAGGCAGACGACCTTGAAACCCAAATCGGACAGACAAGCGCCTGTCACCAAACCCACGTAACCAGAACCTATGACTGTGATTCGCATCGCTCAACTCCTCGTTGAGATCGATGATTGATTTTTTAAATGAAAAGCTGAAGTCAACTCAGTGAATTTCAGATGACACAGAAATGCAAAACTCGGTACTTCTGTCGGGCGTCTTTCTCTCACCGTTAATTTCTCAGCGCTGTCATTCTCTGTCTAGGTGACGCGCTTGGGGTGTCAGGCAGCGCAAGGTCTTTGCCAGACCCCCAGGGCGTTTATTGAAGTGATCGCCGAGAAAACCCTGCTCAGCGAAGTGGCGACAACAACTCAAATGAAAAACTGGCGTCTTTGACTGTCACTTTGACAGCACGCACATCAGATGCCCCAGGAACAATCAAACGCGTCACGTTGGCTAGAGGTTTTTTCTCAAGCTTAAAAGGCTGATCGATCCTGAACTGATGGCTATCGCCATGTACGACCAAGACCGGCTTGCCCCATTTTTTTGCCAGCGGCAGCAGTGTTTCACCCATGCTGGATCGGTAGCCGGACCAGGACGGAAAATCCTCCCACTGTGTTTTGTTTTCCAGCACGTCAGCTTGGAAGGCGAATACAAGGGCCGAAGCTTGCTGCAATTGAGCCTGCTCGAATGTTGCCTGTATCCAGGCGATATTGGCGGCGTCGCGCTCAAAAAACTCACGGCTTGCAGCGATGTCTCGGCTTTCAAGATTGTTGTTGCTGCCTACGATGTGGACTGTGGCAAACATGACGCCTTGATGCAACCACCGCACGTTTTCAACATAACGCCCAAAAGCGGATGAGTCCACAGACTGATTTTGTACGGGCATGGGCTTTTCCCCCAATGACAAACCCGGCGTAAAAAACCGCTGCCTTAAGGCAGTCAATCGTTCCAACGGATCAAATTGGCCGTTGTTGGTTCTGTGGCAATCGGTCCATTCATTGTCTCCCGGTGTGTAAACCACCGCGCCTTTGAATCGCTGAAAGTGCGCCAACTGATTGGCAAACTCTTCATCGCTGCAATGCGTAGAGCCTGATTTGAAATCGCCTATGTGTACCGAAAATGCGGGGGCATCTTGATTGATCCTCTCGATCAATGTGCGGTATGGACCGTATGCGCTTTGTGCAGAACCATAGGGCAGATCACCCAAGGCCACAAACGAAAACGGCTGTTGTGCTTGTACTGTTACGGCCAAAAACAGGAACGTGAAGCCCATGAGTTTTTTGATCATCAGAATCTCTCAATCATTCTTTGCCACAATTTAACTGCTTGAATTCAGGGGACGCTTTCAACACCTCAAGCCGTCAGGGCCACCTGTTGCAAGTGCGTGTGGTAGTAAGCCAAATCGGGCACAAGCTTGCCCGACACCTTGGCCAAATCATCGTAACGTCGCAAGCGAACAGCTTCTGCTGCGAAGGGTTGCGAGATGAAGACTTCGGCCTCGGCCTCGGTAAAAACGCCACCCTGCTGTTCCAGACTTTGCTTGGATGCAGGGGACAAATCGGCCCAATAACCAGGGTCGATCAGGCAAAGATAGCGCTTGGCATCCACATGCATGCGGATCGGCTCCAGCACGGCGTCGGGAAATAATTGACGGATAAATGGCAATGCGATGTATTGGTGCAAATCGTCATGTTCGGTGTTGTGCTCTTGCAATCCATCGCGCTCTGCTGCTAACAAATGCCCCAAATCATGCAGCAATGATGCCACCACGGTCTCGGGCGTTTCACCGGCTTTTTCTGCCAAGTCTGCGCACTGCAAAGCATGCTCTAGCTGATTGATGGCTTCCATGCCGTATTGGTTTTGACCACGGTGTTGGAGCAATGAAAGCACTTCAGACAAGGTCAAGGACATAGATCACCTCAAACAAAAAATTGACGAATGCGCGAAGACACCAAATCGATGATGCTCACAGTCACGATGATGATGATCATCACCGCGCAAGTTTCGGCGTACTGGAAGCCTCGGATGATTTCCCAAAGAACCACGCCGATGCCACCTGCGCCCACCATCCCCACCACCGATGCAGATCGGACATTCGACTCAAATCGGTAAAGCGTGAAAGAAATCCAAAGCGGCATGACTTGCGGGATCACCCCGTACACAATTTCATGCAGGGCCGACGCCCCTGTCGATCGAATGCCTTCAACAGGCTGGGGGTCAATGGCTTCAACAGCCTCTGAGAACAACTTGGCCAAAATGCCCGATGTGTGGATCCACAAGGCCAAAACCCCGGCAAACGGGCCCAAGCCAACAGCCACCACAAACAACATGGCAAACACCATCTCGTTGATGGCACGAAAAGAATCCATCAATCGGCGCACAGGTTGGTAAATCCACCAAGGCACGATGTTCGATGACGCCAAAAGCGCCAAGGGCACAGCCGTCACCACTGCCAATGCGGTTCCCCACAATGCAATTTGCAAAGTGATGACCATTTCATCCAGATACATGCGCCATTGGCGAAAATTGGGCGGAAAAAACTCGGCGGCATATTGACTCATATTGCCCGAGTCACGGAACAACTCTGCGGGCCGCATGTCGGCCCCTTGCCAGGACGCGGCCAGCAAAAGAAGAAAAAAGGCCCATGACAAATACCAAGTCAGGCTGCGCTTGACCGTTGCCGTTTTGGCCAGGTCATGCAAAGGGCGGGAGGTGACTGAAGACATGGGGCTCAATTCAAAACAAAAAGGCCAAACAAGCAAACCCATTCAATGTGGCCCATGGCTGCACAGTTTGTACAGCCATGGGCCAACATCAAGAGCGTTCGAGTTACTTCAACGCTGCCAATTTCTGGTCAATATCGGCCAGCTTGGTTTGCTTTTCGGATGCAGACAAGGTGGTGTCGCCATCGACCTTGTTGCGCTGGGCGAACAAATCCAGCTGACGGATGGGTTTGAGTTGCTCGTTGGTCGAGGCCTTGAAACCTGACAATTTTGAGATCTTCATCACGACCTCTTTTTCTTTGGCATCGGTCTTGGCGTAGTTGTAAAAGAAGGTTTTGATTTTGGCCTTGGTGGCTTCTGGCAAGTTTTTGCTCATGACCAAGGGGTCCAGAGGAATCAAGGGCGAAGTCCAAATGATTTTGAGGTCGTTGAACTTGGCCAGTTGACGCTCTTTGATTTTTTCCAGGTTTTCGCTGTTGTTGGTGGCGACGTCCACTTGTTTGTTGGCCACGGCCAAGGCATTGGCTTCGTGGTTGGCACTGCGTGTGATTTTGAAAGCCGTTTTGGCATCCACTTTGTTTTGGGCGAACACATAAAAGCCAGGCACCAAGAAACCCGATGTGGAATTGGGATCGCCATTGCCAAAGCTCAGGTTTTTGGCGTTGCTGAACAAGTCGTTCAGGTTGTTGAGCGTGCTGTCCTTGTGCACGATCAGGTGCGAGTAATAGCCCTGTGTGCCGTCAGCGTTGACCATTTGGGCAAACACTTCTGCGTTAGAGCGGTCAACTGCCTCCATGGCCGATTTGTTGCCCATCCAGGCCATTTGCACTTTGTTGAAGCGCATTCCTTCGATGATGCCGGCGTAATCGGGCGCAAAGAACGCCTTGACCTTCAAGCCCGTTTGCTTTTCCATGTCGTCCAACAAGGGTTGCCAATCGGCTTTCAGGTTTTGTGTGGCTTCTGTCGAAATGATGCCGAAAGTCACATCTTGAGCCATGGCCGCAGTGAAGCTCAGACCAATGGCCAAAGCTGCGAAGGTTTTCTTGAACATCTAAATACTCCAGTGGGGTTGAATGAAAAATCAGGCGACTTGGGCCAACGTGTTGGACCAAGCCAAAGTAGGGGTCGGTGTCTGCGCCTGGGCAGAGGTCAGTAATTCACTGCCACTCAAAAACTCGTCAGCTTGCATGCCATAGAGTTGGCGCAGCAAAGCCGGCGTGAGGGCTGCAGCGGGGCCGTCGTAAATCACTTGGCCTTGGTTCAAGGCGATCACGCGCGGGCAATAGCGAATGGCCATGTCCACTTGGTGCAAAGACACGATCACCGTGCGACCATCCTCACGCTGAATGGTGGACAAAATCTCCATCACCTTGCGAGACGACTCTGGATCCAAAGAGGCAATCGGCTCATCTGCCAAAACCAGTTTGGCTCCTTGCACCAAGGTACGGGCAATGGCCGCACGCTGTTGCTGACCGCCCGACAAAGTGGAGGCGCGTTGTGTGTGACAGTCCAAAATTCCGACCCGATCCAAGGCCTGCAGTGCAGCAGAACGCTCTTGGGCACTGAACCAGCCCATCACGCCACGCAACCACGGCATGGCGTGCAAGCGCCCGACCAGCACATTGACCAAGACGGGCAAACGGTCCACCAAGTTGAACTGCTGGAAAACAAAACCCACTTGCGATCGGATGGTCCGGATATCGCTGACGATGCGGCCTTCTCGCTGCACACAATGGCCGTTGACTTCGATCACCGAACCGGGTCCGGAATCAGCCACCAGCAACCCTGCCACCATGCGCAACAGGGTCGACTTGCCCGAACCCGACGCACCGATCAAGGCGACCATTTCACCCTCGCCAATGTTCAGGTCTACGTCGCGTAAGGCATGTTTGCCATTGGCAAAATGTTTGTTGAGTTTCTGGATGCGCAAGGCCATGACGACTCCGAAAGATGTCTATACAAGCGGAGTCTGATCAGGCTGTGTGACAAGGTTTTGACACATTCGCGAAGTTTGGATGTCATGCCTTGAGCCATTCAGGCAAGCCTGTGGCCAACCAAGGCACCGAAGCGATGGCCAGGGTTCCCAGGAAAATGGCCAACAAAGCAGGCAACACCGCCAGTGCCACCTCACGTACGGGTTTGCCAAACATGGCCGATGAAAAATAAATGTTCATGCCTGCTGGCGGGCACAAGAAACCCATCTCCATGGCCGCCAAAAACACAATGCCAAAGTGAACAGGGTCAATGCCATAGCTGATCGCCACAGGCAGCAACAAAGGCACCAGCACCACGATCGCGGCATAAATCTCCATCAAGGCTCCGGCCAGCAGCAAAAAAACCGTCAGCGCCAACATGAACACGTACTTGTTGGGAATGGCGCTTTGAACCGCCTCGATGGCCGCATCCGGTATGCCTGCGTCGATCAGGTAATTGGTCAACGCCAAGGCCATGCCTAAGATCAGCAAAACACCACCAATGATTTGGCTGGCCTCACTCAGGCATTTGCCCAGCAAACGCCATCCCAACTCGCGGTGCGCCCATGCTTGGGTCAAGATGGCATACAAAGCGGTGACAGCAGCGCTTTCGGTCGGCGTGGCCAAACCACTGACCAATGAACCGATGGCCACTGCCGGCGCAAAAATTTCCCATTTGGCAGCCCAGACTCTTGGCCAGATAAGTCGTGGTGCTTCCGGGGGCGTGGCTGGTGTCGCCGAAATGGTCAAACCAGTCAGGGAGGTCGAGGGACCTGGCCTCAGGTAACCGCCAAAGACCAACAAAAAAAACACCATGACCAGTGCAGGCACCAGACCTGCCAGAAACATGGTGTTGATGGGCACGCGAGCGATGATGGCGTACATGATGAGCGGAACCGATGGTGCCAACAACACCCCCAACGCACTGGCACTGGTGACCAAACTGATGCCGCGCCTCTCGGGGTAGCCCGTGTTACGCAGCAATGGCAGCAACAAGCCCCCCAAGGCCAAGATGGTCACACCACTGCCCCCTGTGAACGCGGTGAAACAAGAACACAGCAATGCGGTGGCCACCACCGTGCCTGTGGTGCCTTGCCCCATGAGCGCCACAAACAGGTGGCCCAAGCGTTGGGCAGCCCCCGTGCGAGCAAACACCAAACCTGCCAAGGTGAACAAGGGCAATGCCGGCAAGGATGGATTCACTGTGATTTGGTAATGCGACAACGCCACTGATGCCAAGGGCATGCCGTCTTGCCAGAACAATGCCAAAGCCAAACCGCCCAAGACCGCAAAAATGGGGGCGCCAGCCATCAGCAGCAGCACCAACAACATGACACCTGGCCACAAAGGCACAGCTGCCCCGTCGAATTGAGCGACCAAACCCGCTCCCGACAGAGGCAACAGCACCCCCAGCAAGCCGCGTAGAGATGTTCGCGTGGCACAGCGTGCTGCCAGCTTGAATCCCAACAATGCAAAGCCGACAGGCATGCTCGCTTGCACCCACCAAGTCGGAACTTCATAAGCCAGCACTTGCGCCACCTCGCGTTCGCTGGCCACCAGATGCCAACTGCTCATGGCCAACATGCCGCAAACCAGCGCAGCCCCGGCATTGCCCAGGATGTTGGCCGGGGTTTGCGGCGAATTTTTGTTGGCGACGCCGCTGCCCCCAAGCGTCGTCAAGTGGCCGTGACGCTCGGCAGCGAGCGCACCCCACATGGTCAACACCAGCCCCAAGTGCTGCACCAAAACCGGCGCGTTGTCGATGCCACTGCCCATCCAGGGCCGCATCAAAATTTCAAACACAGGGATCACCACCATCAGCAGCAATGCCAACGAAGCCAAGCATTCATCAAATGCAGCCCACCGCTGCGGGCGCAACAGCGAAATCCAGCGGCCCTTCACTTGGATTTTCCGGAGCGAAAGGTTTTGATGTGGGCCATGACCTCGTCAAACGTTTCAGCGGGCACCATGGTGCCGCGAATGCGGGGGTAAAGTTTGTCGGCCAACTCGTTCCACTCTTTCATCTGCTCGGTGTTGGGTTTGTGGACGATCAGGCCGCGTTTTTTCATCGCGTCGACCGCTTCTTCCACCTCTTGACGGGCCTTGATTCGGATCTGCGCTCCGGCTTTGTCACTGGCAAGCCGAACGGCCTGCTGCGCGGCTGGCGACATGTCGTCCCAGGCTTTTCGAGTCACCACCAAGGCCCCGACAATCGGTGCCCAATTGATCTCGAGCATGTGTGGCGCGGTGGTGTAGACCTGTGTCGCCAAAGCAAAGTAAGGCGTGGAAGGCACCACATTGATCATGCCGGTCTGAATGGCAGGCAGGATGTCTGTGGTCTCCAAAGGCACTGGGGTGTAACCCAGGCTTTTCATGATGGCTTGTTGGTCCGGCTCAGAGCCCCACGCAAAGAACTTCATGCGCTTGTAGTCATCGGGCTTGACGGCCGCCTCTTTCGAAAAAAATCGGACCCAACCTGCGTCGCCCCAAGCCAAAACCACAAAGCCTTTGTCTAAGAACTTTTTTTCCATGGCCGGGCGCATTTTTTCGCGCACGTAATCGACCTCTTCCCAATTTCGGAACAGCAAAGGCATCGACTGCAAAGCCCCAATCGAGGGCTCAATTTCGCGCAAACCGACCACCGACAACAAGGCCCCTTGCAACTGACCAATGCGCATACGGCGTGCCATTTCGGCCTCGCCACCCTGACTGCCATCTGGGTAGACGAGGTATTTGGCAGCACCACCTTGTGCGGCTCTCCAGCTTTCAGCGATGTCCAGCAACTGGCGGTGGTACAAGGAATTTTTAGGGACCAAAGAGCCAATGCGCAATGGCTTTTCTGCGGCTTGAGTCCATGAACAGCTCATCACCACGGCACCAAGCAAAAAGACGCTTGCACATTTTTTCCACACAGGGGCCTGCATCCAACGCATCATTCACTCCATTCAAAAAAGATCGTCCACACTGTCCAGCAACCATTGCGCACGCTGACGCATGACCTGACTGGACAAATCTGTGCGCTTGGCGCTGACAGACAAGGCTTGTTGCAGCAAGAACTCGAAGGCTTGCCGATCACCCGCCGACAGCGCAATCGCCTCTGCTTTGGCCACATAAGGCGCTGGGTTTTGTCCGCCACCAGCTTGAATAGCCTCATCGAAATAGGCTGCAGCCTTGGCCATGGAGCCGCCTGGACGCGCTGCCTCAAAGTGGCCCATGAGGCTGGCCGCGGCGCCTTGGCCAAACGTCGGCGAAGTGCGCCAAACCCCTTCAGCCAAACGCGCCGCCAAAGGCAAATCGGCCACGGTGTCCGGATCGTCTTTGGACAAGGCGATGTAAGCCCCCCAAGATGCCGCAGCCCAATAGGCCACGCCCACTTGGTCGGGCTTCAACACCCAAGGCTGAGCGCCCGGCGACTGGGTCTGTGTCTTGGCCAAACGCACGGTCAAGCCCGGGCTCGATTGCTCCAGCGCAGCCATGGCGTGGCGGTGCGCCCGCCTGTACAGGAGGCGGGCGCGTTCGTTGAGCTGGTGCGCGGCCTTGGCGTCGGTGTTGACCAAGCGCTCTGCCTCTGACGCCACAAACGCATAAGCGTATTGCGTGAAACCCGAGGCCACCGATTCGGCCAAAGCCAAATGCCCTGGTGACTGCCGCAGCAAGGATTCCGACAACTTCAGATAAAAAGCACTGGCCTCACGGGCCAAGCCGATGTCCTCTTCTTCGGCTTGGCCTTGTGCGGACAAAGCATCTGCAGCCTCATTGACCAACAATTGACGGGGCACACAGGCTGCAAGCAAATAGGCCAGCACGAGTACAGCAGCCGTTTGTGTTTGGCGTTTACAAAACACGTTGACCCTCTCGCCATACCGCACGCACAACCGCATGGCGTTTGCCATGCGGCATGTCCACAAAGCGCACCTGAATAAGATCGGCTCGCAGACCTTGCACGATCTGGCCACGGTCATTCAGGCCGGTGGCCTGAGCCGGGTTGTGCGTGACAGTGGCCACAGCCTGCGGCAGGCTGAGAATGCCGTCATCGACCAAGCGCACGACTGCACTGAGCATGCTGCCAGGCACGTAGTCCGACGACAAGATGTCAAGCAGGCCATGCCGGGCCAACTCAGCCGCCGACACATTGCCCGAATGCGAACCACCACGCACCACGTTCGGGCCGCCCATCACATTCAACAGACCGTGGTCGTGGGCTGTTTGTGCCGCCAGCACCGTGGTCGGGAACTCGGACATGCTCGCGCCTTCGGAATGGGCTTGCTGCACATGGGCTGCAGTGGTGTCGTCGTGGCTGGCCAGCGCAATGCCGTGGCTGCGGCAGTAATCCACAAAATATGCACGGTGTGGTTGCGCGTAGCGGTCTTGCAATTCGGCCGACAAGGTCACTTGGCGTTCGAATTTTTCATTCGACCAGCCTTTTTTCCCCGTGTAGTAAACACGCGCGACTTCAATGTTTTCCCACTGGCGCTGACCGGGCGTGTGGTCCATCAGCGAAATCAGCGACAAGCGTGGGTGACCCTGAAATGGTTTGAACAAATCAATGGTGTTGGGCGCCGGCAGCTCGCACCGCACATGCAAGTGATGGTCTGCGCGCAGCAGGTTTTTTTGTGTGCACAGGTCGATCGTCTCGATCACCGGGTCCCAGGTACTGCCGCGCAGACTTTCCGGGTCGGCATCGCCCACACCCAGTGCATCAAAAACAGTGGTGATGCCGGCTGCAGCCACCTCTGCATCGTGGGCCATGAGCGCTGGCATTTCAGCCCACTGCACTTTGGGCCGAGGCATCAGGTGGCGCTCGAAGTTGTCGGTGTGCATCTCGACAAAACCAGGCATGAGGTAGTCGCCCTCCAGGTCCAAGCCATCGGCACCCCGTGCGCTGCCCTGATCCACAGATTGAATGCGCCCGACCTTCACAGCCAGACTGCCGTGCACCACTTCGGTGGGCAACACCAAACGGGCATTTTTGAAAATGACGGCACTCATACACCGCCCCTGAACTGGGCCACATCCACCCGGCGAGTCGCCACAGCAGCACCCACATGCGCGTCATGAAAGATGCCGACCAAGGCAGCCCCCCGATCCACGGCTTCGCGGATCAGCTCAATCACGGTCTGGGTGTTGGCAGCGTCCAGAGAAGCGGTCGGTTCGTCCAGCAAAAGAATGGGGCGAGGCTTGATCATGTTGCGGGCGATGTTGATGCGTTGCTGCTCCCCCCCTGAGAAGGTGGCCGGGGGCAAATGCCACAGGCGCTCAGGAATGCGCAAGCGTGACAGCCAGACACGGGCTTGTTCGCGGGCGGCTTCAATCGCCTCGGCTTGGTCGGCCGCATCCTCGATCAAGGGCTCGGCCACCACATCGAGCGCCGACACACGCGGAATCACCCGCAAAAACTGACTGACATAGCCCACCGTGTCGCGGCGCATGCGCACCAACTCGCGGGGTGAGGCTTGGGTCAGATCCAGCACCTGCCCGTTGACCTGGCGCACCTGAATCTGACCGCTGGTGGCGCGGTAATTGGCGTAAATGAGTTTGAGCAAGGTGCTCTTGCCCATGCCAGACGGGCCATCCAGAACCACGCATTCGCCCGAGGCGACCGACAAGTCCACATGGTTGAGCACCTGCAGTTCGGCGCCATTTTGATGGTGCAGCGTGAAGCGCTTGGACACCTGTTTCATTTGCAGCATCGTGGGTTTCCAGGAAATTCAGGGTTGCAAAACAGAAGACACCAACAACTGGGTGTAGGGGTGTTGTGGGTCATCCAACACTTGGTCGGTGAGACCGGATTCGACCACTTGCCCACGCTGCATGACCATCATGCGGTGGGCCAGCAGGCGGGCCACGGCCAGATCGTGCGTGACAATGACCACGGCCAATTGCATCTGGCGGGTGAGTTGACGCAGCAAGTCCAGCAAGCGCGCTTGCACCGACACATCAAGTCCCGAAGTAGGTTCATCCATGAAAACCAGCCGAGGACGGGTCACCAAATTGCGGGCAATTTGCAAGCGTTGACGCATGCCACCTGAAAAAGTGCGAGGGGCATCATCGATGCGGGCGGCGTCGATCTCGACCCGCTGCAGCCAATCTTGCGCGGTGCTGCGCAACTGGCCGTAATGCCGCTCCCCCAAACCCATCAACCGCTCGCCCACATTGGCCCCGGCCGACACGTCCATGCGCAGGCCATCGGCCGCGTTCTGGTGCACAAAACCCCAGTCGGTGCGGGCCAGCAAGCGCTGCTGCGATTCGGTCATGGTGTAGATGTCCTGCAACTGACCGTCGCGATTCAAAAACGACACTTGACCGGCATCGGGTCGGCTGCGTGCGGCAATCGCATTGAGCAACGTGGTTTTTCCTGAGCCGGATTCACCCACCACCGCCAGCACTTCGCCCGGCCAAAGGTCAAAGCTGGCCTCATGCAAAGCGACACGTTCGCCATAGCGTTTTCCCACCCCACGCACGCGCAGCAAAGGGAGGCTGTTGTCCAGGGTGTCCATGTCAAATCCCGATCACAAAACTGAAACCATGCCGCTGAAAACCCAGCGACTCGTAAAAAGCGTGTGCGCGTTCGCGCTTTTGGTTGGAGGACAACACCAGCTTGTAGCAAGCGGCTGCACGGGCTTGCTGCTGAGCGTGTTGCATCATTTGCTGGCCAATGCCCTGGCCTTGACAGTTGGCACTGACCACGACGTCTTCGACGATGGCTGAAGGTGTTCCCTGGTGCGCCAGGTTGTGCATGATCAGCAAAGCGTAAGTGCCTAACACTTCGCTGCCGTTGGCACTTTCACTGTCGTCGTTACAAGCCACCCACAGTCGGTAGCTGGGGTAATGGCGAAACTGGGCCAACAGCCGCTTGGCCTCAGCCAGCGTCAGTACCTGGCCATCGTCCATACCAGGCTGCGCGTACAGGGCCAGCACAGCGGGCAGGTCGTCCTCGGTGGCTTCGCGGATCAACACACTCATGACGCCACCGCGCCAGGCGCGTTGCGTGGCAAAGAATCTGCTTCATCTTGCCGCGTCTGACAGTAGTCCGAATCGGAGCACACATGCATGCGGCCCCCTGCGTCGTCGGTGATGACTTCGTCCAGAAAAGAGTCGGTGGCCCCGCACAGCGAGCAGCTTGCATGCCACTTTTGCACCTCAAAGGGGTGATCGTCAAAAGCCAGACTTTCGACGGCGGTGTAAGGCGGCACCGCGTAAATGCGTTTTTCACGGCCTGCGCCAAAAAGTTGCAGCGCCGGGTTCATGTTCATTTTGGGGTTGTCGAACTTCGGAATGGGCGAAGGCGACATGATGTAGCGCTGGTTCACCATCACGGGGTAGTCGTAGGTGGTGGCGATGTGGCCATAGCGTGCGATGTCTTCGTAAAGCTTCACATGCATCAAGCCGTATTCGGCCAGCCCATGCAGCGTACGGGTTTCGGTCTCGCGGGGTTCCAGGCGTTGCATGGGTTCGGGCACCGGCACTTGGTACACGATGATCTGGCCTTCGGTTAACGGCTTTTCGGGGATGCGATGGCGTGTCTGGATCAGCGTGGCTTCGTGGGTTCGGGTCGTGGTGTCCACGCCTGCAGTGCGTTCAAAAAAGCGCCGGATGTTGACGGCGTTCACGGTGTCGTCAGAGCCTTGGTCAATGACCTTGAGCACATCCTGTGGGCCAATCACCGAAGCTGTGACTTGAATGCCCCCCGTGCCCCAGCCATAGGGCAAAGGCATCTCGCGTGAGCCAAATGGCACTTGGTAACCGGGGATGGCCACGGCCTTCAGGATCGCACGGCGGATCATGCGTTTGGTTCGCTCGTCCAGATAGGCGAAGTTGACATCAGGTGCACTGTTCTGTGCTGCGGCATCGGAAGTCCATGCAGACCATTCGCTGGGGGCGTTCATGCGGCTTCCTCGGTTTGATCGCTTGTATTGGTCGCCTGTGCGCGCATCTTGCGCACCAGCTCCAACTCGGACTGGAAGTCCACGTAATGCGGCAACTTCAGGTGCTGGACAAAGCCTGAAGCCTCCAGACTGTCACTGTGTGAAAGCACAAATTCCTGCATCTGAGCCGGAGATTGGATGGCTTCGCCCAGCTCGTCGGCACGCAGCGCACGGTCCACTAGGCTCATCGCCATGGCCTTGCGTTCACTGTGGCCAAAAGCCAGACCATAGCCACGGGTGAATTTGGGCGGCTCGGTTTTGCTGCCACCAAACTGGTTGACCATTTCGCATTCGGTGATCTCGATGTCTCCGATCGAGATGGCAAATCCCAACTCTTCGGGCGCGATCTCTACCGCCACTTGGCCCAATCGCACCTCCCCCACAAACGGGTGGGTGTGCGAATAACCACGCTGGGTGGAATAGGCCATGGCCAGCAAAAAGCCTTCGTCGCCACGCGCCAGATTTTGCAATCGGGTCGCACGGTCTGCCGGAAAACGCATGGGCTCACGGGTCAGGTCGGATGGGGTCGGATCGCCTGCGGGTGGCGCAAAGGTTTCAATCAGGCCCTCCTGATTCAGCAGGTCCACCACACGGGGCACGGCTTCAGGCTCAGAGATGGGCGCAGCGTCGGTGTCGGGCAAGTCGGCAATCTCCGGGGGCTTATCCAAGATTTGTGCGTTGGCCAGCAGGCTGAAGTCGAGCAGGCGCTGTGTGTAGTCGTATGTGGGGCCAAGCACTTGGCCACCGGGCAAATCCTTGAAGGTTGCGGAAATTCGGCGGTCCAGTTGCATGCTGCTGGTATTGAGCGGGCAAGTGCTGCCCAAGCGCGGCAAGGTGGCACGGTAGGCACGCAGCAAAAAGATGGCCTCGACCAGATCGCCGCTGGCTTGCTTGATGGCCAGCGCTGCCAATTCAGGGTCGTAGACCGAGCCCTCTGTCATGACACGGTCTACAGACAGCTTGAGCTGCTGGCAGATTTGGGGCACGGACAGTTCGGGCTGCGCTGTGTCGCCACGGCGCTGCTCGGCAAGCAGCTTGTAGCTGTTGAGGATGGCGGTTTCACCGCCTTTGACGGCAACGTACATGTCAGGACTCCGGGTCAGGCAGGATGCGTGTGGTGCGCGGCAAACCCGCGATTTGAGTCGGTGTGGTCAGAAACACATCGACTCCCCTGGGGAATTCAGCGTGGTTGTAGGCCCATTGCGCCGCAAAGTCTGGTGGCAAGCCACGCACACGCAAGTTGCGCTCGGCAGGGATGCCGGGGCCTTGCAAGCGCCAGCCCACGGCATCGGTTTGGAGGCTGTTGACCTCGATCACGCAGGTGGCAGACTGGTCGGGGTAAGCATCGCTGCCCTTTTGCATGCGGCTGAGTGAAGGCAAGTCATCCCCTTGCGCCACCCACACAAATTGCGCAGCACCGACATCGGTCACGATGAGGCAACCGGTGTGAAACCGCAGCCAGGCAGGCGCATCGCTGCTGGCCAAGGCGGGTGACAACCAGAGCGTTGTATCGGCATCGAGCAAGCCCAACAGCAAGGCCGCTGCGGCGCAGTGGCCTTGACGGGGCAGCGCGGTGTCCAAGGGCATGTCGAGTGGCCGGCCCGGGTGCGACAAGGCATCTAGCGCGACGCGAAACACCGCCTGGCTGCCAAAGGCCTCGTGGTCAAAACCAGCCACGATGTTTTGCAGGTCAGGGCTGTTCATGCGTCGTCTCCATCGACACCACCACCGGCTTCGCGGGCCACCGTGAGAAAGTCCACCTTGGTGGTCTGGGCGCGATCATGGCGTTGGGCTTGCGTTTGTTGCAAGCGCTGGCGCACGGGATTGAGCAGCTGCGTTTCCAGCACATCGTGCTGCACTGGGTCTTGCAGCAAGGCGTCGGCCATGGCAGCCAGTTGCGCTTGTCGGTGGTTGCGCCCCAGCACATACGCAACACCCACCGGCGAATGAGCGTCAGCACCCCACAAACGCAACGCACAACGGGTGACGGTGATCTCCCCCAGGTTGAAGCGCTCACCGGTGCCGCCTGCACGGCCTTGCACCATCATCAAACCGGTCTCGGGTTTGCGCAACCACAGTGGTGGCGCTGTGCTGTGAGCAGCCAAGGCGTCATTCAGCAAATCTTGCGGTGCCCTGGCCAGCAGTGCCATCCACTCTGGGCGGGAGGTTGGTCTTTTCAGACCGGCATTGTCAAATGAATGAAACATCTTTGTGGCACCCTGTCGCTTGTCTATACAACTCAAACATGGGTGCCAGCTTAGGCAATCCGTGTGTAGCTTTCATGACAGATATGGCTTCTTCTTTTTCACTGCCCGCACAAGACGCGACAGAACGCCACAGCTTTTGGTCGCGCATTGCACACGAACTGGCCGATGCCATTGGGCAAGGCATTTACGCACCGGGCGAACGCCTGCCTTCAGAGCACATCTTGGCCGGTCAATTTGGCGTGAACCGTCACACCATACGTCGCTCACTGGCCAGCCTGGGCCAGCGTGGCTTGGTGCGCTCCACACAAGGCCGAGGTACTTTTGTCGAAGCATTTGCGGTGGACCTGGCGCTGGGCAAACGCACGCGTCACCGTCAAGGTTTGGCACAAGCTGGTGTGCGTGGCGGGCTGAAAATCATAGAGTCAAAAACCGTACTGGCCAATGCCGATCAGGCCCGGGCACTGGACGTCAGCTTGGGTCGTGCTTTGCTTTATCTGCGGGTACTTGGGGAAGGTGCGGGCCAAGCGCTGCATGTGAGCGAGCGTTACTTTCCTCTGCCACGATTTGCCTTGCTGTCTGAAGTGGTGCAAAAAAGCGGCTCGATCACAGAGGCTTTTGCGCAACACGGTGTACCGGATTACTTGCGCCGGGAAAGCCGCATCAGCGCACGACTGCCTGAAAAAGACGTTGCAACGATGCTGGAACAACCCGGCAACCGCCCTGTGCTGCTGGTGACCAGCGTGAACGTGGACACGCAGGGCATGCCCATTGAATATGCCCGGACTTGGTTTGCGGGTGACCGCGTGACATTAACGGTGAAACACGATGAACTCTGAAGACCCTTCAACGCCTTACCGCTGCGCGGTTTATTTTGTGCCTGCCATCCACAGTGAGTGGTGGCAAGCGGGCAGCCATTGGCTGGGACGCTGCGCAGCCAGCGGCGCATCTTATGCACCGCCCGACATCTACGGCGTGACACCCGCCGAATTTCAGACCTGCACAGCAGACCCCCGCCGCTACGGTTGGCACGCCACACTGAAGGCACCCTTTTCACTGGCTGCCGGCCAAAATCTGGGCACACTGCGCAGTGCCATGCGCGAACTGGCAGACAGCCTGCCTGCCTTTGAAATGCCGCGATTGAAGGTCAGCACACTGGGGCGATTTTTGGCGTTGCGCCCAGACGGCGACACCTCAGACATCAACGCCACAGCCGCCGCCTGTGTCAAGCGTTTACACCCGCTGGCACAGCCTTTGACCGAAGCCGAACTGGCACGCCGCCGCCAAGCGCCGCTCAGCCCCGAACAAGACCGCTCGCTGCGGGAATGGGGCTACCCTTGGGTGTTCGAACATTTTCAGTTCCACCTGTCCCTGACAGGGGCGCTCGATGGTGTTTCACCGACGGTGAAAACCGCTTTGTTTCAAGCAGCGCAAGATCGCTTTGAGTCTCTGCCGACTTGTCAATTTGCACACATCGCCTTGTTTGCGGAGCCAGATGCGGGCGCCGATTTTGAATTGATCGAGCAAATGGAATTGCGCCAATGAACCAGCGACTGATTTATGTGATGGGCCCATCGGGCGCGGGCAAGGACAGCGTGCTCGGCTGGTTGCGCGAACACCTGCCAGCGGGCCTGCCCGTGCATTGGGCCCAACGCACCATCACCCGCCCGGTCACCGCCAAGGGCGAAGTACACGAGGAAATCGACAACGCGAATTTTGTCGATTTGCAAAACCAAGGCCAATTTGCACTGACGTGGCAAGCCAACGGTTTGCATTACGGCGTGCGGCACACCGAACTGAAGGCATTGCAACAAGGGCACTGGGTGTTGGTCAACGGCTCACGAGGACACCTGCACCATGCGCAGCAGAGTCACCCGGGCTTGCAAGTGGTGCACATCACCGCCGACTCTGCCACCCTGATGCAGCGCCTGACTGCACGGCAACGCGAAACGCCAGATCAAATCAGACACCGCATTGAACGGGCCAACGCATTTGCTGTGCCTCATGCGGCCATTCAGATATTTAACAACGGGACTTTGGACGAGGCTGGGCACAAACTGCTGCTGGCGCTCAAAAATCTGGAAGACTGGCCTGCAAAATGAATGTCCGCAGCTTCGATGAGCGAACAAAGCCAAATTGCACCAACGCTGCTTGAGCTTTGAAGCGTTGGCTCTTGGCTGACTCAGTCGGTCAACGCTTCGATACGGCTCGCGGGCAAAACCAACATGAATGTCGAGCCTTTGCCCACTTCGCTCTGGATACGCAACTCACCGCCATGGCGTTGAACCACATGCTTGGCAATGGCCAGCCCCAAACCTGTGCCACCTGTTTCGCGTGATCGGCTGCGGTCTACGCGATAAAACCGCTCTGACAAGCGCGGCAAATGCTCAGGCGAAATCCCTGGCCCAGTGTCGCTCACCGAAAAAATGGCCCCGTCCGTCGTGCGGGACCAAGCCACACGAATCACACCGCCGGCTGGGGTGTAGCGGATGGCATTGCTCACCAAATTAGACATGGCACTGAGCAATTCAGACTGCACACCCAACAAGGCCCAACGCGGTGCAGGCTCAAACACCAAATCGTGAACCGGCCCGCGTTCCTCCCCATCGTGCCCGGACAACACGCTGGACAGCGCCACCGCATCAGCGGCCAAGCGGCTCATCAAGCCAGGCAAGTCCACCTTTTCGTACAAACCCGGTGGCAAACTGCCTTCGAGCTGTGACAAGGTCAACAAATCGGCCACCAGGCTTTGCATGCGTTCTGCTTGCACAGCCATCAGTTGCAAATAGCGCTGTTTTTCTGCGTCTTCCAAGGGAATGGATTGCAGGGTTTCAACAAAACCGCTCAGTACCGTCAAGGGTGTTCGAATCTCGTGCGACACATTCGCCACAAAATCACGGCGCATGGCATCGGCCAACGTCACGGAGGTGATGTCGCGGGTCAGCAACAACAGCTGCCCCTCGCCATAGGCATGCAACTGCACCGACAACTTGGGGGTTTGTGCCAAGGAACTGGCTCGGCCATCCATGACCACGTCCGAGTCGTGCACATCCAGGGCGAAATACTTGGAAAAAATCGGGTCGCGCACCAAGTGAACGATGTGCTGGTTCAAATCCCGTCGGGCATCCAGACCCAAGTGGCTCGATGCGGTGGAATTGCACCACTCAATGCGGCCCTGGGCATCCAGCAAAGTCACCCCGTTGGGAGAGGCTTGAATGGCTTGCAAGAAATACTGCAAACGCTGCTCTGCGGCTGCTGCCTGCTTTTCGCGTTGCCTCAACAAGCGTTGAATGCGGTGGGCGATCTCAGACCAAACACCTGTCCAAGGCAACGGCGTATGCAGGTCAGCTTGGGACAACCACCGTTCAATACGGTAGGTTTTCCAGATCAAAAAGACCGCCAAAACCAACGCCGCCAGCAAAGCCGCCATAGCGGCCTCAGTCAAGCCAGTCCACCACCAGACCGGCAGGGCGACGACGGCGGTCCCCAAAAAAAGCTCAAGCAATGAGACGAGCATTCAAATACAAAGTTATGTCGCAGGTGAACCGGTCATGCGGTACCCGGCACCGCGAACGGTTTCGATCATACTGCCCGCCTCACCCAAGGATTCTCGCAAGCGCTTGACGTGCACATCCACCGTCCGCTCTTCGATGTAAACGTGATCACCCCAGATTTTGTCCAGCAACATACCGCGCGTGTGCACACGCTCCGGGTGCCGCATCAGGTATTGCAAGAGCTTGAATTCGGTGGGGCCGACCTTGATGGGCTTGTCTTGCCAGCTCACGCGGTAAGTGTCCGCATCCAATTGCAAATCACCGAGCACGACGGCTCCGCCCACAGATTCAGGCACCCGGCGGCGCAACACAGCGCGAATTCGGGCCAGCAATTCGCGCGGCGAAAACGGCTTGACGATGTAATCGTCGGCGCCAGCGTCCAAGCCCGCCACACGATCGGCTTCGTCGCCTCGCGCTGTGAGCATGAGAATCGGGACGGCCTTGGTCCGTGCGGATGCGCGCCAGCGTCGGGCCAATGCCAAACCACTTTCACCGGGCAGCATCCAGTCCAGCAAAATCACATCGGGCAAGATGTCGTCCAATTCGCGCTGAGCCGATTCTGAGTCCATGGCCCACACGGGTTGAAAACCGTTGTGGCGCAAGTTCACAGAAATCAGCTCGGCGATCGCGGACTCATCCTCCACGATCAGAATTCTGGGCAGGCTTCTCATTGGACCGCTTTTTCAATTTCCGTCAATGCGGTGTGGCGCACATCGGCACCCTTGACCACGTAAATCACAAACTCGGCAATGTTCTTGGCGTGATCGCCAATGCGCTCGATCGCCTTGGCCACGAACAGCAGATCCAGACTGGCCGAAATGGTGCGCGGATCTTCCATCATGTAAGTGATCAACTTGCGCACAAAGCCGTTGAATTCGGCGTCGATCAAATCGTCTTCTTTCAAAATGACCAGCGCGGTGTTGACATCCAGACGCGCAAAGGCGTCCAGCGCTTTGCGCAGCAAGCCCGATGCCAAATCCGAAGCAATTCGCAACTCGGATGAAGGCAGGTTGCGTGGGCTGCCTTGTTCCAGAATTTGCTTGACCATGCGGGCAATGCGCTCGGCTTCGTCACCCGCGCGTTCGAGGTTGCCTGTGATCTTGGAGATCGCCATCAACAAGCGCAGATCGCGTGCGGTGGGCTGGCGACGGGCAATGATGGAAGCCAACTCGGCGTCAATCTCGACTTCGAGGGTGTTGACTTGCTTTTCAGTGGCAATGACCTGGTTGGCGACTTCCATGTTGAACTGGGCCAGGGAGTAGACGGCATGGCGCGTTTGCGACTCCACCAAACCACCGAGCTCCAGAACGCGCGATGACACGTTGGTCAAATCGGCATCGAATTGGCTAGAAATGTGTTTTTCCATGGTGCTTCTCCTGATCAGCCAAAACGGCCAGTGATGTAGTCTTCGGTCTCTTGACGGGCGGGCTTCATGAAGATCTGCTCGGTTTGACCGAACTCGACCAACTCGCCCAAATACATGTACGCCGTGAAATCCGACACACGGGCCGCTTGTTGCATGTTGTGCGTGACGATGGCCACGGTATGGTCTTTCTTCAACTCACTGACCAGCTCTTCGACTTTGGCCGTCGAGATGGGGTCCAGCGCAGAAGTGGGCTCGTCCAGCAAAATCACAGCAGGCTTGACGGCCACACTGCGGGCAATGCACAGGCGTTGCTGCTGACCACCCGACAACGACAAACCGCTTTGGCCCAGCTTGTCTTTGACTTCGTTCCAGATGGCCGCCTTGGTCAAAGCCCATTCCACACGTTCGTCCATGTCGGCACGGCCCAACTTTTCGTACAAGCGAATGCCGAAGGCAATGTTGTCGTAGATGGACATCGGGAAGGGTGTCGGCTTTTGAAACACCATGCCAACACGAGCACGCAGCAAGTTCAGGTCTTGCTTGGCATCCAAGATGTTTTGCCCATCAAAATTGATCTCGCCTTCGGCACGCTGACCGGGGTACAGGCTGTACATGCGGTTGAGTGTGCGCAGCAAGGTGGATTTGCCACAGCCCGAAGGACCGATGAAGGCCGTGACCTTGTTCTCGGCAATATCGAGGTTGACGTTTTTCAGGCCTTTGAAGGTTCCGTAGAAAAAATTCAAATTGCGAATTTGAATCGCACTTTTCAAAGGCAGCGGTTGAGTTACAGGCATGTGGGTCCCATCATTCAAAAATTAGGCTTGGGCTTTATCGCGGAAGAATGCGCGAGCCAAAATGTTCAAGATCAAAACGGTCAAGGTCACCAGCAAGGCACCCGCCCAAGCCAGACGAATCCAGTTGTCGTAGGGGCTCATGGCAAATTGGAAAATCACCACAGGCAGGTTGGCCATGGGCTTGCTCATGTCGGCATTGAAGAACTGGTTGTTCAGCGCCGTGAACAGCAAAGGTGCGGTTTCGCCACTGATGCGCGCAACGGCCAACAACAAGCCAGTGATCACGCCGCTCTTGGCCGCACGCAAGGTTACCGAGAGTGACACTTTCCAGCGCGGTGCACCCAGTGCAAAAGCGGCCTCACGCAAATTACCAGGCACGAGGCGCAGCATGTTTTCAGTGGTCCGCATGATCACCGGCACGGCAATCAGGGTCAAAGCCAAGCTGCCGGCGTAGCCAGAAAACGAGCCCAAAGTGGCCACCGCAATCGCGTAGACAAACAAGCCGATCACGATGGATGGCGCCGACAACATGATGTCTGTGACAAAACGGGTCAGCTCGGCAGTTTTGCTCTGGTCGCCGTATTCGGTCAGGTAAATGCCCGCCAAAATGCCAACGGGCGTAGCCACCAGCACGGTGAGTCCGACCATCATCAAGCTGCCCACAATGGCGTTGCGCAAGCCACCGCCTTCGGTGCCGGGAGCTGGCGTGTCTTGGGTCAGCAAGTTCAAATCCAGGGCGGCGAAACCGTTGGAAAACAACACCGCCAAAATCCACAACAAGACCGTCAGGCCCAAACCCATGGCGACCATGGAAGTCACCATGCCCCATGCATTGGCCAGACGGCGACGGCGGTACAAACCTTCATTCATGTTCATCGCCATGTCAGAACCCCTTGGCTTTTTCAGCCCGGTTGATCATGATTTTGGCAGCCGCCAAAACCACGAAAGTGATCACAAACAGCAAGAAGCCGAGCGCAAAAAGAGAAGAAATATGGAGGTCATCGGCTTCACCAAACTCGTTGGCGAGCGTGGAAGCGATGGAGGTGCCTGGCGAAAACAAGGACGTGGGCATGCGGTTGGCGTTGCCGATCACAAAGGTCACCGCCATGGTTTCACCCAATGCACGGCCCAAGCCCAGCATGATGCCGCCGATCACACCTTTTTGGGTGTACGGCAGCACGATTTTGCGCACGACCTCCCAAGTGGTGCAACCCAGCCCATAGGCCGACTCGCGCAGGATGGGCGGTGTGATTTCGAACACATCGCGCATCACGGCGGCCACAAATGGCAAGACCATGAAGGCCAGCACAATGCCGGCCGCCATGATGCCCATGCCGTTGGGGGCGCCACCAAACAGGAAACCGATCAGGGGCATGCCCCCCAACAAATCACGCAGGGGCACTTGAACGTAATCGGCAAACAAGGGGGCGAAAACGAACAGGCCGAACATGCCATAAATGATGGACGGCACGGCCGCCAGCAACTCGATGGCAGTGCCCAAGGGGCGACGCAACCAAACAGGGCAGGTTTCGGTCAGAAAAACCGCAATGCCGAAGGCCAAGGGCACCGCCACCAGCATGGCAATGCCTGCGCTGGCCAGTGTGCCCACGATGGCAATCGCTGCACCAAATTCTGCGTTGATGATGTCCCATTCAACGTACCAAATGAAGTGGGTGCCGAACTTGGCAAATGTAGGCCACGCATTGATGAACAAGGACACGATGATCCCCGCCAAAGCCACCAGAACCAACAAAGAGAACAGCTGTGTCAGGCGGTGAAACACCATGTCTTGCAGCCGCTGCCGCTTGACCACGGCCTGCATATTGCTTGCGCTGTCTGCACCGGAAAGGGGGGTTTGCATGTCTTGGCCCATCAAACAAATCTCATCCAATTAAAAAAAATGATCCGCCGGTCGCTGGATAACAACCGACGGATGGCAGGCATGGGCCTGGATTACTTCTGAATTTGCGACCAGACTTTGGAACGGATCTGATCGGTCAAGCTGTCAGGCAATGCCACATAGTCCAGGTCAGCGGCCATTTTCTTGCCACTTTTGAAGGCGTAGTCAAAGAACTTCAGGGCTTCGGCAGAGGCCGCTTTGTCTGCGGGGTTCTTGTACATCAAGATGAACGAAGCCGTGCTGACAGGCCAGCTGGTCGCACCTTTGGCGTTGACCATGGACACGCCCATGCCCGGCACGCTGAACCAGTCGGCGCTGGCAGCAGCCGCTGCGAATGTCAAATCGTCTGGGCTGACGTATTTGCCATCGGCGTTTTGAATTTGCATGAATGTCATCTTGTTCTTCTTGACATAGGCGTATTCCACGTAACCCAAAGAGCCTTTAACGCGGTTCACGTTGGCAGCCACACCTTCGTTGCCCTTGCCGCCGACCGATGTCGGGGCTGGCCACTTGACCGCAGCACCCTTGCCCACCGAGTCAGCCCAGTCTTTGCTGACGGCGCTCAGGTAATCGGTCCAGTTGAAGGTGGTGCCCGAACCGTCGGCACGGTGCACGATGGTGATGATTTCGTTGGGCAGGTTTTTGCCAGGGTTCAACGCCGCAAACTTGGGGTCGTTCCACTTGCTGATCTTGCCCATGAACATCTCGGCCATCACAGGACCGGTCACGCGCAGTTCACCTGGCTTGAAACCGTCCAAGTTGATCACAGGAACAGTGCCGCCGATGATGGCCGGAAACTGGACCATGCCGTCTTTGTCGAGGTCTTCACCTTTGACGGGCGCGTCGGTCGCACCGAAAGTCACGGTTTTGGCACGGATTTGCTTGATGCCGCCGGATGAGCCGATGGATTGGTAGTTCATGCCAGTGCCAGTGGCGGCTTTGTAGCCTTCGGCCCACTTGGCGTAGATGGGGAATGGGAATGTGGCACCAGCGCCGGTGATGTCGGCGGCAAAGCTGGCAGCAGCAACAGCGCTCAGGCCAATGGCGGCCACAAAGGTCTTCAGTTTCAACATGTCAACTCCTGTTCAGGGGTGTAAATTCAAAAAATCGCCCATGAGGATTTCTTGGGGACTGATTGAACTCTAACGGTGTATTGTGACAATACTGTGTCAAAAATCGCATCAACGAGCAGGAATACCTCATTTGCAGCAGGTCAAACAGGCGGTTTTTCTTGTCCGCATGTTGAGTGCTTACATTTTTGCCGGTAGCTTCAGTTTCAGTGGCATTCTGTGAATTTCAATCCATCAAAGAGCCCTATGCACCCTACCCTCTGTCACCGCCTAAAGGGCTGGATCTTTGCCAGCACACTCAGCACCCTGGCTTGGCCAGCAACGGCTGTTGAAATCGTTTTCAAGCCGGTTGCACAAAATGTCTATGCCTTTATTGGCGACACTGAGGGCCGCACCTATGACAACGAAGCCCTGAACGCCAATCTGGGTTTGGTGGTCACCCCCGCTGGTGCCTTGCTGATCGACAGTGGTGCAAGTTACCAAGGTGCCCAACAAATCGCCAAAGCGGTCAAAAAGGTGACGGCACAACCGATCAAGTGGGTCATCAACACCGGTGGACAAGACCACCGCTGGATGGGCAACGCTTACTTCAAAAGCCAGGGTGCCGAGATCATGGCCCACGTCAATGGCGAGGCCGACATGCAAGCCCGTGGCCCTGAACACTTGCGCACCAACGCACCCGTGCTCAAGGAAAAGATGACAGGCACCGAGATCGTGCTGCCAAGCCGCTGGCTGAAAGACGCCGACACCGTTCTGGACCTGGGCGGCGTATCGGTTGAGGTGGTTCACCGGGGCGGCGGACACACGCCGGGCGACAGCTTGGTATGGCTGCCCCAAAGTGGCGTGATCTTCACAGGTGATGTGGTCTATGTGGACCGCATCTTGGGCCTGCACCCCGTGAGCAAAACCAAAACCTGGGTTCAATCCTTTGAAGCACTGGAGGCCCTGAGCCCCAAGACTGTGGTACCTGGCCACGGCAAGGTCACCACCTTGGCGCAGGCTCAAAAAGACACGGGCGCATTGCTCAAGGCCCTGCGCAAACACATGGGCACTGCAGTAGAAGTGGGCACCGACATCAGCCTAGCCGTTAAAAGTTTCGACGCGACTCCGTTCAAACACCTTCAGCATGTGGATGTCTGGCTTCCCCAGCTGGCCAACCGCACTTTCCTCGAAATGGAACAAGAGTAAAGGCAGCATCAACTGCGCATTTGCTGTCAGCATCGCACCGAATTTAGCGCTGAATCTGGCGTCGAATTTGAAACGAATCGGGCGCTTCGGGCTCGCAAGCCCAAACCGCCCAGTGAATCCAATGGAATGGGTTCTTTTCATGTGCGCGCACCCACAACGGGCAACGCGCACATGAGCCGATTTACAGGCCGATCAAGCCACCATCTTGGCGGGTGATGACGATGGTGGCTGAGCGTGGACGACCCTGGGG